>Ga0209542_10014198_pt1 | contig 13596 bp, 16 predicted proteins | sample RifCSPhighO2_01_FD_184028 | JGI IMG/M metagenome (GOLD analysis project Ga0209542, IMG submission 184028) | Soil microbial communities from Rifle, Colorado - Rifle CSP2_plank highO2_0.1 (SPAdes) (version 2) | ecosystem: Environmental > Terrestrial > Deep subsurface > Rock core/Sediment ... | reverse complement strand
CGCGATTTCGTAAATATGTCTATAAAATAGAAAAAGGTATTGCTATCATTGATAGTATCAAAACTGCAGAAGAACTTGATCGGGCGCGAGAATGTGTATTCAATCTCGGAAAAGAGAAAAAACAACTATTAGTCGTTGCAACAAAAAAGCAAGTAAAATCTTTATTACTTGATTTATTAAAAGAGCGCAATGTTTTTTTTCTTACCAATAAATGGATTGGTGGATTCTTGACCAATTTTGAAGAAATATCAAAAAATATACGTTATCTTAAAAAACTGAAAAAAGAACGCGATGAAGGTGGGTGGACACAATTTGTCAAACATGAACGCACTAAACTTGAGAAAAAATTAAGAGCAATGAAGCGTATTTATGAAGGGGTTGAAGAGATGATTTCTCTTCCTGATGCGCTTTTTATCATAGACAGCAAACATGAAGGCGTGGCAGTTGCCGAGGCGATCCGCATGCATATTAAAACAGTGGCACTTATTGACACCAATGGCAATCCAGATATAATAGATTGTCCCATACCAGCAAATGACGATGCGGTAGCCAGTGTTCAGTACATAGTTACGCAGATTATCACAGCTTATGACAGAGGAAGAAAATCAAAAACAGAAGAAATAAATATTAAACACTAATGACTTTTTAATATGATATCAACTATTTTTGCACTTAAAAAACTTCGTGAGGAGACGAGCGTATCGTTTTCATTATGTAAAAAGGCATTAGATCAATCAGACAATGATATTGAAAAAGCGAAAAAATTATTAAGCACATGGGGTATTGAGCAAACAGAAAGTAAATTATTGAGGAAAACCCAGCAGGGAGCATTATTTTCCTATATCCATCATAATAAAAAAATCGGGGTGCTTTTAGAACTTTTATGCGAGACTGATTTTGTCGCAATAAATAGTGAGTTTCAGCAATTGGGAAATACGCTTGCTATGCAAATCGCTTCAACAAATCCTCGTGATGTATCGTCATTACTTGAGACTCCGTATATTAAAGAAGCATCAAAGATAATTGAAGTGCTTATAAAAGAATGTATATTCAAAATAGGAGAAAATATAAAAATTGGCAAATTTGTGAGATTTGAGATTTAGTCATAATGTTTAACGAACAATCTCTCCGTGCAGATTTTAAAAAAAAAGGCTCACTAATCATTGAGTATATTAAAAATGAAATTGTGCATATACGAAGTGGTAAAGTATCGCCTTCATTCGTTGAAAAAATTATAGTCAATACATACGAGGGGACGACACAGATACCTCTTTTTCAGCTTGCAACCATCAGTGCTGATGGCCCTTTGGGATTAGTTATCAGCCCTTTTGACTATAACACAGTCAAGGATATTGAAAAAGCCTTATTGACTTCACCTCTTCATCTGAACCCGCGAGTTGAAGATAAAACAATTCGTCTTCGGCTACCACCACTTTCTGAAGAACAACGCACACAGCTCCTGAAGGTAGTATCTCAAAAAATAGAGGAAGGAAAAATGAAACTGAGAATAGCTCGTGATGAAATACGAAAAAAAGTAAAAGAAGCATTTGAGAAAAAAGAGTGTGTGGAAGATCAGAAATTCAGATTTGAAAAGGAGATTGACTCAATTACTCGTGAATGTATCGTACAATGTGATGAGATGGCAGATAAGAAAAGGCTTGAAATTATGGGAGTCTAACCTTTTTAATAGATAAAAATATATAATGAAAATTCTTGTATTTATTTTGATATTGAGTATTCTGGTGATTATCCATGAATTGGGTCATTTTCTCGTGGCTAAGAAAAACAATGTCTTTGTGGAAGAATTTGGATTTGGCATTCCTCCTCGCCTTTTTGGCAAGAAAATTGGTGAGACTTTGTATAGCATCAATGCACTTCCATTTGGCGGTTTTGTAAAAGTATTGGGAGAGGAAGAAGCAGAGCTTGATAAGAAAAAACTTTCTCCTTCGCTTTACAAGCGTACGTTTGTGTCAAAAAAACCTTTAGTGAAGGCGATGATCATTGTCGCGGGCGTTGCCGCAAATTTTTTATTAGGATGGGTTATCATCTCTTATCTTTTTACTCGTGGTGTGCCAGTACCGAGAGATGCAGTCATTGTTGAAAAAGTAGCCTCACACTCTCCTGCATACACTGCTGGAGTGAAAGCAAACGACTCTATAATACAAATGATTATTACTTCCAACAAAACCATTACTTTTCCTATACAAAAGACAGAGGATCTCATTACTCTGAGCCAAAAATATGCAGGGAGTACGATTACTCTTGTTATACTTCGGGAAGGTGTGAAGAAACATATTGCCTTAATTCCGAGAAAAAACCCCCCTGCATCTCAGGGAGCGCTTGGCATGGTTATACGTACAGATTTTTCAATAAAGAAATATCCATGGTATTCTGCTCCGTTTTTTGGATTCTATGAATCAGTCAAAATCACCAAACTCATGGTAGTTGAGATAGTTAAGATTCTTTTCAGATTATTCACTTTTCAGAAAATATCGCTTGATGTGGCAGGACCTGTCGGTATCGCTCAGATTACCGGTAAAGCAGTTGACGTCGGGTTTGACGCAGTGATGCAGTTGTTGGGGATTCTTTCGTTTAACCTCGCAATCATCAATATATTCCCCTTCCCTGCACTTGATGGAGGACGATTAGTATTTGTTTTTTATGAATGGATCACAAAAAGAAAAGTAAACCCATCTGTTGAACGGAAAGTAAATTTTGCAGGTTTTGCTCTACTCATCTCACTTATTATTTTAATTACTATAAAAGATATTTCTCGTCTTATTGTTAAATAATTATTTTGGTTTTTTGTTTCATATCATGCATTTGAAATACGATAATATTACTATTTCAGGAGGAGTTGCAGTCGGGACTACTACCTTGATGGATAATCTGCGACCATATCTTGAGCCACAGGGATGGAAGCTTACTTCAACAGGAAATATGGTTAGGGAATATATGAAAGAGAATATCATGCCGTCTGCATCTCTTGTCTCAGATGATTTTGATCGTGCAGTTGAGAAAAAGGCATATGATATCCTGAAAAATAAAAAAAAGTGGGTTATTGAGGCGTGGCTTGCAGGATTTGTTGCACGAGATTTGAAAAAAACATTTCGCATATTACTCACCTGTTCGCATGACTCTCTCCGTGTAGATCGGGTGGTTAATCGCGATAAAATCACCATGACTGATGCAAAACGGTTTATAAAAAAGCGTGAAGAAGACAATTTCCGTAAATGGAAGAAACTGTATGGGAATTATAATTTTTTTGACCCAAAATATTATACTATTGTTATTGACACCTATTCATCTGGACAGCTTGAGACAATGGGTAAAGTACTTGATGCAATAGGGTATTATAAAGCATGAGATATTCACACCTTTTTGGAAAAACAACGAGTAATGTCACTAAAAAATATGATTCAATCAGCCATGAGCTTCTAATGAAAGCCGGATATATTGATCAAGTGGCGGCGGGTATTTTCTCATTTTTACCATTGGGCAAACGTGTATTGGCTCGTATTGAATCTATCATACGAGATGAGATGAACACGATCGGCGGGCAGGAAATCGCGATGCCTGCTCTTCAACCGAAAGCAGTATGGGAAACTACTGATCGTTGGAATAGTGTTGACGATCTTTTTAAGATAAAAAGTATGTATGGTAAAGAATATGGATTAGGTCCAACTCATGAAGAGATAGTAACTCCTTTGGCGAAAAAATATGTGAAGAGCTATCGTGATTTACCCTTATATTTGTATCAAATCGCTCCTAAATTCCGCGATGAGGCACGTGCCAAGTCTGGTATTTTGCGCGGCCGCGAATTTGGTATGAAAGATTTGTATTCTTTTCATGAGAATCGGGCTGATCTTTCTTCTTTTTATACGAAAGTTACCGATGCATATTTGACTATATTTAAGCGATGTGGATTGATAGATGTGAAGATCACTGAAGCATCAGGAGGTTCATTTGCCAAAAAATACTCTCACGAATTTAATGTGATTACTCCAGCAGGAGAAGTAGATTTGATTTACTGCACTGCATGTAATTTTGCTCAAAATACTGAGATTGCCGCATTGCAAAAAGGAGATGTATGTCCTCACTGTACAAAAGGATCAGTACAGATTGATAAAGCGATTGAAATAGGAAATATTTTTGATCTCGGTACACGATTTAGCTCAGCGTTTGACCTCACATTTACTGCAAGGGATGGATCACAACAGTTTCCTATGATGGGGTGCTATGGGATTGGTACTACTCGTCTTTTGGGGACTGTAGTTGAAGTCAATCATGATGAAAAAGGTATTCTCTGGAATAGGGAAACTGCTCCATACGATTGTCACCTGATCAATTTGTCTTCTGATCAAGAAAAGCACGCTGACGCAGTATACAGAACCTTATTGGGAAAAGGATTTGAAGTATTATACGATGATCGTATTGAGATATCGTCAGGACAAAAACTCATGGTGGCAGATCTTATTGGTATTCCTATTCGTCTTATTGTCTCCGATAGGACTGGTCGTGATATTGAATGGAAAAGTCGTACGGATAAAAAAACCCGTATGATGACGGTGGCACAAGTGATAGAAAAATTATCGTTGAAAAGTTAAATCAGTATGAAAACAATCGTAACTCATATTTCTCCTGATGCTGATGCGATAACCAGTATTTGGCTTATCAGATCATTTAAGCACGGGTGGGGACATGCGCGCGTTGTATTTGTCCCTGCAGGAGCTACGTTTGACAATCAATTAGTTGATTCGTCTCAATCAATCATTCACGTGGATACTGGTTTGGGGAGATTTGATCATCATCAGTCAAATGAGAATACCTGTGCGGCACAGAAAATATTAGATTCACTGAAAAAGGAAAAAAATATAACCAAAAATATACAGGCGTTGGAGCGTATGATTGCATTTATTACTGATTGTGATCATTTCAGAGATGTATTTTTTCCCGATCCTGAGGCTGATAGATATACGTTTTTATTTGATTCTATTCTTGATGGGATGCGCATTCGTCTGCAAGATGACAGTCAATTGGTGCGTATAGGGGAAATGATGTGTGATGGAATTTTTCAGTCATTTATCAATAAGGTAAAGGCAGAAAAAGAAATAAAAAACGGATTGATTTTAGAGACCCTCTGGGGAAAAACTGTGGTGATTGAATCTGAAAATGAAGAATCAAGTCGTCTTGCGCAAAAAAAAGGTTTTGCGCTCACCATCAGAAAAAGTCCTCAAAAAGGACATCTTCGCATAAAGCTTTCTCCTCGTCATGATGGGAAAGGTCATGATTTGAGCGCTCTTTTTGAAGTATTGAAACAAAAAGATCCGTCAGCGACATGGTTTTTCCACGCGTCGGGCAATATGATCCTCAACGGTTCTACTAAGAATCCTGACGTTACTCCAACTCATCTGACTTTACCTGAGGTGGTTCAGTTGGTGAAGGCAATTCGTTGAATTACGGTTGTTTTTTCTTCAGTTACTACCTACATTTACTTTGCATTTGCAAACCAAACTATGAAGGGTATATAATAACTGCGTATGGTTTTTATTCACTGTATGAAAGGGAGGTGTGTTAATTATTATGATTGTTATAATCAAAAAAAAAGGAGAAAGCAAAGATACATTCTTTAGAAAATTTAGCCGTATGTTTAAGGGCGAGGATATCATATATGAGGTTAACAAGAAATTATTTTTCAAAAAACCATCACTTTTAAAAAAAGAAAAAATGAAGGAGCGCATGAAGCGAAGAGCGCAACAGAGAAAGCGCTTTCTATGATACTGATTTTTTCGCATTCACGGTTCAAGATTAACCGTCGAGCCATACAAAAATCAATAGGGGAAATTCTGAAAAAAGAAGGAAGAAAAGAAAAAGATAGCCTAAATATTATTTTTGTTGGAGTGCGGAAAATGCGTCAGATTGGACTCAAGCTAAAAAATGAAAAGAAGGCATATCCGGTACTTTCTTTTTCTTATTTGAATGATGAAATGCAAAAAGATTTGATTGGCGAGATTGTCATTTGTTACCCTCAAGCAGTATTGCTCGCGGCAGAACGTGAGAAACGGGTGCATGCAGTGATTATGCAACTGATTGAACATGGTGTCAGGAGTTTAAGGTAAAACTTTAACGCTAATTCGTCAAAGAAAATAACTATGAAAAATAGTAGCAAAAAAGATGAAAATTCTTTTAACGGTCTCACTCCTACAGAATGGGCATCTTTAAGTAAAAATGTTTGGGATGATGTGAGTTCTCCGAGAGAAGCTTATCATTTAGAACATGGCGCAACCTACCCTATTGCTTTGGCTGATAGAATAATCAAGATGTATTCAAAAGAAGGAGATCTTGTCTTTGACCCTTTTGTTGGCGTTGGAACTACAGTCACTAGTGCATACAGACAGAATCGATCTGGCGTAGGGATTGAACTGAGTGAAAACTTTTGTAAGATTGCAAATAATGTTTTGAATAAAGAAAAAGCTAATTTGTTTCATGATGAAAAAGGCGATCTGTTTCATATCATTTATAATGATGATTGTCGGAATTTAAAAAAATATCTAAAAGATAATACTGTTCAGCTCACTTTTACTTCACCACCCTATGCGAATTTCATCCAAAAATCACTAAGAGATAGAGAAGAGACACACAAAAAATCTCTCATAAAATATTCGAATAATTCTACCGTAAAACAATATAGTCAAAAGACGGAGGATTTTGGGAATTTAGACTATCAAAATTTTCTTAAAGAAATTAAAAAAATATTGACTGATAATTTACAGGTAACAAAGGGAAAAGGCTATAGCGTGTGGGTAGTAAAAGATTATAGAGACACAAAAAATAAAATTCCATATATCGATTTTCATTCTGATTTAGCAAGCATCGGCAAAGAAATCGGGTGGCTTTATCAGGATTTGATTATTTGGGATCAGAATGGTCAGAGGAGACTGGTGCTTTTAGGATATCCGAGTGTTTTTTACACAAATCAAAATTGCTCCTTTATTATAGTTTTTAGAAAACCATAATTATGCAAAGTCCATTATTAGAAATTTTTAATCACGAAAAAAAAGATGCGAATTATGCCTTACATAATTTTCATGCATATCCTTGCAAATTTCCCGCTTTTATTCCAAGAGAAATAATCAAAAAATACGCAAAGAAAGGCGATATAATTTGCGATCCATTTGTTGGATCAGGTACAACATTACTTGAAGCAACTCTTTTAGGGTATTCTTCTATCGGAAATGACATTAATCCTCTTTCATGTCTTTTGTCTAAAGTTAAGGGAAAGCCAGTAGATCAAAAATTATTGAGTAAAATAGATTTTTTTCTCGCTGGGCTATTAGAAAAGCCCAAAAAATTAAAGTCTATTAAAGAATATAACTATAAAAGTATTGAGCACTGGTTCCAGAAAAACGTTATTAAGGAACTTTCTTTTATCAAAAAAAACATTTTGAGTATCAAAGAGCAAGATTTAAGAGATTTGCTTTTAATAGTGTTGTCGTCAATAATCGTGAGAGTTTCAAACCAAGAAAGTGACACCAGATATGTCGCAGTAGGAAAAGGACTAAAGGATTTCGAAACTATAAAAATATTTATTGAAAAAGCCAAAGAGATTAAAAAAATTTACCTCGATTTTTTTAGAAAAACTAAACATAAAAAAACTAACATTAACATTTTTCAATTAGATAGCAGAGTTTTATTTGCAATTAAGGATAGTTCTGTTGATCTAATAATTACATCGCCCCCATATGCAAATACTTACGACTATTATTTATATCATAAACACAGAAAGTATTGGTTGGGTATGGATGTTAAATTCGCACAATTAAATGAAATCGGATCAAGGAGAGAATTTTCTTCGCTTAAAAAAAGCCCCAAAAAATGGGAAGAAGATATTAAAAAATGTCTTTTGGAGATGAAGCGAATAATAAAAAAAAATAAAAACATTTTTATTATCATTGGAGATTCTGTAATAAATAAAAAAATAATAAAGATGGATGCAATACTCAAAAAACTTTCTGATGATATTGGCTTAAAATATATAGATGGCGTATCTACGTTACTTTCAAAACATTCTAGAATGTTTAATCCAAGTTTCGCCTCTGCTTTTAAGAAGAAAGAGCATTTAATTTTGTTAAAAAAATAATTATGAAGAAAGAAATAAGAATATATTACGAATCATACGAACAGGCCAACCACTACATTAAACCAATTATTCAAGATAGTTTTCCAGAGATAGAGATAAGACTCATTTCCTTTTCTAAAGGAAATGCCTATATAGATGGATCTTTAATTTCTAGGATTCTTAAATTTAAGAATCCCGATATTTTGATTTCTTATATAATTGGAAGTGAGGAGATGCCATTATTTGTTATTGAATTTTCTGAATCTGTAACAACAGAAGATCATGAGTTGCAAAGATTTGATGGTTATCTTGGAGCAGTAGCAGGAAAATCTTTTTATATAAAAATTTCTCCATTCAAAAAATCACAGAGTAAGCACGGTGGAAATATTACTTTTAATGCTTTTGAGCCATACGTTCTTATTTTCAAAAAATTTGGTTTGCCGTCTTTTCATTTTGAATGGCCTTTGGAAACGCCATTTTTTGTAAAAAGAAATCCAGATTATTTTTCTTGCCCACCAGATATAGTCGATCTTAAATATTTAATAGTTGAAACGATAAGAAATGTTTTAAGTAGTTATGAAAATATAAAAAAATATGGATTGTCTAAAATTATTTTACCAAAAATAAAAAACAAATTTTTAATTGAGTGGACTAAAAAACTTGAAAGATTTGTGCTCATAGATAATTATTTTCATTTTGATAGTTCTAGATTAAAGTGGTTAAAAAAAGAAAATGCGCTTCTTTTCAAATTTAATCGCATGGGACACGCGATGGATCCAGAAAGGGGTATGATTTGGTACTATAAGTATAGATACAATAAAACGATACTATCAAGAATTATTTTTCCATCTCAAGGTGATAAAGTTTTTAAAGATAGTAAATTGAAAAGTGACTTTGATTATTTACAAGCTTTTATGATAGGTACAAGTTTGGATAAGGGCGGCATTTTTACATCCTTTTTAAAAGAAAATGGATATTTATCATCTAAATTGGTTGGAAAAGAGATAGATATTACAAAGTTCGTTTTAGAGAATTTCGGTTCATTTAACAAACAGTTATTTGCACTATTTTCTAACTCTGATAAGTTATTCATTCAAGACAAAAAAGAAAAAAATAGAATAATTTTATATTGGAGTAAGATTCAGGAATCTTTTGATGGAAGATCAAATTTAAAAATAACAGAAGTAAAAGAAAGGGATTTTATTGAAGAAGACGATGTCACCTATATTGTTGCTCACCAAGTTTTAAAGAAGAACGGTTTTATAGTTATTTCTTTGAGTTATCCTGGGGCTCAAGGTGATAGAGCTATACTTTCGCAAGCTGGTACGGGTCGTGGGCAGTCTAGAAAATATATTGATATTATTGCCTGTTATCCTAAAAAATACCTTAATCTTACAGAAAATAAGGGAATGTATAAATTGTCAAAAGTTGTTTCTGATATAAAAAAATTGAATTTTTATAGATCAGATTTGAGCCTAAAGAAAGCACTTGATAATTTAGTTGAAAAAATTTCTCCAGAGAATAAAGGACTCACAGTACTATTAAGTGTGAGTTTTTGGGTGCCAAGTGAAAACACAAATTTAAAAGGATTGCCGATAGAAAAAATAAATTTTTTTATAACAATTTCTCCAGATATGAAAAAATGGAAGATTTGGACAGGTGGCAATTTTGATATTTTTAAATACAGAGAAGGTGAGGTAAATTTAGAGAAGACTTATTATATTAAGACTAATGTGTAAATCCAGACAGGATTCATGAAACCATATGTTTTATCTTAAATATCGTCCGCAAAGTATTGGGGAGATTGATAATAAGGAAGTCAGTGTACGGATGACAACACTCTTGAATGCTACAACAATCCCCCACTCTTTTTTATTCACTGGTCCGAAGGGAACGGGTAAGACCTCTTCTGCGCGTATTTTTGCAAAGGCAGTGAATTGTGATACGAATGTATTTGCAAAAGGAAAAGGTACGATTGAACCATGTAATATCTGTCTTAATTGTCGTTCAATCACAGCAGGTAATGCTATTGATGTGGTTGAGATTGATGGAGCTTCAGCGCGTAAAATAGACGATATGCGTAACCTCATTGATTCTGTGAAGTTCATGCCTGTTGCAAATAGATACAAAGTATATATTGTTGATGAAGTGCATATGTTGACTCATGAAGCGTTTAATGCTTTTTTGAAAACTCTTGAAGAACCGCCGTCAAAGACTCTTTTTATATTAGCAACAACTGAACCTGATGCGCTTCCTTCAACTATTGTTTCCCGCTGCATACAAGTCCACTTTCACAAAGCACAGAAAAGTGAAATTGTTGCAATGCTTATGCGGATAGCACAGGGCGAGGATGTTATTGTCAACGATGAGATATGTAATGCTATTGCTTCTGCTTCAGATTATTCATTCAGAGACGGCGCCAAGATTTTTGAAGAAATAGTAGCGAGGATAAAAGACTTAAAAAAAAAGGGGAAGGCATCTCTTTCTGTTGAGGATATATACGAGATTGTTGGCGTGAGGAAAGACAACGCTCATCTTCTTGCTTTGCTTGAAAAACATGATCTAAAAAAAAGTTTTGAGTATATTGAAGCATACGCAGAAAAAGGGGGAGATTGTAAACGACTTATTGAGACGTTGCTTGATATGATGCACGAATTACTTTTGAAAAAGAGCGATTTGACGGTTGATATGAAAGTTCAATATCAATTTACTCTTTCTGAAATTACTCTCTTGATAAAATTATTGCAAGAAGCGTATACTATGATGCAGTACTCGCCTATTGAGACACTGCCTCTTGAAATTGCGATAGTAGAGTATATGAATAAATTTAAAACATTGAAAGGACAATAAGAAGGGAGTTGTTTTATGTATGTTTAATCCACTGAAGGCATTTGGAGATGTACGTCAGATGCAGCAACAGGCGCATAAAATGCAGCAACTTCTTCAACAGGAGGAAGTGGTTGTTGAAAAAAACGGCGTGAAGATAGTACTGCGAGGCGATCAACGCGTTAAAGAAGTTATGATTGATGGAGTTCTTGAGAATAGAGTGACTGACGTATTCAATGAAGCAGTAAAAAAAACGCAAGAGCTTGCGGCTCGAAAACTGATGGAGATCAATCAGAATGGTTAAAGTTAGTTACAATTGGTTTATATATATACTATGAAATTGTTTGCAGGTACGGCACATCCACAACTGGGAAAAAGCATTGCACGCGAATTGCATATGACACTTTCATCTGCTGAAGTGGTACGGTTTGGTAATTCAGAAGTGAGAGTGCGTATTGGTGATGATGTGCGTAATGAAACGTGTGTTGTTATTCAGACTACTTCAAATCCAACTGATACGAATCTGATGGAGCTTTTTTTATTCTGCGATGCCTTGAGGCGTGAGGAAGCAGATCGCATTATAGCAGTTATCCCCTATTTTGGTTATGCGAAACAAAATATTCAGCATGTAAAGGGAGATTGCGTATCGGCAAACGTGGTGGTTCGTTTTCTTGAGGCAATTGGATTTCATAAAGTATATACGTTTGATATACATGATGAAGGGACAGGTGGAGTTTTCAGTATTCCTTTTAAGAATCTGACTGCGTTTCCGCTTCTGGCAGAGTATATAAAAAACTATTTAAAAAAGAACAAGATACATACTTCTGATGTCGTATTAGTTTCTCCTGATCAAGGAGCAGTTGAAAAGGTGCGTGATTTCGGCACTGTTTTCTATGGACGGTCTGATTTTTCAGAAGCAGTGATTGAAAAGCACCGCGATCAGACGATTCCTCATAAAGCAGAACCGATTGATCTTTATGGTAATGTAAAAGATAAAATTGTAGTTATTGTTGATGATATGGTAGTGTCGGGAAGCACTCTTCTTCCCGCAGTAGATTTATGTTTGAAAAAAGGAGCGCAGGAAGTCTATGCGACTGCAGTGCATCATGATTTTACTTCAGGTGCATCATCAAAAATACAATCTTCTCAACTGAAGAAGTTTTTCACGACAGACACTATCGTTCTTGGAAAAGATGAAATATGTGAAAAATTAGTTGAGATCTCGGTAGCTTCTCTTATCGCCGATGAACTGAGACATGTATGACATCCTTACCACGTCCACTACAAAAAACAATTGAATTTTTTGAGCGATTTCCCTCAATCGGTCCAAAAACTGCACGTCGTCTTGCTTTTTTCCTTCTCAAAATCCCTCAAAAAGATCTTGAAGATTATGCAAATACGTTGATGGAGTTGAAAAAAAAGTCGTTGTATTGCGTCTCTTGTTTTAATTTAACTGAAGAAGAGAAGTGTATGATTTGTTCTGACAACAAACGAGATCAGTCAATTATCGCGGTTGTTGAGGATGTGCTTGATCTTCTTTCTATGGAGGCAGGAGAAAAATATAGAGGCGTGTATCATGTATTGCATGGTAGGATTGATCCCTTAAATTATGTAGGACCTGAAGATATTTATATTGATCAATTGATGAGACGGGTTGAGGTGTCCAATGGTCAGTTGAGAGAGATAGTACTTGCGACCAATCCAAACGTAGAGGGCGAGGCAACCGCGATGTATATAAGAAATAAATTAAAAATTAAAAATGAAAAATTAAAAATTACTCGTTTGGCGTACGGGCTTCCTATGGGCGCTGATTTGGAATATGCTGATTATATGACTCTTGAGCGTGCTATGGAAGGGCGGAGGGAGTATTAAATAAAAAAACCCGTCCCGACATTACGTCGGGGCGGTTCTGAAAACTAACTATATTCTAATAAACCTTCTTCTCTTTGTCAACAACGATAAGTTATCAATAAAAAAATACCGATGAGCTGATAATTTTAACTCCCATGATAATGTTTTTTTAGAGGAATAAACAAAAATCTGTTTTTTCTGTCGATTTAGAAGTTCTGCGAGATAAGCAAAATCACTATCACCGGAAAAAAGTACGACGGCATCAATTTTTTTCAACGAAGTCATGATATCAGCAGTTATCTCAACGTCAAAATTTGCTTTCTCTATTTTTTTGCCAAATTCATTTGTAATGATTTTCACTGGTTTTTTTATGATGGTAAATCTGATCTTCTCAAGTTTTTTTAAAAACGTTTGAGACGTTCGATCATTTTTGCGTATGCCGATATAATAGCGGATTGCTTTTATATCATATTTTTTCTCTAAATATAGCTTGACTTTACCCCAATCTAACCATATATTTATTTTCTTTTGAGCAAAATAAATATTAGATCCGTCAATGAAAGCGCATGTTTTCAGTTTCTGCATTAAACATAAGTATAACATGCTGAATACGCCGATTATATGACGCTTGAGCGCGCCATGGAAGGACGAAGGGAATATTAGCTTAACACACTAGGGGTGTATTGTGTAGCATATTGTTTTTTCTCTAATCAATTCCTCAATAACTGTTAATCGTAGACGTTCTATCGTTATCGTAATTCTACCTTTTCATATGCATAAAAATCAGCTAATAAAGGAAT
>Ga0209542_10014197_pt1 | contig 13596 bp, 17 predicted proteins | sample RifCSPhighO2_01_FD_184028 | JGI IMG/M metagenome (GOLD analysis project Ga0209542, IMG submission 184028) | Soil microbial communities from Rifle, Colorado - Rifle CSP2_plank highO2_0.1 (SPAdes) (version 2) | ecosystem: Environmental > Terrestrial > Deep subsurface > Rock core/Sediment ... | reverse complement strand
TGGTAAAGGTAATCTCAATAATGAATTTGGTGTCCCGCTAACCATATTAGGCGATTGGGCTGACGATTATTATGAAGCGGGAAATGCTTTATTTTTTTGGATTCGTGTTTTGGTTGTTTCTTTTTTTGGGCTGTTCTTTCAAAGAAACTATCCGGAAATTTTGGTATTGGAATATGGAGCAGATAAGCCCGGTGATATAAAACGACTGGCTGATAATTTTAAGCCCCACATATCTGTGGTAACTGCAGTTGGAGAAGTGCCGGTTCATGTGGAATATTTTTCCGGACCTGAAGGTGTGGCCAAAGAAAAAGGCTATCTAGTTGAAGCACTTTCGGTTTTTGGTTTTGCGGTCTTGAATTTTGATGATTTGGCGGTTCTTGAAATGAAAGAAAGAACAAAATCAAAAGTGTTTACGTACGGATTTGGCGATGGTGCAATAGTTCGTGTTTCCAATCTTGAACCATGGCTAGAAAATGGAATTCCTGAAGGAGTAAGTTTTAAAATTAATTTCAGCGACAGTTTTGTGCCATTTAAGTTAAGTGGTTCTCTGGGTAAGTCTCAAGGTTATGCCGCGGCCGCCGCGGCCGCGGTTGGTGCTATTCTGGGCATTAATTTGGTAGATATAAGCGAGGCGCTTTCAGATTACCACGGATCCAAAGGGAGATTGAAAATACTAAAAGGAATAAAGAATTCTACGATTATAGACGACACATATAACGCATCTCCACTGTCAACTCATCTTGCATTAGAAACACTTCGAGACCTGCCTGCCACAAGGAGGGTAGCTATTTTGGGGGACATGCTTGAGTTGGGTAAGTACTCTATTCAAGCTCATCAAGAGATAGGTAACATGGCTGGAAGTATTGTTGACCTTCTTGTTTGTGTCGGTTCAAGGGCCAAATTTATTGCCGATTCAGCAACCCCGGGAGTCAACGAGCGGAGCAGTCGTCGTATGACGGCTTTTAATCAGATGCCAAAAGAAAATATTTACAGATTTGACACATCTGATGAGGCAAAATTAAAAGTTAAAGAGTTAGTAATGGAAGGGGACCTAATTTTAGTGAAAGGTTCGCAGGGAATGAGAATGGAGAAAGTTGTTGAAGAGATAATTGCCAATCCGGAAAATAAAAAAGAGTTACTTGTCAGACAAGGAAAAAAGTGGTTGATCAAATAGTTTTGAGATAAAAACAGCTCACACAACTTCTATACATGCTACGAGGTGCACTTTTTAAAAATTGACTGTGCCTCTTCGGTACATAGGCCGATGAGGCCTATAATTTTAGAAAAGGGCATTACCTTCGCGCTCTGTGCTCCATCGCTAAAGCTATGGCGCGGTGTGCGACCGGTTGCTTGTGTGATAGCTAAAGAGTATTTACAAGTCTGACTTGTAAAAAATAAAGCCTCGATGTTCTGGGGTTTTGGGTACAGTATTACACGGCTTACTTCTTGAGGGCGTCTCGGATTTGTTCGAGAATAAAAATAATGAAGAGTAGTTCTATAAACGTGAACATACCGAAAGTAAAAACTAGTCCAGTGATTACCCCCAGCATGGCTTCCAAACCCATCTCTTACCTCAGTTGTGGATTAAAGAACGTAAAAATACTATAGCACGCTGGTAAGCCATTTGTCAAACTAAGAAAATGGGTTAAAATATACTTGAATTAATATGGCGCCATCGTCTATCGGTTAGGACACATGCTTCTCAAGCATGGAAGCGGGGTTCGATTCCCCGTGGCGCTGCCATTATGGAAAATTGACATTTTCAGATTGTTTTTATAAAATTAAAACATGGTTAAGAGTAAGGAAAGTAACAACTCATCAGAAATTGGAACATTACTGGAACATATAGATGGTAAGGTTTCTTTGATTGCAGAGCAATATACTGGATTGAATGATAAATATTCTAGATTGGACAAAAACGTCGATAGTTTAGTCAAGAGAGTAGACAATGTTGTGGATATGGTAGGAGCCATGAAAGAAGATGTAGAAGTTATTAAGATGGATATTGAATTTATTAAGCATGACCTAAAAAGCAAAGTGGCAAGAGATGAGTTTTCATTTTTAGAAAGACGTGTTGCCTTATTAGAAAACAGACGATAAAAACTGCCAAAGAACCTGATAAAAATATCGGCTCGAACCATATAGATAAAAGAAAATTTCATCATAGAAAACAGCAGAAATGCTGGTTTTTGTTGGGCTTGACAATATAATCACGCATGCTATCATGCGGGAGCGTAACCTAAAGTAAAGTGGCCTAAGGTAAGGAGTAGACATGAGTGTAGACATGGACAAGGTAGTTTTGAAGCAATGTGTATTTCCTGGGTGCACTGGTGAGCTCCCGGGTCATTATTTCGACGACTTGTGTGGAAAAAAACACGTGTCCCCTTCAAAGCCTCTTGACAAGATGGGGGAGAAATAGAATGACTTTGTTTCGCGGAGACAATTCCTTTCGGCTAGTTAATTCTATTAACCCGCTGATGGCCGCTTTGGTGGGAGCTGTAGTAGGATATTTTTTAAGTAATACTATGGTGCTGATTTTTTCAGGCGTCTTGGTACTTTTGATTATCCTTGCTGCAATCGACAGTATAGGAAAAGGGATTTGTGCGATTTTCAACTATGATGCAATAGCAAGATTAGTCATATTTCTTGTGGTTATGTGGGCCGCCACACTCACGATGAATAATTGGTGGCATAGTCTTTTGCCCCAGAGTATTCTAAGACAATAACCAAAGTGTATTGCCGACTAAATGTCGGCTTTTTTCATGTAATAAAAAAAGACCGCTTTTGCGGTCTTTTAAGTTTTGATATTATTTACAGGCAACCTTCGTTTTCTTGGGTTTGACCGCAAAGAGGACAGCAAGTTCCCAGTGGCCGGTTGGTATGATATGCAGTCTTCATTTTGTTCAGGGAATTAGTATCTCCCAGCATCCTTAGTGCTTCTGCAAACAAACGCGCGTCAGTCATCTCGCTGTGATGTCGTTCAGATTTTTCTTTGAGCTTGGGATTATCATCCTGTACCCCGTTAAAATATATGCTGGTGGACTTGCCAGAGGCCTTATCTTGATATTTTTCGAGCTTAACATCGCCACGCAATGTTGAATATAGTAAAACTCTCGGATCGATAGACTTTTCTGTGCTGTGCAATTCAATTCCGGCAAATTTGGAAATGTTTTCCGCTTGCTTAATATGATTTCTTAGTTCTGCTCCAGCTGGGCCGAGGTCTTTCAGGGCCTTTTTAATTTCTTCGGTTGTGGAGGATGACCTTGAAAGCGCGCTATGGTAATCTTTTTCGTTGATAATTCCACCTCGTTTTAGGTATCCTTGATGACCGATTTCTGTATCACTTGACACATCGCCCCCCTTTTCTAAATGTTCTTTATGCATGATAAAACAATATCATATGTGGTTAGAACTAACAAATGTTTAGGCGGCGGAGCAACTAAAAAATTTAAGGGTGTGGATAATATAAATAGTAGGGTTTAGCGTGGGGTTGTACAATAACAGTAAATAAATTAAGTATTTTAGATAAGTATCTGACATAATATCTATGACAAACGAGAAGAAAGCGGAGTGGTTGTTGAGAATCGGAGTAGCCGGTGAATTTGCGGGTCACGGGGCTTTTGCTCTCCAAGGTAAAGCGGACTGGATAAAGTGGGCGCAACAGCTCTCGGGTATGGATGCTTCTACGGCAACAACCTTTATTTTTGTGGTGGGTGTTGTTGATGTTCTTTTAGCTATTTTGATTTTAGTAAAACCAATTCGTCCTCTTTTGCTTTGGATGGCGTTTTGGGGTTTCTGGACAGCACTTGTTCGTCCGCTTGTTGGTCTGCCAATCTGGGATTTCATTGAGAGGTGGGCAAATTGGGCGGCTCCGTTGGCTCTATTCTATTTTTACAAAGGCAGGGGAAAATAAAACTAAATTAATTTAAAACCCCGCTGTCAGGCGGGGTTTGTCTTTACAAAAAGATAATAATGAGATAATATGTTAGAGCTAAAGTTATGACATTTGCCATAATAAAAACTGGTGGAAAACAATACAAAGTCGCTGAGGGCGATGTTTTAAGGGTTGAAAAGCTGAATCCGTCAACTGGCGGAGATGGACAAGAAGTCGTTTTTGACAAGGTATTACTTGTTGTAAATGGTGAGGTAAAAGTCGGCAAACCAGTAGTTTCCGGAGCCAAGGTTTCTGCTAAAGTATTAGAAGAGGGGAAAGGCGACAAGAAGATGGTCTTCAGATATAAATCTAAAACTCGTCAGCACAAGAAAAAGGGCCATCGCCAACCATATACCAAAATCCAAATTACAAAAATTACCTTGAGCTAAATCGAAGAGCGGTTTTATTTTTGACCGAGAGGACTTGTCTAAATAAAAAATAGTGGTAATTTTATTCTAAACTAAGCTTTTTTAAAACAAGGTAATTAACGTGAAAATAGTGATGTGTCGGCCTGACTTTTTTGATGTAACCTATACACTATCTACTAATAGGTGGATGAATTTGGAGGTGCGTCCAAATCAAAATCTCGCTTTAATCCAATGGGAATATTTACTTGAAAGCTACAGGATTTATGGTGTGGATGTGGGTGTTATGAACGGACAGCCTGGTCTTAGTGATATGGTTTTTATAGCAAACGCCGGACTACCATTGGGAAAACATTTTATTATCAGCAATTTCTTTCACAAAGAAAGACGGCCAGAAGTTAAACATATTCGTTCATTTTTTAGCTTAGATAATAACTTGTGGAACATGTTTGTCGGGGATACGTTTGAAGGTCAAGGTGACGCATTGCTCGTGACAGATAGAAATATTTTGGTTGGTTGTGGTATCAGAACAAACAAAAAAGCCGTCAACACCTTATCTGCGACAATGAGATATATTGATTCGTCAATTAGGGTCATACCTTTATTTTTTAGGAAGGCGGAGGATTATGGTAAGGGTGAGCGGATATTTTATCATCTGGATACCTGTCTTTTGTATCTTAAAAAAATAGAAACCTTCCTTATCTACCCTAGAGCTTTTCAGAGAGGCACTATTTCTCTATTAAGGTGCCTCGGTGATGTGATGGAGGTAACCAAAGATGAAGCAGAGAGTTTTGTGTGTAACAGTGTCGTTGTGGATGAAGATATAATTTTTACACCTAAGATTGGACCGGGTCGGATTAGGAACTTTCTTATCGGTTGTGGCTATAAAGTGCTTGAACATGACATGTCAGAATTTATTAAATCCGGCGGGGCAGTAAAGTGTCTTTCGTTGGAGATGTATAATTAACCGCTTTCTGCGGTTTTTGATTTTTTACTTGACAAAATAGTTTCTTTAGATTATTGTGGGACTAATGAATTTAAGAATTATTAATACAAATTGGCATTATAACTCAATATTCTCTCGCGAAAGAGGGTTGAGTTAATGTCTTTATTTTCTAACTTTTGACATAAACCTAGCCCCCTCTCACGAGGGGGCTTTCCTTTGGAAGGCTCAGTTCTTTAAACAAAAGGAGAACGGAAGTGGAACGATTGGTTCGTTACTTCACTGAAGGAATAGTAGACAAGCCATTAGCCAGTAGTGTTGGCATAGAAGTAGAAACTTCGTTTGTAGATGTAAAAGGTCAGCCAGTTACCCTTGAACAATCACAAAAGTTACTCATATCGATGTGCAATAACCATGGGTGGTTCGCAGGCAAGGTTAAGGGCGACCTGCTGACAAGTATTTTTGACAGAAATGGAAACAGAATCCTTTATGAGCTGGGTCGGCAAAATATTGAACTGTCTACTGCTCCTGGAGAGATAAGAAACGTTGTAGAAAATACGGAGCAGGCTCTTGATGAATTGTATCTAGTCGCTGCTGAAACAGGAGCGTTTCCAAGTTTTCAACCGATACTCAAGACAGATGAGAACTTGCTAGTTATCCCCGACGAGAGAGATGCAATTTGGTTAAAATTAGATGGACGTGAGGCTCTTGAGCTGTTGGCCAGGACATCAGCCGTGCAATTTACCGTCTCCGTTCCATTGTCTAAGGCCGTAGAGTGTCTGAATAAACTGGGAGACAATATCGGCTCATTCCTTAAGAGATATCCCCAAGAAGAATATTGGCGAAGGTATATTAAAGATTCAAAGGCAGATTATCATCCAATGCGATATGGTGGGCCACTGTTTTTTGACAGCATTGAAGACTATTGTGAGAAGTTGGTTAAACATGATGTGGTTGTCGGTCCAAAGCTTGTACCCCTTAGTCAAGTAAAGGACTTGGATTTACCTCTTTATTTGCGATCTGTTTGGTGGTATTTCAGGTTAAGATGTTATGGTAGGGTTCTTTGTGTAGAGATTAGGCCGTTAGCTCGGCTTCAGGATGAGATATTAAAAAAACAACTGGATTTTGTCTTAAGCATTTTGATCTGACGATATTTTTTGGGGAGATTGTCTCCCCACTTTTCTAAAGTAATTTGCAGTGGGCAGATTATTTTAAAAAGGTTAAAATTTAAAATATGAAACAAAAAATTAAGATTCTTTTCCTAGACATCTTCACCGACAACGAGAAGTTTAGAAAAGAGATTGAAAATAAGGTTTATGGGGGGAGAACTTTATCTGAGCACGTCAGGGGGGTTTTTGAATTAAAGAAAAGTGAGTGGTTGAGATTAGATGCTTCAAAAGGAAAATTTCAGTCAAAATTTCTCAACGTTGACGCAATTGTAATAGGTGGCTCAGCAAAAGATCCTGTTAGGGGTCAGGAAAAGGAGTGGATGAGAAAAACTTATAAATTTATAAACAAAGCAGTCAAAAAAGATTTACCGATTTTAGGCATTTGTGGTGGATTACAATTCACGGTTAGGGCTTTGGGTGGAGAAATAATCTATAACCCCAAGGGAAAGGAATTCGGGGCAATAAGGGTTGGTATAAAAAAGTCAGACCCGTTATTTAAGGGTCTTAAGAAAAGTTTTATTGTCCCTTCCAATCACAAATGCATGGTCGGTAAGTTTAATTTTAAAGCTGAGTTGTTGGCCAGTTCTAAAATGTGCCAAGTTCAAGCCTTAGCGATTGGGGATAAAATAAGACTAGTCCAGTTCCACCCCGAAAGAACCAAAGAGCAAAATATGATTTTAGTTAAAATGTCCAAAGAAAATCTGGTGCAGGACGGAATTATAAAAAACGAGAAAGACTATCCTCAATTTGTTAAATCACTAAAGATTGGGTCATTGGCCGGAAGGATTATTATAAAAAACTTCCTTAGCCATTTTGTGTACAGGCAAAATTGACATTAAAATATGGAACCCTTATACTACAAATAACAATATGAATTTATACAAAAATACCAACTTCAGTTTTTATTGGTTTATCGATGACCTCTATCGAGGAAGGTGTTTTTGATGCTCCAAGTTTCCCATAAGTTATTCAATCAAAAACCTCTTCCCCGGAAGAGGTTTTTGATTTCTTCCGGAGTGCTCATTAAAAATCAGAAAGGAGACGAGTATGAGTGAAACAGGTAGTGGTTTGGCAGATTTTTTGTACAAGTTTAATTTCACGCCCGAATTAGCTGGCTTTATTGGTACCGAAAGAGAACAATTTCTCTTGGTCGGAGGTGGTTTAGATGGTGGTCAGTATTCTGCTAGGGCTCAAGATTTTTTAAGCATGGTAAATAGTAGTAGATGGACATGTGAGTTGTCGGCATGTCAGGTTGAATCAAGAATTAATCCACAAAAAGACTTATCGGCCATAAAGCTTGAAATCCTAGAGAACGAGAATGCTGGTAATCAAGTGGCACATAAACTTGGTTTGCGGTTGGCTAATTTAGAGGTAGTTAGTAGAAATATGCCCTTTAATGTTTATCCGGATCCACGATATCTGGAGATTGCAAAAACAATCTCCCAAGAACGACTAGAAGCGGCGTGTAGGGTTGCCGGCACCCATATTCATTTAGGCATCAGAGATATAAATCATGCTATCTTTGTAAACAATCTTCTTGTGACACATACAGATACCCTCTGTGGTTTAGGCGATCATTCAAGGGGCGAAAGACTTAGGCTGTATAAGGTAATGGCAAAAAATTGGCAGCCGATGATTTATGAAAGTCCTGAACATCTTTTTGAGGTTGCTCAAGCAGATGGCTTTGTGGACAATCCAAGAAATTGCTGGAAATTAATAAGAATAAGTATCCATGGAACCGTTGAATTAAGAATGTTTGGCTCAACAGACAATGTTGATGAAATACTCGAATGGGTTTCTTTTGCGAAATCTATAACAAAGGAAGTGTTCTAATGTCACAGCAAGAAAGAGATATGCTTGAATCTTTCAATGTCCAAGCAAAAGATTTGTTGGCATCGAAAGACCGATTTATAAAAAATGGACACAGAGTTAAGGTTGGACTTGAATCAGAATTGGCAATTCACGCGATGTTAAGTAATTCAGAGCTGGTTCAAAAAAGAGATGCTATTATTGCTGATAACTCTGATTTTACAGATGTTGAACTCGGGGCCAGTCAAATAGAGATAAGGACTCCGCCCATAGATTTGATATCTAATGGAGGGATTGCATCACTCAAAGAGATATATGAAAAAAGATTTGCTAGTGTGTTGGATTCCGCTCGTAGACATGAGGTTGGAATATTGCGTATTGGTGCAAATCCATTTCTACCGACCATCGGTGTTCCTAGAACAGATAAGATTAAGTATCATCTGGTGCCGGACTTCTATAATCAACACAGAAGTTCTCGACTGGACACCATGATTGGTCTTGGCAAGAACAGAATTGACATCGGAGATGCATCGGTAGTGTCTTTGTTCCAATCTTTTCAAGTAAATCTAGAGGCGGACTCTTTAGAGGATGCTTGTGACAAGATGAATAGGTCGTTGGCCATTGCCCCATATCTTTTGGCTTTTTCTGGAAATGCCAGATATTTAAACTGTCAGGATACTAAAATTCAAGACGTGCGAATGATGAGCTGGGAAATTAGTCATTATGTGAAAACTTTCTGTGATACTGGTAATTGGAACAACGAACTACGAATTGGTTTGCCGAGAAGATATTTCAGAAACATAGTCGACTATCTTCAAAGGGCAGGGACATTTCCATTTATTCTTTATGCTCCAGAATCAGCATTAGCAATCTCAATTGGCATGACTTGGTTAGACGCCAGGGTTAAGTTTATAGGTGACTCAGCCATAGTTGAGTTGAGGTTGCCATCTACTCAACCTACGACAGAAGAAGAAACGATGTTGATGCTCCTATACATAGGCAGACTTCGTTACTCTCAGGTTAACAAAGAGCAGATTTTGCCGATAAACATGGTTAGAGAAAACCGATTGTCAGCCATGCTTTATGGCCTAAAAAGACCGATGTGGTTTTTGGATAAAAACGAAATCCCTGTAAAGTTACCAACCAAAGTTGGTTTGGCAAGAGAGTTGGAAATGGCCATGATTGGCTTGAACGGACTAGGGTTATTGTCAGCTCTTAATACAGATCTACTTAACTTTATGTTTGAGGCGGGTTCTCCGTCAGATAGGCTGGCAAAACTACTTAATTCTGTCGGTGACATATCTGTTTGTGACATGGAACATGCTCTTTTAGAAACAAAGATGTTGGTCACATAGGATTATAAGCGGTGCGACAAATTCGCCCGCTTTTTTATTTGACAAATAACCAATACCATGCTATATTGTTTAAACAATGTTTATGCATAAGCCCCAAATGAATATCGGTCTTACGGAAGCCGTCTGTTACGGACCTATTTTTGCTGGGCCAATATGTGTATCTCTGTTTAGTTAAAATTATCTAACTGGGTTACAGAAACTGCCTCAGCAATTAAGCTGAGGCAGTTTTGTTATTTGAAAGGAGACAACAATGGCAGAAACAATTCAAAAACCGGTTTTTCTTATCGGTAGAAGGGTTAACCTCCGACCATTTTTAAGGACTGATATTCCCACACTCACCCGCTGGATAAATGATCCAGAGGTCAGAGAATTTGTTGCTTCCACTTTACCTCAGACGGAAAAACAAGAGGAGGAGTGGTTTAACAAGTTGGGAGCAAGCGACAAGGATATTGTTCTTGGGATTGAAACCAAAGAGGGCGTCCTCATTGGTTCAATGGGAATTCATAAAATTAACTGGAGAGACAGGATTTGTACTACGGGGGCGTTGATAGGAGAGAAAGAATATTGGGGCAAGGGTTACGGAACCGACGCCAAGATGGTTCTTTTGGACTATATTTTTAATGTCCTCAATTTGCACAAAGTTTGTTCGTCTGTAGTTGCATATAACAAACGAAGTCTTCATTACAGTTTGCATTGCGGATACAGAGTTGAGGGCAGAAGGAGAAAGCACATGTTCAAAAGAGGAAGATATTGGACACTAGTTGAACTTGGTCTTTTCAAGGAAGAGTGGTTGCCAATCTGGAAAAAGTATAAAAAAACAGGAAAAGTTAAATAATTTTTCCAAGCGGTGCAATTCAAATTGTTGACAAAACTTGTTATCGGGTGTATCATTTTTCTTGTTTTAGTGAATTGAGAGGTTAACTTATGAACCTTGACATCTACACTTTTCGTGATGCGTCAAAAGGGCTTGGGCCCATTGAGGAAATTGTAGAAGCTTTACCACAAGAATTAAGGAAAAATTTTCTGAGATCATTTAGGGGGTTGCAGTTGAGGGGGCCGGTTATGGAAATTGTCGTGAAAGGTGGAGGAGATGATGAAGATGGTCATCAGCTGAATATTCTTCTCTGTAATATTCCTGACGAATTAGAAATCCGAGGAATTAAACTCATTGATCCTGTTGACTTGGTTTACTGCCTTAACGACCTATTTCAAAACGGTTTAATTGAGGTAAGCGGTTTTTGTTGGACTGAAAGTAAAAACGTGATTTCTTCGTCTGTGTTTCCAAAAAGACAAATGAAGTAGAATAAGGAATTCAAGTAATTGAAGTGGGTAAGTAGCCCGCTTTTTTTTATTTTCTTTGCTCAAGTGCGTTTCGGAGGGTAAGTTCATCAACATATTCCAGGTTTGAGCCGGTGGATAGACCTCGGGCAAGGCGGGTCAGATAGACTCCCTTTTTATTGCCGAAAACTTCTCGGATATAGTGGGAAGTTGTCTCTCCGGCGGTGTTGGGATTCGTGGCTATTATGAGTTCAACATTCTTTCCTGCCATATTGGTGATACGGTCTCCCAGTTCTTTTAAACGGAGTGTTTCGGGAGTTAGGCCGTCTAGGGGATTTATGGCACCGCCAAGAACGTGGTAGAGGCCTTTATAGAGCCCCGTTCGTTCAATGGAATCCAGGTCTGTAACCTTTTCTACCACCAACAATTTCGTCTGGTCTCGTTTGTTGTCTAGACACACCGAACACAGTCCATTATCAGATATATTAAAACAAACAGCACAAAAAGAAATTTCTTTACGCAGATTTGCCACGGCCCTTCCAAATTCTTCAAGTTCAGCTTCGGGTTTGTCCATCAAAGCAATGACAAATCTCGCTGCCTGTCTCGGGCCTACGCCGGGCAACTTTTGAAAAAGTTTTACTACGTCTTTAAATTTTGTATTCATGTTTAATTAAAAGAAAAGACTATAGATAATTTTCACCCACAGGGTCTACCTGACCCAAATCGCCATGAATTCTATCAAGCTCCAGAAACTTCAAACTGTCCGGATTGATTTTGAAATCAATTTCTCCGGTCGGCCCGTTTCTGTGCTTGGCAATAATCAGTTGAGCAGTGTTTATTTGTTCCGGGTTTAATTTGTCCCTGTCTTTGATTTTATCTTCTCTGTGAATAAACATAACTAAATCAGCATCCTGTTCAATTGAGCCTGAATCTCTTAAATCGGATAGTTTCGGTCTGTGACCGTCTCTTTGTTCCACGGCACGGGAGAGCTGAGAGATGGCAACGATTGGAATGTTTAATTCTTTGGCTAAACCTTTCAGTCCGCGGGATATTTCAGTGACTTGTTGGACGGGACTTTCGTAATTTCTTCGGGAGGACATTAATTGAAGGTAGTCAACAACCAAAAGACCCAAACTACCGTGCTCTGATTGTAATCTTCTTGCCATTGCCCGCATTTGCAGAATATTTGGCGAAGGTGAGTCGTCTATGAATATGGGAAGGCCCTTCAATTCTTCACAGGCACGGGTTGTTTCCTGCAGGTCGTCCCCAAGTTTACCGGTTCTTAGTTTCCACAAACTCACTCCTGATTGAGCGGCAATAAGACGGTCAACAATCTGATCAAGTGACATTTCCATACTAAATATTCCAACCGGGACATTATCTTTAGCTACGTTCAGGGCAAGGTTTATGGCAAATGCAGTCTTACCTACTGACGGTCTTGCCGCGAGAACTATCAAATCTGACTTCTGAAGTCCGCCAAGTTTGTCGTCTAATCCCGCAAAATATGTTTTTTGACCTCTTAAGTTACCGTCGCCCTGACTAAGGATTCTATTCATTGCATCATCCAGAGTGGAGCCGAGCCGTAAAAAGTTTTTAGTAAGGGATTTTTGGGAAACTGAAAAGAGCTTCTTTTCAGCTTCGTCAAGAAGGTCTTCTACGTCTGTGTCCTCGTTAGAGCTTATTCCTATGATGTGGTGAGCGGCGTCAATTAGTCCGCGTAACATTTTTTTGCGCTGAACTATTTTGGCATAGGAAAGAATGTGGGCGGAAGTTCCAACCGAACCTGCTAAGGAAGTGAGATATGCCATTCCACCGACGTCTTCAAGATAACCCATTTCTTCCAGTTTGTTGGCCAAACTCAAAAGATCAAGCGGTTCACGTTTTTCAAAAAGGGACATGATTGCCTGATATATAATCTGGTGGCTTCTCTGGTAAAAATCTTCAGGCTTTAGTAAGTCAGCCACCTTATTTATTGACTCCTTGTCAATCAAAAGAGAGCCAAGCAAAGTTTTCTCAACTTCAAGGGCTTGAGGTGGAAGCTTGTCCTGCGTTACGTCAAAAGATTTATTTCGAGAAACTTTATTCATCACCATATATTATCGGGGATTGAAAAAAGATAAGCAAGTTTGTAAAAGTTCATTAACTGTGCAGAAATATATTTACTATTGACAATAAGCAATTAAAGTTTTACAAATATAGAAACTTGTTATTTAAAAGGTGGGGTCATGGATCCAGGATTTGTTGTTGTTATCCTTTCAACCCTTATGTTTGTAGCTGTTCTTTTTGGGGTTGTGAGTCAGATTTTTATTAGACCTTTTGAGAGTCAAAAAGAAGAGGCCGAAAGGATTTTTAGGCAAAGGGTCATTTCTGACGATGAGGGAAAAATAAAGTTGGAATTGGCAATATTTTTTCATAAAATCAAAAGACTGATATTTTGTTCTTCTGTGGGATTTATGTCGGCTTTTGTTCTGTCTGTTATGATTGCGAAAAGATTATATCCGTCAGGTTCTCTTCGTGACACTCTTGTTTCGTTGGTCGTGCTACTTCTAATATTTGGACTAACCCCTATGACAGGGCTAATATTAGCAAATAATCAGGTTAATTATTTGAGAAAAAACATCATAGACAGATTTAATAAGTCTGACTAACTGTTCAATGGTGTTGCACTAAGCTTTATGGCCCAGATTTTATATCTGGGTTTTTGATTATAAAAATGATATTGTATTTAAATCATGAAAGAAAG
>Ga0209542_10014195_pt1 | contig 13598 bp, 8 predicted proteins | sample RifCSPhighO2_01_FD_184028 | JGI IMG/M metagenome (GOLD analysis project Ga0209542, IMG submission 184028) | Soil microbial communities from Rifle, Colorado - Rifle CSP2_plank highO2_0.1 (SPAdes) (version 2) | ecosystem: Environmental > Terrestrial > Deep subsurface > Rock core/Sediment ... | reverse complement strand
CTTGTTCTCGTTGAGGAATGCAACAAATGATTTGATCCCTTGCGGATATTGGAAGAGGTGCGACTTTTCTTTTTCTTCACGCTTATCAGTCAAGGTAATGACAATGATTTTATTCAAAAATGCAAGTTCTCGGAGGCGGGACGCAAGAATATCATAGCTGAAGACCAGCGTTTCAAAGATCGTGTCATCAGGCCAAAAGGTTACCTGGGTTCCCGTTATCTTTTCTTGGTCTTTTGCAAGCGGTTCTGCTTTGAGTTCTGTTGTTGGGTTTCCAAACGCATATTGCTGGCTGAACTTTTTCCCGTCTCGGTATACTTCTACGTCTACTTTCTTAGACAGTGCATTCACAACCGAGAGACCGACACCGTGCAAACCGCCTGAAACTTGGTACGTATTTTTATCAAACTTTCCGCCTGCGTGCAGTTTTGTCATAACCACCTGGAGTGCAGACATCTTAAATTTGGGGTGGATATCGACCGGAATACCGCGTCCATTGTCCATCACGGTAATAGAATTATCCTTGTTGATGGTCACATCAATGCGTGTACAGAATCCTGCTAATGCTTCATCGATGGAGTTGTCCACAATTTCATAGACCAGATGGTGAAGACCTCTCCCATCAATAGAGCCAATGTACATGGCTGGACGTTTTCGTACTGCTTCCAATCCTTCAAGAGCTTTAATACTGCTCGCAGTATACCCTTCTGGCTGTTCGCCTTGGACGTCAAATTGGACTGCTTCTTGTGCATCTTTTTCGGGTGTTGATCGGGGTGCTTCCATAATTCATTCCACACGTATTTCTCGACGACAAAATGCGCATTTTTTTAGCGAAAATCTCCTGTTTTAGTTGCATTTTTTGTTTATAAATGTTCCTCTTTTTGGGAGTTTTATACAGGCTATAACAGTTAAATAATGTCGTTATACGACTTCTAGATTTTAATGCGTCATGATCCCTTTCACGATATAATCCTCTTCTACTGCATCATCCACAACCAGCCCATCGGGCTGGCTTCAACCCGCGCCAGAGGCGCGGGCCCTGGCCACGCCACGCGTACGCGTGGCGTGGTATATAATAATGCAGTAAGGTTGCTCTTATTTTTAGTATACAGTTCCCCCTTTATGATCCGTTATGATGCAACAAAGTTTAAATACCTCAATCGCCAAAACCAGGTTATGGTCCAAAAATGCCCTGCATGTAAAAGCGAGAATACTGAGTTAGAAATCACCGCCCAGAAGAAGTTCTTGCGTTGCCTTGATTGCCAGTATGATGAACGCATCATTACTGCACAGATTCCAGTTCAAGACATTGAAAATCTGGTCAAAAAGACTGATCTGTCTTGGCATAAACCCTCGATTGAAGAGAATGATCGCGATCAGCGTGTCCAATGGCTTGCTCAAGAACAGCAGAAGCTCCGCGAGCAGCAGGGTGATTTTCAGCGTTTAGACCGATTAGGAAAATCAAGAGACTCGGGATCAGCATTCCGTTCTGGCATGGAACGCGAAGCAAACCAGGGCAGGGATGCGAATGAAAAATACACCGCTGAACACAGCGACAAAGAACGATCAGAGCGGGAATTGGGACCCCTCAGTTATGATGCAAGCAAAGCCCGTGGTGGAAAAGGAAGCATGGGTTATGAAGCAGGAAAAGGAGGAGGCGGGAGCGCTGAGTATTCTTCTGACAGTGTGCACGCAAAATCCTACGACGAAGCACTGGCAGAAGCCTGCTGTTCTCATCCGGATGTTGCCAAGTTCCACGAGAACGTGCATAAGAAGCGAAAGGATCAGTATCTAGTTTGATGCATATTTGACCGAGAACTCATTTTCTTTATTTTTGCATACCGCTCTTTTTTCTTGGGTTTTACCCACTCACATCAATACATCCGTCGCAAAACTGGGAAAGAATAGGTATCAATTTTTCCGCTTCTTTATCTTTCTTTAAAGAAATAATGATGCTTCCCAAATTATTATCTCTTATTTTACTGGTCATATAATGGCTAAACTTTTCCGTTGTCTTTATAGTATTGTATATCAACAAGGTGCTTATTGAGTCAAAAAACAGAAAATCAAACTTGCCGGTGTTTATCGCTTCGGTGATAGCAAGAGATAACTCAGTCAACGAGTGGGGGCCTGAAAGAAACGTGCAATTGTCAGCTTTAACGGTTTTGCCCGTCCCATCTATAAAATACATTTTGGAGCTGTCAATACCAAGACTATTTAATCGTTTTTGAAGAATCTTATATTCTTTATTAAGAGATACATAAATGCACTTTAATTTTTGTTCTTTTATTATAATTGTGAGGAGCATATCATTAATTTTATTATATTGAGTATCGCTTGATAACACTACATGAATCTCTTTATTTTTGAGTTTCTTTGAAAGTTCAATAACCTTTTTCCTTATTTCCTGTTCTTTCATAGTCGAATTTTCCCTCCAAAGTATTCTCCGGAAACCAATTTTTTCAAGTCTTTTCGTGTTCTTGGTTTCTGGAATGCTCCTTTTTTCTCATAACCTAATCCGATGAGTATAGGAATGGCGTCGCCTTCTCTTAATTTTAATATCTTTGAAGCACTTTTTATTTCTGGTGTGAGTATACACGAATTAATTCCAAGCTCCAATGCCTCAAAACAGATGCTTAACGTAGGCATTGCTATACAAAGATACGCTTCAACAGTTCCTAGTTTTGTATTCTTAACACACCTATGTTCACTACATTCCCAGCACTCAAAGTCTAAAACCGACGCGATAAGAAGCGGTGGATCAGAATGAAATGCACCATACGAAGCTGTTTTCATCAGTTCTGCAATTTTTTCTTTATCTCTCACAACAATAAAATGCCAGGGCTGGGCATTTGAGCAGCTCGGCGACCATCTGGCAGCTTCAAGAACTTTTTTGAGGTCAGAATCTTCTACTTTTTTATCACTAAACTCATACGTTGTCTTTCTGGATTTGGCTAATCTGAGAAAATAATCAGATTGACGAGTCTTAGCTATCATGCCGAATCACCTTTTTATGGATTACGAACTCTAGATTAGTATCCTCATGTACCTGTGTCTTCTATTCCTCTTTTTCCGTTACGTATCTATATCTGTATATATATTTTCCGCTATACACTTATTTCTATCCTTTTCTTCCTTAGGGCATGCTGAGTTTCACCAGCCATTTGGTTGTTTTGAAATGATACCAAATCAAAAAGGCCAAAACAGCGCCGATGACCCCTACCAAAAGTCCTATAATAGCAAGATTGAGCAGACTCTCAATCTGTTGAAGGCTTGCTTCAGGAGAGATCAGGGTGCCTGTAATGAGGGGGAGCATCCCTGTCGAAAGCACAGCACCGGCAAGGATATCTAATGGGATGTTTTTCACCCTTAACTTGAGCGTTAAAAACACAAGCTCAAAAACAAGCGCAGCGCCGAGGAGTATGATAAACTTGTCCGAATAAGCAATACCGAGTTCTCTTGTTCCATATGTTAATACCGCGCAGAGCGCATAGAAAAGGCTTGCTACACCTGTCTTTTGTAGGCTGAGCACTAAGAAAGACAGGAAGAGCACCAAGGTGAATAGTGCGACATAATAAGCGCCGGACAGCGAGAGGATGCCTTCCAGCACATACATTATTGCTGACCAAAGTACAGCACTGCCGGTAATAACCACTATATCTCTGAGGTGGAATGATTTAAACTCCTCTATTGCCAGCATACACTCAATCCTCCTGCTTCAGTTTTCCTTATTGTCCTAATTTCTAGTTAGTATCTCTCGTTTTATCGTTTTTTATCTCTCCTCCTTTTTGATTTCAAGCACCCCCCTCCTCTCCGGAGCCTTCTCTCTTTCCTTTTTTATATGCTTCTGATCCCGCACAATTGATTCTAATACAGGAAGGATCTCTTTGATCTTTGTCCTTCGTTCTCGATAACGTTTTTCTCTGATGTTGTAGGTAGATTGACTCATCGAATGATCAACAAAATACTCCTGCTGTGTTTTCTTAAGCAATTTATCAAGCATTGATAATTCCAACGTAAGTTTTTTAAGTTTTGCTTTCGCACGCTTTTTCCTTATCATGAGGTAGGCTGGTTTTGCAAGCAAGGACAGGACAACGAGTGCAGGGAGGACTTTCCACCAGTAGCGTGCAAAAAAACTCTTGCTTAATCGTATCAGTCCTTTCAGCCGTTTTTGTTCTACCCTCCTCTTATCAAGCTGGATTCCTGCCTCTTTGAGATATGCTTCAGCTTCTTGGTAGCGTTCCCCTGTCAGCGCCAGCTTTGCTTCTTTGATAAGTTTTGCTTCTTGTTCTGTATCAACACCTTTTTTTCGAAGCATCTGTTCTTTTTCTTCCAGCAACGGAAGTTCATCAATCAGCCGGTAGACTTGTTCTTTGCTGAGCGTAATGGACTTGGTGATAAAAAACACTTTGCTGTAATTGAGCTTCTCTATTTCATGGGATGGCGTGTCTTGAGAAATCGTAAGGAGCTTTCCGGTGTATTCTCCTTTTTCTCCGGTGTACGTTTTGCCTTCTCCGACGAGAACGCTGTACTCTTCATCGCTCCCGATATAGGCTCGTTGGGCTTCTAAAATTTTGTCGCTGATGTATTGGGTTGTAAGATTATAACTTTCCATTTCCCTCTTTTCCTGTTCAGCTTGCAGCAGCAGGAAGAGCGCCTTTTCTCGCGTAATATTGGGCGGTATTTCGATTTTGAATTCTTGATTGATCGTTGTTTCTTCAAGAACAACTGAACCCAGGATCAGGGTTAAAGGATGCTTGCTGTTTTGATTGTTTGCAGATGCTGTGGAGTTGAGCTGTTGAAGAAAGCCTGTCGCTTTTCCAACACCCTGTGTATTCCCCATTCCCAGTTCTTTCGTTTCAAAGAAAAGACCACCTAATGCAATGAGGAGCAGGAGTCCGCAGATAACATGCATCTGCTTTTCAGTTTTTGTAAGACTGCGGCGATCCGCGTCTGTCACTTTTTTCATTTAAATGCACCCGGGAACCATTTTTTAAGTTCTTCCTTGCTCATCCGTTTTGTCGAACGGCGCATTTCTTTATCCTCATTTTTGCCCTTCTGAACATTTTTTGTATTTCTTTCTTTCTCATCTTGTTGTTTTACTTGCTGTCTTATTTTTTCTTCCGGCGTTTTTCTCTTCCTTTCCCTTCTCTCTTTCTCAATTTCTTCTTGTATCTTCATTCTCTCTCTTTTTATTGCAATGTCCTTTGTAATAGTCTTTGTGAACTTTGTCCTGTCATCTTTTTTTTGAGGATATGCTTTTGGATATAATTTTGTTGATTTTGTTTTGTGAACAGCCCCCTTTATTTTCTGAAGCATGATCTTGGTGGTATCAACCATCGTATCAACCACCTTCTGCACCTTCTTTTTGCTGGTGTCGGATACACTGGGAAGGGGAAGGTATCTCCAGCTCTTTATAACTATTTCTTCAATCGTATTGTATACTTTGTTAAACAAAAGCAGGAGTTGATATTCTTTTGTCAACTCTTCTTTATCGAGTTTTTCTTGAAGCACTGCATATTCTTCCTGCACCTCAGTAAGTCTTTCTTTGTCAGTTCCATAGATATCCGTGAATCGCCTCCTGCTGAGTTTTTGCTTCACCAAATATTCTTCTTGGGCTTCTTTCATCATTGCAGTTAAGTCTGTTTCTTCATAATGGAGCTTCGTTATTTCCTGTTCTGTTCGGAGAATGCTTACTCGCCGGTTTCTTAATGACACCCGGATCTGCTTAATTTTCTGCAGTCGTTTATGATACTGTTCTGTTATCTTCTCGTACTCCCCCGTAGATAAACGCTGTTCTTTAAAGCACGCTATCTGTGCTTCTTCCAAGAGCGTATTGATGGTTTCCTCTTCTTTATCGAGATTATTGATCCTTTCAGCAATAATAAGGGGACTTAAGTGTTTATACACTCCAAAACCAACCAAAGCAACCGCAAACGCACCAAGCAAGAGAGCCCACCAATATCTGAGTACAAACCAGAGGATGTTGATCCTTCCCTGCGTCTCTAAAACAAGACTCAATTGTGCATCCTTTGCCCGTTGCAGGGCTGTGCTGAAATCTTCGCGTTCAAAGGCTTTCTTTGCAAGCGCAAGTGCATTTTCAGTTTCTGGAACAGAGAGCCATTGCGTCTGCGTCTTCGCTATTCCTTCAGCGACTTCCTTCATCAACTGATCAGTTTCAAAGGCATCACGTTTTAATCGATTAATCTGTTCGCCCATTTGCTGCGCCTGTTCATACCTGCTTTCATTGAGGGCTTGTTTCATCTGACCTAACAAGTTGTACATGCGTAGAGTGGGGAAGCCTGCTGTTTCCATAGATCGGATGTCAACGAATGTCTGCTCAAGACTGATGTTTGCCTGCTTCTCGTTTACCTCATGAACAAAGAGGGTGACTCTCCTCAATTCAGTGAGGGGCTTCATGGTGAACCCTGCTGTTTCAGGAAACAAGGCAACCATATTGGCAGCAATTTTTATCGTAAGATCATACTTTGCCTTTTGCAGGTAGGAGGGCGCGAGGATTTCTACTTTATACTGTCTTGTTTCACCAAACTGTATCTTCTTCGGATCACTCACTCCAAGCTTATGCACCTCTATACCAATTCTTTCTGCAAAGACATCCTTGAGTGCTATGGCAAGATCGTTTTTCTTGTCTTTATCGAGGTCTACTGTTATCGTCTGGCCTTTCTTGAGCACAAAACGAAGAGGTTCAGAATTGATAATCAGGGTAGCAGTAGCCTGGTCTTGTGTGATGCTCTCCACTTGGATGGTGTGCCCGAATATGCTTGCGGTGTCCAGCGAGGACGGTTTTCGTTCAGTCCACAAGTCATAGTTAATCGTATTCACATACACTTCTTGCGCTGTTTTTTGGAGGGGCGTTAGTTTCACATATTGAGACATGAATCCTTCAATGTTCACTTCAAGATTTTCGAAGAAGGTGTTCTGATACATATTCGTTACACTAATAATCGCTCCTTCTTCTGATCCCCTCAGAACTCTAATGGTTTCTTCGGTGTGAATCGTTTCGCCGGGGCCGACAGCAACTTTCACGACTTTTGATGCTGATCCTGCTCCTCCTACTCCACCGCCTCCACCCCCGCCGCCTCCTGCTCCGCCACTGTCAGGTGTTGGCGCTCCCAGTGTTGTTTTTGCAGAAACATTTACGATAACCGTGTTGCCTTGCGTGAGGTTGAACAGCCCGATGTTGCTTCCTGTCTGATTCAGCCCTGAGGTGTTGGTCACAATTGTTACCAGACCTGTAGCATAGTTGGTCGGAATGGTTACCGTGAGTGTTTTTTCATTGCTCTCTCGGCTATCAAACGTAGCAATGGTTTGATTCGTTGTTCCTGACGTGATCGTCCAATTATCAGGCACGGTGATATTATGCGTGACATTCGTAGCATTTCCCTCCCCTATATTGCGGAGCGTTGCAGTAAATGTCACAGAATCTCCTTGTTGTTTGGTCACGGTTCCTGTTGGCGTATCAAAGAGCGTCTGCAAGAACGGCTGGCCGGGTGCATTGACGATGGTTCCTATCATAGTCTGGCTTGTCGGAGTTGCACCGGGTGTTGCGTTGATCGTGAGGGTGATCGTTTTTACTCCGGTCGTGTTGATAGAATCATTGGCCATGATAAACTTGACTGCCTGAGCAGCGAGTTCAAAGTTGTTTGTCTGGTTAAAGGTGGTATTTCTTGATGATGAGTTGATCGTAAAATTAAGTTTAAAATCTCCGGTGTTGTTGACGGTAAAGTTGCCGATACTGGTGTTGATATTCAGACTTCCTGTTACTCCTGTTAATATTGCCGGTGTTCGCGTCCAGGTCCGATCGTATTGCACGCTCCTGTTGATAATCGCGCTGTGGTTATAATTTCCCAGCGAGTCATTGGCAAACACGCGCAGATTGTACGTTCCGTTATTAGTCGCATTAAAAGAAACATTGTACAGTTTTGTTGTGGCATTATATTGCATCGTGAGATTCGTAAACTCAGTTCCACCACTCAGGCGGTATTGGAGAACGACAACCCCGACACCGGTATGGTTGTCGCTTACATTTGCTGTAACATTGATCATCCTGCTGGGATCGAGGTCATCTTCGGTGCTCGGAGTCGTGTTGAGGTTGAAAAAGTTTGGATATTGGAAATCAATCGTGAAATTTCTTGTCTGGCTCACGTTTCTATTCGTGCCGTCACTGCAACTGACGTTCCATAAATGAGAGCCGAGACTCATGTTGACAATGGTAAAGCGAGTGACGGTATTATTCAGTGTCGAACTATTGGTCTGGTTGATAGTGTTGTCCAAACGGAGAGAACAGTTAAGGGCAGAAGCGAGATTGTCTATAGCCGTAAAGTTGAAGTTGAGGCTGGTGTTCGTCGTGTTCGTATTATTGACGGGAGTATGGAGCGTGATGGTTGCGTTTACGATATCACCGACGCTAAAGTACGTCTTTTCTGTCCGATTGGCGTTATTGGTCGTGTCATTGACGAGAAACGTAATATTATAGATGCCTGTTGCGACGGTTTCATTAAAGGTCATGTTGTAGGTATCTTTGGTTTTGTTCGTGATGTTAATCTGGCGTATCGTTGCATTGGGCAGCGTGACATTGGCGTGCACCTGAGACACGTTGATGTTGTCAGTTACATTTGCGCTGATATTAATCGTTGCATTTCTTGCGGTGTTCGTTCCTGCAACCGGAACGATGTTCAATACGCGCGGATTTGTCGTATCTCCCACATTGAATTGCGTGGTTTGTGTATTATTGAGGTTATTGCTTGTATCATTTGCATAGATTCTCACAAAATAGTTGCCGGGAGCGCCGGTTTCTGTAAAATTACCGGTGTAATTGTCGGCGCTCGTGCTGTTGGTAAGATTAAGCTGTCTTATGTCCGCATTGGGGAGGGTGATGTTTGCAAAAACTTTAGAAATGTTCCTGCTGTCCGTAGCATTCACCTTAAATTCTATACTGCTATTCTGGTTGAAGGCAGATCCATTAACCGGCAGGAAAATAGTCACATTGGGTGCAGTGCTGTCGCCAACGCTAAAATTAAACGTTACGCTTTTGTTGATATTTTTATGCGTGCTGGTATCATTGGCAATCACACGAACCATATACTGCCCTCTTGCCTGCGTTTCAACAAAGCTCATGTTATAGATATTGTCGCCATTGTGATCGCTGAGATTCCTTATTCTGATTGACAAGTTAGGCAGGGTAATATTGATCGTTACATTACTGACGCGAATATTGTCGGTGACATTTGCAGTGATATTCACGACTGCAGAAGTTAGAAAATTAATGTTCACCGGTGTGACATTCGTCACATTAGGAATAGGATCAAATCGATCCCAATCAAACATGGCTCCTTCTTGATCGCCGTTGAGCACAACCGTGCTCGCTTCGAACGGCGATGCTGCAACGGTTTGGAAGTCCTTGCCGTCCCAACGAATAATGCTTCCATCCTCAAGAATGTCAAGAGCAACTGCCATTGTTTCATTGGTTGTCGGGTGGCCGACAAAACGAAGACCTGCGATGTCATCGCTGGCAACATTGCTTGTTGTTGATGTTACGGTGAGATCGGCGGTGCTCCACGTGTTCGTTTTGGTGAAGTTAAAGTAGTCGAACGCTAACGCAGCGTTGTCAATAAAACCAAAGAGCGCATAATTTCCCAGGTTGTTCCATGCGCAAGCGACATTTGCATTGTTTGCGCCATTAGGCTCTGTTGCACCATCTTCTGTCGGCGGGCTTGCGAGGATTGTTGTGCCATTCCACATCCGTACATTCACATCATTGCCGCCGTCTTGGACAATAATTCCGATGTAATCACTCTTGGGGTCGCTGCATAATCGTACAGAATTTAGGCTATTACCCAAAGCAATAGTTTGTTCAGCACTCCAGTAATTTCCTAGCGGATCATTGCTGTCATAGATTCGGTACACCAAGTTGTTGCCTTCCCCATACATAACGAAACCGTTCGTGCTGTCAGTTTCCCAGGCAAAGGCAAAATGCTCGAAGGTGCTGGAAGCCGTTGCAAGAGAAAGCGACGTGTTTTTTTTGCTGTCAAAAGCAGTGCCATTCCATTCAACAGCATACAAATCACCGATGCCAGTATGGGCAAGGAGCATGATCGCATCGGTTTTAGGCCGGGAAGTAAGCTGAACCCATTCCACAGCATCATTAGCTAATTCCGTGCTCAGCAAGGTTTCTGTGCTGAAGTTCACTCCATTCCATATACGATACGCAACCTGATTATTGGTACCGAGGCTGCTATTTTCATAGACGATGAGCGTATCTCCTGAAACATCCTCGACACGCAGGTCAAAGGCACGATGAGCCACATTAGGAATATCTGCTGTTAATTCAGTCAAATTTGCCCAGCTGTCTGTTGCATTCAAGAATTGAATATTGAGATCATTACTGCCATCTTCTGAAGCCATGATCACTTGATCACGTTCATGGTTTGCCCGTACCGTTATCCATCGGGGAACTCCGCCAACATTGTTGCTGTTGAGTTCAGCAGTAAACGCTTTGCTGTCATTCCACAAGCGGTAGCGCGGTATGTTGACGGCAGATTCTCCATACACGAGCACACCATCCGCATGGCTGGTATTAATTTGGTCGTCGTGAATATAATCAAACTCAAGAAAGCTCTTGAGGGTCGAATCAATGTCGCTGGAATTGTCTTCTTCCTGGTCTTCTCGTGTAAACTTGACAACATTGAAATCAAAGGTATCAGTCGGCTGTTGCAACCCTGCAACGCGGATATACTGTACTTCAGGTTTGTCAATAACGCCTGATCTTCCAACCTTGTTGTTCGTTCCTGCTTCAAAGATATCAAAGTAAGCATACGTTGCTTGAGATCTCGCATAGACATCAATCATGTTGCCGTTCTGCAACGGATACTCGTACGTTACTCTCACTATCTCGTTTTGATAAATGGGCTCTGACCAGTTCTCATCTCTGTTTTTGATTGAGGGATAGATATCAGAAATGATGTTGTATGCTTCGTCGAGGTGGACAGCACCGATTGCAATAATCTCTCCAAATCCACCTCCCTGTGCAGGAATAGCAAACGAATACTCCTTGTCGAGTAGAATGGACTGGAAGAGCTGCCATGTTCCCTCGCATTGTTTATCCTCAAAATTCCAATCTTGGCAATAATAGAGGAGGTTTCCTTGGGCAGTGCGGGTATGCATTGCGCTCGTTGCAATGGCTGCTGGTTGGATATCATACACTGTTTTTACAGTGCCAGGAAGAACAGCAATCGCAGTGGGTGCAAATAAAAGGGGGGGAAGTGATGAGGGTGATGCAGTGGTTAGGGGGGGGTTGTTGAAGAGGATGAGTTATCCTTATCATTTGTTTTGTTCGTTGTTTCTTCATCAGGGACAAGAGAGGGTGTTTCCTGATACTGATCACTCAAGTTTCCCTCTTTCGGTTCATCTTCTTTGATTGATATTTCCGTTTCATTAATATTATTATTTGCATTATTTTCTTCGCCTAATCCCTGATCTGTGGAGTTTGCAGGGTCTGCATTTGCACTTGTTTCTTGCGATTCTTCAGCGATGGGTTCAATGATAAACTCATTTGCCGAGGCAAGAGCGAGACTTATAAGTACAACTATGCAGATAACCAATATTCCTTTCCTAAGACCCCCTCTTTTATCTGTTGCCACGTATCCTATTCTTTACCCCCTCTTTGAGAATCTGATCCTCGTGTTACCCCTATTCTGGCCATTTTAGTTTATAAATATGATGCCCTCAAAAAGCATAGCAATTCCCATCAAGAATATCAGCTATGATCTGCACCTACCCTGCAGATCGTTACTTCATTCTTACTCAATTTCCTCAAAAATCTCCTGTTCGGGGTAAACAACAACCCCTTCACGGGTGATTTTAAAGGCAACAATTCTTTTCTTATGTTCTGCTCCTCTCAACTTAAGAACTTCAATAGCGTTCTCCCGAATATTGCCGTGCTTCATGCTGTAGAGTACAATGACACCATCGGCAAGGAATTCCTCAACGCCAGTATCACTGAACTTTGTGGGTATCTGTTCTGTTTCGCTGACCAGAAAGGACAGCGTCTTCATTTTTTCAAAAAAACGGAAAAGTTGTTCAATATAAATTCGATAAGAATCCTCCTTTCCTGAAAAAGCAGAACCGATAGCAGTCAAGGAATCCACCACAATCATTTCGGGGACGAATTCAGGTGGAAAAATAATCGGTTCAATATCAATAAGAAGCTCCCCTCTTGCTTTCATTAAGAGCGCATCCACACTCCGGGTGATATCAAAAGGATTGAAGCGCTTGATCATGAGCGTTCCTTTTTTGATCAAGTGTTTGGGATCCCAGCCAAAGTCTTCCATGTGTTCAATAAGGCGCTCTTCTGATTCTTCAAAACTCATATACAAACACTTCTTTCCTTGGCTTGCATAATGGTTGAGTATTTGTGAACAAAAGATCGTCTTTCCACTTCCTGCTCCCCCTGCGACAATAACTGAAGCACCCTGGGGGATTCCATCAACGAGCAGGTCATCAAAACCAGGAACACCCGTCATGAAGTACTCTTTTCCTTTCCTTTCTTTCTTTTCAACTTTATCCTTCCGTATCTTTTCGATTTTATGCTTAATCGGTTCGCGTTGCTCTTTAATCTGCGCCTGCACGTTTGTGATTTTCTTGTCCTTTAGTTTTGCTTCGATTTCTTCTTTGAGCTTTGCCATATCTAACTTTGCGGTATCTAAACGAGATCCTTTCAAACGCGATTCTTTCTTTGATTCCTTCCTGGCTTCAGATTGTTCAGAGTGTATAGTCTTTTTTTCTTGTTTTCTGAGATGATGCTCCTTTATGCTTCTCATTTTGACATGTTTTTGGTGGAGGTGGTGATGCTCTTTTTTTTCTTCCGGGAGTGGGTGGGGTTGTTCGTCCTCATCTTCATTATCTTCTTTCCAGTAGTAAAGCTTGGCCATGTTGATTTTTCGATGTTCAATAGGACCAGAACCTTCTAAGTAATGAAGTCTGGCGAGAACGGTATGCCGTGCCAAACCTGTTTTTTGCATAATCTCAGTAATGGTCAAGCCATGTTTTCTGCTTTTGAGCAGGTCTTCTATGAGAATCTGTGTTTTATCCTTCTGTTCCTGCCTCTTTTTTTCTTGTTTCATCGTTTCTTCCATCGTTCTGATGACGATGCGTGTATGGTGCTCTGCACACGTATGATGCAATGGTTCAATAATTATCATACTCATTTATAAAGTTTGTCTATTTTTATTGCATATAACATATATTGATGATAAACGTTTATCACTAATCAAAAATGAAGGTATTAAGGCGTTTAAACCACTTTTCAGAAACAAGAAGAATCCCGGGAAGAAAAACAAAGCTATCTGCCTACTCTTCCAGTGTCTCAAACAACTGCACTGCTCGATCTCCCAGCGTCAAAACAAACGAGGCAAGCCGTGGTCCGCGCTCTTTGTTGATCAAGACTTTATATGCTGACTGGAAAAAGGCTTTCACATCTACATTGAGCTTCTTGCAGATGTGATAGAACTCGTCATGCAGTGCTTTTTCATCCCATTTCTTTTTCTTGAGAACAGCCGCGACCATCAGCAGAGCTTTGCGCT
>Ga0209542_10014194_pt1 | contig 13599 bp, 11 predicted proteins | sample RifCSPhighO2_01_FD_184028 | JGI IMG/M metagenome (GOLD analysis project Ga0209542, IMG submission 184028) | Soil microbial communities from Rifle, Colorado - Rifle CSP2_plank highO2_0.1 (SPAdes) (version 2) | ecosystem: Environmental > Terrestrial > Deep subsurface > Rock core/Sediment ... | reverse complement strand
AATTTATAAAAATATTCATACCAGCTTCCTCATATTACCCCAATTGTCGCCCACTGACACATCGGCGATTATCGGCACTCCTTTGGTCTCGACCAGTGATAAAATATTTTCCATAATTTCTTTGATTTTTGGCGCGGTTTCTTTCACCAAATCATTGGCAATTTCATAAACCAATTCATCATGAACTTGAAGCAGTAGAAAAACTTTGTCCGCCAATTTTTCCTTTCGCAAAAATTCCACCACCCGCGCCATCGCAATTTTGATGATATCCGCTTCCGTCCCTTGAATCGGCGCGTTAATTGCCATTCTTTCCGCCGCCGCCCGCACGAAAGGAATTTTTGATTCTATGCCCTCAAAATATCGCCGCCGCCCAAAATATGTCTCGGTGTAGCCCTGTCGGGCGGCGGCCACCCGTGTTTCGTCCAGATATTTCGCCAAACCAGCAAAGGTCTTAAAATAATTTTCGTAAAATTTTTGCGCTTCTTTTCTGTCTGTTCCCAATTGTTGCCGCAAAGCGTTTATCCCCATACCATACATTACGCCGAAATTAATGACTTTCGCCCGCCGACGCATTTCTTTATTCACCTCATCAAGCGGCACATTAAAAACCTGCGAAGCAACAGCGGTGTGGACATCTGCGCCGGCTCTAAAAATTTCAATCAACTTTTTATCACCCGACAAAAAAGCGGCAATTCGCAATTCTATTTGCGAATAATCAAAACTAACTAAGTCAAAACCTGGTGTTGCCACAAAACCCTCGCGAATTTCTCGACCAATATCGGTTTTGTTGGGAATGTTTTGAAGATTTGGATCGCGCGAAGCCATCCGACCAGTGGTTGTGCCAGATTGAATAAAAGTAGTATGAAGCCGCTCATTCTTATCAACCAATGTCGGCAACGGAACAAGATAGGTGCCGAGCAATTTTGCCAATCCGCGATGTTCCAAAATTAAAGGGACAATTAGGTGGGTCTCGCGTAATTTTTCCAATTCTGATTCTTTGGTGGAAGGCGCGCCGGTTTTCGCGGTTTTCTTTTGATTTTTCGCTTTCAAACCCAATTTAACAAATAAAATTTCACCCAATTGCTTCGGCGAACTAACATTAAAATTCACGCCGGCTAATTCCCAAATTTTCTTTTCCAGTTCTATCAACCGCCCCTGATATTTTTCCGACAATTTTTTAAAAATATCTTTATTCAATAAAATTCCTCTTTCATTCATTTCTTTCACCACCGGCAAAAGTGGCTTTTCTATTTCCTCAAAGACCTTGATTAAATTTTTCTTCTTTAATTCTTCAAGCAAAACCTGTCGCGTTTCGCCAACCTCCTCTAGTGTTGGGTCGGTTTTGGTAGAATCCAAAAGCCAAGTCATAATCCCGAGTTCTGTCTCTTCCCCTTCTCTTAAAGTTGGTGAAGCTATGGAAGTTGTCTTGCTACCTCCCAACACCTGCTCAAACCTCGCGCCAAGCGTCCGAAATTCCAACTCGCTAAAAATCTTTTTAACTTTTTCTAAATCCACCACTTCACGCCAACTCTGCTCCGGTAATTTAAAATCAATGGGCGCGTCACGGCGAATGGTCGCCAAAACCTTTGAAAACAGCGCTTCTTCCTCATTTTTCTCCAAAAGTTCAGTAATTCTTGGTTTAACACCCGCCTCAGTAAAAATCTTTTTATCTCGTTTTAATTTTTCGTAAATTTCTTCAATCGTGCCAAAATTCACAATTAAATTGGTCGCCGTTTTATCGCCAATGCCCGAAATGCCGATAATATTATCCGAGGGGTCGCCCGCCAAACCCTTGTAATCAGGCAAAAGTTTTGGTCCAAAACCGAATCGCTCCAACACTTTTTTTTCATCATACATAATCGTGTCGGAAATACCCTTGCGCAAAGTGAAAACTCTCACCTCATTACCCGACACCAATTGCAAAGTATCCATATCACCTGACGCAATAATTATTTCAATCGCTTTATTATTTTTTAATTTTTCCACAACCGTTCCCAAAATATCATCGGCCTCAAAGCCCGGACAATCGTAAATGGGAATATTGAGAGCGGTAAAAATATCGCGCGACCGTTTTAACTGACTAATTAAATTACCTTCGGCTTTTGGCCGTTTGGCTTTGTAGCCCTCATAAGCAATATGGCGATGGGTCGGTCCGGGCAAATCATAGGCGGCAATAAGATAATCCGGCTTTAGGTCGGCAATCAATTTCATCAACATTGTTGAGACCCCGTATAAACCGCCGGTGGGCTCGCCTTTGCTGGTGGCAAAATCCGGCAAAGCGTGATAAGCGCGATGAATAATCGCGTGGGCGTCCAAAAGCACCAACCGTTTTTTCTTATCCGCCATTGCTATATTTTACCACCTTATTTTTTTTTACATTTTTACACCCACTCTTCTTTCCAAAACGACTACACGGCTTTTTAAGTTCTCAACCGCTGGAATGTGATGGTTTTCAAAAACCTCAAACCGCAGTTTCAAATCTAACTGGTTGTCTTCCACGGAAAATAATCTGGATTCAACCTTGTCCAATCGGGCATCAACTCCGTCAAATCTTTTGTCCGCCGCTTCAAATTTTTTGTCCATTGATTCAAATCTCTCGTCAATTGATTCAAATCTCTCGTCAACCGCTTCAAATCTTTTGTCAACATTTTCAAATCCTTTGGCAGTCATCATCGCCAAATTTTCCAGTTTGGCATCAAATCTTTTACCAAAACTATCCAGTTTTTTGTCGGAACTCAAAAAACCCTCTGCCATTTTCACGGACAGGTCCTCAATCGTCATCTTTTTATTTTCCTTGTCCTTCTTCATTGTAGTTTATTATAGCGGGAACGACGGTGTCAAACAAAACGCGGTTGTGGATTGGTAGTTGAAAACTCTATGGCTCTTGTCGTTTCGTCAATAAAAGAAAATTTGATGGTCAGATAATCGATGGGCAAAACTTCGGCAACATTTTCTGGCCATTCTAGAAAAATTAAATTGTTGGGATTAGCGACAATTTCTTCAAAACCAAGTTTTGCCAATTCTTTGCCCCTCTCCAAACGATAGGCATCTATGTGAAAAAGATTTTTAAAATCCCCCGTCCCCCGCCAACGGCGGGGGACACCCCCTTTTCCAAAGGGGGAATTTAAAATGGGCAATTGATAACTTTTAATTAAAACAAAAGTGGGACTGGTGATGTTTTCTTTTACGCCGAGTGCGCGAGCAACGCATTGAACAAAGGTGGTCTTGCCCGAGCCCAATTCGCCCGAAAGCGCCACCAAAGTTGCCTCATCTTTTTTGGACTCCAGTTTCGCTACAAAATCTTGAGCAAACTTTTCTGTCTCCGCAAAACTTTTGCTGATTATTTTCATTTTCATCCCACCATCTTACCACAATTTCTCACCCTCAAACCCATCGCACCTAATTTTGCTATCGCAGAAATAAGTGCATTTGACTTGCAGAAACAAAATAAATGATGGATGGGAAAACAAAATGCCCCGATGTTTCCATCGGGGCTCGAAACTGACTTGTCGCCTCATCGGTGACGAGGTGGCGCCTGCCTCGGGGGCGGCTGATGTCGCGGACTCGGAGGTGGACCATGCTGTCTTGGGGTCGGCCCCCAAGTGCGGTGGCGGACAATTCGTCCGCTCCGATACTCAAACCCGGCCGAGTAGGACGGATAGGAGTAGTAGACCTCCACTGGTGCCGGCACATACACCGGCTCGACTTGGTGATAACTCCACCCAGAGGTGTAAACTGTACACCCGGATAGAAGTGCCGATAACATCACCACTGCCATGACAAGGAACAATTTGTTGGTTTTCATTTTCTGCCTTTCTGTTTTTTATCTGTTTTCTGTTTGTTTCCGAAACTTACTCTATGAATCCACGACATTCCGCCCAAGGCGGACTCGCTGGACTCAATTGAGTGGAGAATTTTAAGGAAAATTCTCCAAAAACCGCGAGGTTGGAATTACTTCTGCAACTTCTCCAACCTCTCACGCGCGGCGGCCACATAGTTGTGACCCCCGCCGTAACGGTAGCTCAGTTTCTTGATTCTTTTCACCAGTTTGATTTTTTTGTGTGCTAGGTTCATTTTCTTTCCTGTGTTGTGTTCTGCCTTTCGGAAGAACTGGTTTATTGCTTGCTCTCTGTAATCTGCCCAATATGCTAGCAGAAAATCGGAAGGTTGTCAAGTGCGAAAAATTTTAAATTACGAAAATGCTAAAAAACGGCTCTGTTGAGCCATGAATCCTCCTTTGTAAAAGGAGGTGCCCAGATGTTACATCGGGGCGGAGGATTTTAAAGATCCCTCACCGCAAGGCGGTCCCCTCCCTTTTCCAAAGGGAGAATTTTACAAAGAGAGATTAAATTATGATACAATTCACTTATGCCCATTCAATTTGACGAAGAAAAACAAAAACAGAAACTGGACACTATGCGCCACAATGAAGAAGAGGATTTGGCTCAGACCTTGTCGGCTAAATACGGCGTGCCTTATATCAACCTATCTACCGTTGCTGTCTCCACCGACGCCCTCCGTTTGGTGGATGAAAAGAATGCCCGCGATTTGAAAGTCGCCCCTTTCAGTTTAATCGGCAAAAAAGTGGCCATCGGCGCTTTATCCCCCGAAAAAGACGGCATCTCTCAATTGATTCAAAAAATAAAAGATGACGGCTACGAACCAAAACTTTATATCGTTTCTAACAATAGTTTAGAGAGAATTTGGGAGCGCTACAAAGACCTATCTTTCGCCAAAAGAACCAAGGCCGGTTCATTGGAGATTTCCAGCGAAGAGGTAGCGACCCTAGCTAAAGAACTCACCACCATCAAGGACACCGCTGCTTTGATTAAAAAAACTATAGATGAAAAACAGCGGTTGCGAGTGTCGCATATTATGGAAATTATTCTAGCCGGCGCTTTAGCCGCCGAATCATCCGACATTCACATTGAACCAGAAGAGGCCTATGTCAGAATGCGTTATCGTTTGGACGGGGTTTTAAATGATGTTTTAAACTTTGACCATAATACTTACAATCTACTCTCATCACGCATCAAATTACTCTCCGGCTTGAAACTTAATGTGAAAGGTGAAGCCCAAGACGGCCGGTTCAGCGTTAAAATCAGCGAAGTTGACATTGAAATCAGAACCTCCGTGATTCCGGGCAATTACGGCGAATCAATTGTGATGCGGGTATTGAATCCAAAAACCATTGCTATGCCTTTTGAAGGATTGGGAATGAATCAAAAACTTCGCGACACTATCACCGCCGAGCTTGGCAAACCCAATGGTATGATTTTGACAACTGGCCCTACCGGTTCCGGCAAAACCACTACCCTTTACGCTTTCTTAAGAAAAACTCACACTTCGTCAGTAAAAATTATCACCATTGAAGACCCCATTGAATACCATTTGCCGGGCATCGTCCAAACCCAAACCGATGGCAAGGATTATACTTTTGCCAATGGCTTACGGTCAGCGCTCCGCCAGGACCCTGATGTAATAATGGTCGGCGAAATCCGCGACAATGAAACGGCCGATATTGCCATCAATGCTTCTTTAACCGGTCATTTGGTTTTCTCCACACTGCACACCAATGATGCCGCCGGCGCTTATCCACGACTGATTGATTTGGGTATCAATCCGAAAATTATCGGCTCGGCCGTCACTTTAACAATGGCCCAACGATTGATTCGTCGCCTCTGTCCAGTTTGTAAGAAAAAAGTGTCGCTTAAAGACGCTGAAAAAGAAATTGTTGAAAAAATATTGAAGACCTTACCATCAGAAGAGGTTGCGCCAAAGGACTGGCAGACCTTTGAACCGGCCAGTTGCGTTAAATGTAACCACACCGGCTATAAAGGCCGCGTTGGTGTCTTTGAGGGCATCAAGACCAATGAAGCCATTGAGAAATTAATTAACGAAAACCCTAGCGACCGCGAAATCCGCAAAATCGCTAAGCCCCAAGGTCTGCTGACCATGCAACAAGACGGCATTATTAAAGTTTTAGAAGGTGTCACCTCATTAGACGAGCTCGCTCGAGTCGTTGATTTAGAACAAGACACGGAAAAAGAAATCGTCAATTGACCGAAGTCATATCGCCAACTAATATCGGAAGAGAGTTCGTTGCCATAAATCTCTAAGCAATACTTCCGATGTAAACATCAGAAGTTAAACGATTTTTATAAGGGATGTTTGAGTAAATACGCAAGCGCAAAACAAAAACATCCTCTAAAAAGGTCAATCGGCCTGCGGGGCTTAATTGCTTAGAGATTGATGGCAAAGAAAAATGCCCTTTCAGGACCGCCATAAGCTTAGCATAGTTTGTAATTTATGTCAACAAAAGAAAAAAAATCGCCAATCCCGGCTTTTGACGAAGGTTTTTTGGACCAAACTCTCCGGCCCGACAATTTTAATGATTATATTGGGCAAGAAAACATAAAAGACAATCTGCGCATCCTATTGAGTGCCGCCGCTGAACGAAGACATCCGCCCGAACACTTGCTTTTTTACGGCCCACCGGGTTTGGGTAAAACAACTCTCGCTCACTTGATTGCCAAAGAAGCTAATGCGTCGCTCAAAGTAACGGCCGGTCCGGCTATTGAAAAAGTTGGCGACCTCGCTTCTATTTTAACCAACCTTTCTCCGGGTGATGTCCTTTTTATTGATGAAATTCACCGATTAAGCAAGGCCATTGAGGAAGTGCTTTATCCGGCGATGGAATCCGGCTCGCTTAACATTATTATCGGCAAAGGCCCGTCGGCGCGAACCATTCAACTGGAATTACCGCCATTCACCTTGATTGCCGCTACCACCAAAATCGGCGGGGTATCTTCGCCGTTGCGTTCACGATTTTCCGGGGGTGTTTTTAAATTGGAATTTTACACTCACAAAGAAATTGAGAAAATTATTAATCGTTCGGCAAAAATTCTGGCAACGATGATTGGCGCGGCTGCGGCTGAAGAAATCGCCCGCCGCAGCCGTTACACCCCGCGCACCGCTAATTATCTTTTGAAACGATGCCGTGATTTCGCCCAAGTTAAAAAAGAAAAATTAGAAATAGAAACCGTCAAGGGGGCGCTAGACCTTTTAGGCATAGATGAGATGGGTTTAAATCAATCAGACCGAATGATTCTAAAAGCCATTGCCGAAAAATTTTCTGGCGGACCGGTCGGTTTGGGCACTCTAGCGGCCTCTTTGGGCGACGAAACCGGCACTATTGAGGAATACAATGAACCCTACCTGATGCAAATCGGTTTTCTGGAACGCACCCCCAGGGGACGCTTAGTCACTCCAAAAGGTTATCAGCATATTAAAAAATAAAAATATGAGCGGTCACAATAAATGGAGTCAGATTAAAACCCAAAAAGCAAAAACTGACGCTTACAAGTCAAAAATTTTCAGCAAGTTCGCTAAATTAATTTCGGCAGAAGCAAAAAAGGCCAAGGGCAATCTGGCTGACCCGAGCTTGAAAGCGGCCATTGAAAAAGCCAAAGCGGCCAATATGCCGAGCGACAACATTGACCGGGCGATAAAAAAAGCCAGTGGCGATGCCGGAGCCGCTATGGAAGAAATTATTTATGAGGCCTATGGACCCGGCGGCGTGGCCTTAATGATTAAAGCATTAACCGACAATCGCAATAAAGCTACCCAGTTGGTCAAACACATTTTAAGCGAAAATGGTTTTGCCATCGCCGCGCCCGGCTCAGCCGCTTGGGCGTTCACCAAAGAACCAACGACCTACAACCTACAACCAACAACTACTGTGCCTGTTGCAGAAGAAGATTTGGAAAAATTAGAAAAATTGGTTGAGAATTTGGAAAATTGCGAAGAGGTGCAAGAAGTTTTTACCAACGCCGAATGAAAATTATTGCCATTGACCCGGGCTATGGACGGCTCGGCATAGCGATTTTAGAAAATACCGAACGACCAATCGTAGTTTTTTCTTGTTGTTTTAAAACCTCGGCAACTTTGCCGCATCAAGAACGGCTGGCGGCAATTGGTGAAAAAATAAAAAAAGTTATTAAAAAATATCAACCAAAAGAACTGGCGATAGAAAAACTTTTTTTTAACATTAATCAAAAAACCGCCCTTAAGGTGGCCGAGGCGCGCGGCGTGATTTTAAACGCCGGCGCCGAGGCCGATCTCGCGGTCGCTGAATACACGCCGCTACAAGTAAAAATCGCCGTAACCGGCTACGGCCGCGGCGACAAGAAGCAAGTAATCAATATGGTTTCAAAATTAGCGATATTTCCAAGCCCCGCAAAATCACAAATTGGTCACGGGGCAAGCGATGATGAAATGGACGCGGTGGCTATCGGTTTGACTCATTTAGCTTGCCGCAAAAATTTTCTCTCAAAATAATTATCCACAGCTTGGCTTGCCTATGATTGCGTAATTTTTTAAATCTGCTACAAATTAAGCGCGGCGCTTAAAATTGCCGCGGTCGTTTAAAAAAATAAATAAAATAACTTTTATTATGAGCCCAGACGATATGGGTATTCCACCCGGCGACGGGACGGGGATAGACGACGGAGAAGAAACTACTGAACCAACAACGAGCGACGAGGAAAGCTTTTAGCGAAACAAAGGCCTCGCCTTCGTTACGAAGGCGTAACGAAGGCGAGGCCTTTGTAGTTTTGTTTTTAGATTATTATCTTCAAAAATCTAAGTGGGCCAATGCGAATGGTGAGGTCATTGGTAATTTTGAAAAATGGGTCAGTGATTTTTTCTTTGGTTTCGGCATTGGAAACCGCTCCCTCGGCAATCAATCGGCGAAAATCGGACTTGGAAGAAACCAATTTTTCCCGCGAGACAATGTCCATCAACAACTCCCCTGTTTTCACTTTCACTTCCTTAATATTTTCCGGCAAATTGCCGGACTTGAAAACTGAGAGGAAATTTTCATGTGCCGTTTTTGATTTTTTATCACCATGATAACGGGCGACAATTTTTTCCGCTAAATCCAATTTTATATCCCGCGGGTTCTTGCCAGCCGCCATTTCCGATTTTATTTTTTCAATTTCTGCCGCCGCCGCGTCAGTGCAAAGCAGGAAATAATCCAAAATCAAATCGTCGCGCGCCGACATTACTTTGCCAAACATATCATCGGGCTCATCGGCAATAGTAATAACATTACCCCAGCTGGTGGACATTTTTCGGCCGTCAGTGCCAGCCAGCATTTTGAGCGTCATAATATCCTGCTCCGACTGCCCATAATGTTTTTGAATCACTCGGCCAGCTTTCAAGTTAAATAATTGGTCGGCGCCGCCGATTTCCACATCGGCTTTCACCGCCACCGAATCATAACCTTGCATCAAGGGATACATAAATTCGCGCAACGAAACCTCTTCGCTTTTATCAAAACGCTCTTTGAAATTGCGGCGTGCCGTCATTTGTTGAACCGAAAAACCTTCAGCTAATTCGCTGATTTCCTGAAAACCGAGCTTCTCCAGCCACTGGCCGTTATAAACAAATTCAACTTTTGATAAATCCAAGATTTTACCGATTTGGTTTTTGTAATCCTTCAAATTTTCTTGGACTTGTTCTTTGGAAAGCATCGGCCGTTTGGAAAGTTTGTCCGATGGGTCGCCGATTTGGGCGGTAAAATCGCCGATAATTAAAACAATTTTGTGCCCTAATTCCTGAAAAGCCCTTAGTTTCCAAAACACCGACGCCCGGCCAATGTGAATTTTTTTGCCCGTCGGGTCAATGCCGAATTTCACCCGCAATTGCTTGCCCGACAAAAGTTTCTGTCGCAAACTTTCCAACACAAAAACCTCCTCCACCCCCCGTGTCAGAAGTTCATTAATTGATTTTTCTTTATCGGGCATTTTTATTTTTTATTTGGTAAAATCAGCAGTTGCCGATAGCAATTTTATGCTCCAAAGGAAATTTTTGATTTCTGAAAATTTGTTGAAAAAAGTTTTGTCTTCATTGAAATCGCAACCCTTCATACACTCTTGATCAGAGTCAATCAAAACCCGAATTGTCTTTGATAGGGTATCAAAGTAAAAAACCCGAGAAGTTATTGAATATTTGCCAATAAAATTATAATGATAAAGGTCCACTCCCGATAAATTTTTTAGATTATTGACAGAATATCTGTTAGACTCACTTCCATAGTTTGTCTCTGCTCCAAAAGTGCCAGGAGGGATTGTGTCGTAGGCATCAATAATCTCTTGTATTTTCGCTATCTCCGCCTGCGCGTTTTTCTGTAAACTCTTTTCAAGCACCTCAATCATTATTGTAGATGGTGTTATACTACCGAGCGTCACGCTTTTTAAAACACCTGTCGTAATCTCAATAATGCATTTCTCTTTAGAGCATCCTCGATCTGTTATCTCCCAAGCTTGCGGATACCGAAACTCAAACTCATATTTCTCATTACGATAAGTTTTCCAATCGGCGAGAATATTTGGGGTGGTTGAGGCCGTTGTTAACAAAAAAACATAAATCCCACCGGCGATTACCAACACGCCAATTACGAGTAAAGCCAATTTTTTCCTATTCTGCGATTCCATAACATTTCTACAATAAATTAATAAATTCTTTGGTGGGAACACCGGAATGTTTAATAATGTTGGCCAATGTGCCTTTCTTGAGTTCCTTGCGATGTATTGGCATTAAAATTAAACCTCGAGACGAATCGGGGCAACCACAAAACCACTTGGTTCGCTTATAAAATTAGAACGCCGACCAACGGTTTCCAAATAAAAGGAAGCGGCTTCCTCAATATTCCTTTGCGCTTCCTCAAAAGTGTCACCCTCTGAAATACAACCGGGCAATTCGGGAATAGAAACACTAAATCCGCCAGCTTCTTTGTCCGGTTCAAACACCGCAGTGTAGTTATAAACCTTTTTTGATTTTCTGCCTTTTTTCATATTTTAGATAATAACACGGACAGCTCCTTATCACAATTTGGAACGATTGTGTTAATATGAAAAGTAATGAAAAAACGACGATTGCTGAAAAAACGACTGGCGGAAGCGGCGGCGCTCGCCGCCGGCTTGTTTTTGCTGGGCAGTGGTGCGACTCTGCTGTGGCTTGGCAATATGGAAATCCCCAATCTGGATACCATCGGCGAGCGCCGCGTCAGCCAATCAACCAAAATCTTTGACCGCACTGGCGAAATCTTGCTTTATGATATTCACAAAGATGTCAGACGCACCGTTGTGCCCTTTGACCAAATTTCGCGAAACATAAAAAATGCCACGGTGGCAATTGAAGACGCAAGTTTTTATCAACACAACGGCATTGAACCGAGAGCAATTTTGCGCGCGGTTTTCGCCAACCTAACCGATTTCGGCTACAGCCAAGGCGGTTCCACCATCACCCAACAAGTGGTAAAAAACTCTATCCTAACCAATGACAAAACTATAACCCGCAAACTTAAAGAATGGGTTTTGGCTTTAAAATTAGAAAAAACAAAAAGCAAGGAAGAAATTTTGTCGCTTTATTTAAATGAAATTCCTTATGGAGGCAGTATTTACGGCATTGAGGAAGCCAGCCAAAATTTCTTCGGCAAAAAGGCCTCTGACCTTTCCGTCGCCGAATCCGCCTACCTCGCCTCCCTACCCCAAGCGCCGTCATATTATTCTCCCTACGGCACCCATAAAGATAAACTGGGAGAAAGAAAAAATTTTGCGCTGGAAAGAATGTTGGCGGAACACTTTATCAACCAAGAAGAATACGAATCAGCAAAAAAGGAAATGGTAAATTGGTTGCCGCCGAGTGATGTCGGCATCAGAGCGCCACATTTTGTAATGTTCATTAAGGACTATTTGGAAAATAAATACGGGGAAGAAAAAGTGCGAGACGGCGGTTTTAAAGTAACAACAACTTTGGATTATTCGCTTCAAGCCAAAGCTGAAGAAATTGTTAAAAAATGGGCGCTACAAAACAAAACTAATTACAATGCCGAGAATGCGGCATTGGTGGCAACCGACCCGAAAACCGGACAAATTTTGGTAATGGTTGGCTCCCGCGATTATTTTGACCAAGAAATTGACGGCAATTTTAATGTGGCCCTAGCTCACCGCCAGCCCGGTTCGGCTTTCAAACCAATTGTCTATGCCACCGCTTTTGAAAAAGGTTATCTGCCAGAAACAACGGTCTTTGATTTGCCCACGGAATTTTCCACTTACTGCGAACCCGACGGCGCGCCAATTGTTCAGGGGGAGGAAGATAAATGTTATATGCCAGAAAATTACGATTTGATTTACCGCGGACCAATTGACCTTCGCCATGCCCTAGCCCAATCCATCAATGTCGCGGCTATCAAAGTTTTATATTTGGCGGGGCTTCAGGACTCGCTCCGCAACGCCAAGGATTTGGGTATTGAAAGTTTAACTAATGTTAATCAGTACGGGCTAACTTTGGTCTTGGGTGGTGGTGAGGTGTCGTTGATGGATTTAACTGGTGTCTATGCCACATTCGCCAACGGCGGTATTCGCAATCCTTATGTTGGTATTTTGAAAGTGGAAGACGAGAGTGGAAAAATTTTGGAAGAATTTCAAAATAAACCATCGGCTGTCTTACCAGAAAATGTTGCTCTAACAATTTCTGATATTCTTGCCGACGAACCGGCGCGCCAACCGGCATTCGGCGTCCATTCTTTTCTTTATGTGGACGGTAAAGATGTGGCGGTTAAAACAGGCACCACCAACGATTACAGAGATGCTTGGATTTTGGGCTATACCCCATCACTGGCAGTCGGCGCTTGGGCTGGCAACAACGACAATAGCCCAATGGAAAAGAAAGTGGCCGGCTTCATTGTGGCGCCAATGTGGCATGAATTTATGGTGGAGGCGCTAAAAAATTATCCCGATGAAAAATTTAAAAAACCAGCGACAACCGACAACACCAATCTCAAACCGGTCTTGCGTGGCCTTTGGCAAGGCAATCAGTCATATTTCATTGATAGCTTGTCAGGCAAACTTGCCACTCAATACACACCATCGGAAACCAAAAAAGAAAAGGTTGTCCAACAAGTCCACTCCATTCTTTATTGGGTGGATAAAAATAATCCCTTGGGCGCGCCGCCGGCTAATCCAACCAATGATTCACAATTCAATTCTTGGGAATACGCAGTAAGAAAGTGGGCAACAGAAAAAAACTTGGCAGATGAAAACCAAAGCGTCATTCCAATCGCCACTGATGACATTCATTTACCAACCCGAATGCCAATCTTACAAATTCAGGGCTTGAAAAATTCCTACAGCAAAAACGAAACTTTAAATATCACCATCATCAACGCAGGTGTTTATCCATTACGAAAGGTTGATTTGTTTTTGAATGGCAAATATGTCGGCTCAGCCACTAAATCTCCCTTTACCTTAAATGTTAAATTGTCAGATTTTGGCGAAAACGGCAACAACAAAATTGAAGTCATTGGTTCCGACGCTGTTTATAACAAAGCCAAAATTGAAACAACTTTTAGAATTGGCGAGTAGGTAGGTTTTTGCTTTGGATTACTTATTCATCGGCATTACTAGGTAGGTGAAGGACTTGTCGCTGACGCCATTGAGCACCACCGGCCGACTTAAGCCGTTGAAACCAAGAAAAACACTATCAGAATTAATGGAAGAAAAAGCGTCGGAAAGGTAGCGATAATTAAAATTA
>Ga0209542_10014192_pt1 | contig 13601 bp, 18 predicted proteins | sample RifCSPhighO2_01_FD_184028 | JGI IMG/M metagenome (GOLD analysis project Ga0209542, IMG submission 184028) | Soil microbial communities from Rifle, Colorado - Rifle CSP2_plank highO2_0.1 (SPAdes) (version 2) | ecosystem: Environmental > Terrestrial > Deep subsurface > Rock core/Sediment ... | reverse complement strand
CCCTTGAGCAGAGAGCAGGTAAAGTGCATCATCTGTTGAGCCTACAAAAACCTCCATTCTTTTATCTGTATTGACATCAGCCAATAAAATAGGTGCAAGTATTTTCCCCCCTGTCATAAACTGCCACTGGATAATTCCTTTTTCGCTTACGACATAAACCCTGCTGTCGTGGCCTCCAAACACAACGTAGGCCTCATCGGTTCCCATTAAGTAGCCACAGCAGGGTGTTGAGGTAATCGGGTTCTTTGTTGCAAACGACCATTTTTGCCTACCATCGCTGCCAATACAAAAAAACGTTCCGTTGTTTGTTCCAAAAACAATATTGCACCCTGTTTTTGTTCGCAAGCACGCGGCGCCTGACTCTATAGGCGAGCCTGCATTAAATGCCCATAAAAGGCTGCCATCCCCCCTGATTGCATAAAGAGTCTTATCGATGCTCCCAAAAACAATTTCTTCTTTCCCATCACCATTTATGTCAGCAACCAAGGGTGTTGTTCTTACTGCCCCCTTGGCCTTGAATTGCCATTGAGGCTTGCCTGATTCACTAATTGCTTGAATTGAGCCGGATTCGGATCCAAATAAGAGCAATTTTTCCTCTGCAAGATAGGCAGGAGTGCTTGCAACACTTTTTATAGATTCCTCATCGACAAACATCAAATCCACTTTGCTTAATTTATGCTCAATAGAATATTCCCATAATTGTGTACCTGCTGCTGAAAGGCAGACGAGCCTTCCATCTTTGGTTCCAAACACAATTTTCCTATCGGAGCCAAAAACAAGAGGAGCAGAAAGAATTGGAGATTTTGCTTCATAAATCCACACAGCCCGCAATGAGCTCTGCGGAGCCACCTTCTGCATCACCTCTTTAAGAATGCCCATCAGTGCCTTTTTGCGGTCTGCAAGCTTAAAAACGTTTCGCTGGATTCGTACCTATACCAACACAACATTTAAAAATATTCTTCAGCAGTATTTGACTGTGGTGATAGACCAGACAGTAAAACCTGATGAAAAGAAGCCAGTTCCTAAAGATCTTGAACTGCCACTTTCTGAAGGTGAGGAAAAACGCAGGATAAAGTTTCTGACAAAGGAAATTCTTGACAGGATTGGCTACGGCCTCAGCTCACAGCAATTCCTTAACATATTATTTGTTCAAAGCGGAGCCTCGCTGTTTCTTGTTGGTCTGATAAATGGTCTAAAGGTCATAGTAAGTGTTATTGTCTCATACATTCTTAACCAGGTCCAACTAAGCGTTAGGATAAATAGGATTCTAATGAGCATTGTTGGCCTCTTCTTTGGGGTAAGCATTTTTACCCTGACAATTGCGATTCATAAAAAGTCAACTACACTATTCATAATTTCATTTGTCATTGCAACAATTATAGCTGTGCTTTATGGCACACTGTATCAGGATTGGTTCCGGGAAAATCTTGAAATGAGAAAAAGGGGATTTTTCCTGAGTAGAATTAGCTATTATGGATTAGCGATAACGGGATTTAGCATGCTTGTTGGAGCTGCACTTGCCGATAGGTTTTCTGATAGTAACCGCCTTGCTTTCGAGCTTTTTGGCCAGTCTCTTCGACTTGCCGGCTATGCCGTTGTTTTGATTATCGCTGCTGTAATTTTCATGGTCGGGGCATTTCTGCTTTTGATGATAAATGAAAAATCCTCAAAAAAAACACAGGGCAAGCCAATTGTCATGATAACAGCAGAAACCTGGAAAGAGTTCACCTCAAACAAGGTACTTTTTGTCCTCTTTATCAGCAGCGCAATAATAAGCATCGTGCAAACGCTTGCAACTGCCTACTATGGAATATTTATCTATAAACATTTCAGTGACACCGCCTTTGGCGGATTCATGAATGTGGCTGTAATTTTCATAATAGCTCTGCTTACTTCAATTATTGGACCGATAATTACCCAGTTCAATGTGCGGGCCTATGGAAAATTCCCGATGCTTGTGTTTGGAACGATGCTAATTGCAATAGGCCCCATCACTTACTGGTATAATCCTAACCTTTTGTCAATATCAGCTGCAATGTTCCTAAGCACCATTGGAAGCGCAATATGCGGGGTCTCATTTGGTCTTCTAACAATCGAGCTAATTAGAGAAGACCTTAAAGAATCCTACACGCAGCTCTCTAATGTTCTTACACTCATACCATACCTGATATTTATTCCAATTGGCGCATATATCGCGCAGGTACATGGAATGAGCATTCTTTTCCTGATTCTTTCAGCAACACTTGTTGCAACCGTAGTACCACTATATATGTACATCATCTGGGCCTATAATGCGAGGAAACAAAAAATATGAAAATCAGACTTTATGGCAATAAGCGGGGATTGTCTCCGCTGATAGCAACCGTTATCCTAATAGCCCTTGCAGTATCGCTTGGTGCTGTTGTCATGAACCTTAGCGCTGGCTTTCTGGGGGGCAATAAGCAGCTTTCCGACCAAAAAGAATGTACGGGCATGAAGTTGATTTTTCATGACCTCAACGGGCCACAAGTTACTTTTAGCGGCGCTGGTGCAAGTGGTTCACTTGGTTTTGTCGTCAATCATGTAGGAACAGAGCCGATTCCTCAGCTTAGGCTAATCGTAATAGGCTCAAAAGATGGCCAAACCACTACTTTTGTTTCTGATTTGGATTCTTCAATTACAGAGCCTGGCATTCCACTTTCAAAACAAATCGCATACGATTATGAAGTTTATGGAAACCCCAACCAGGTTGAGGTTGTGCCTCTTGCAAACAGAGGAACAAAGAAACTCGCATGCCTTGGCGGGGAAGCCAAATACATTGTTCAGTAAAATATAATAAACACAGAAAGGATTTTCTCCATATGGATGCCTCCCAGCAATGCATATTCTGCCAGATTGCCCAAGGCAAGATTAATGCGCAGAAAGTCTACGAGGATGCTGATTTTACAGTTGTACTTGATATTAACCCCGCCAACCCCGGCCATTGCCTGCTGCTTACAAAAACCCATTATCAGGTAATGCCACAAGTACCTGATGAAATTGTGGCGAAAATGATGGATATTGCAAAAAAAATCTCGCACGCTGCTCTGGCAGCTCTTAAGGCTCAGGGCACTACAATTTTTGTCGCAAATGGCGCACCTGCAGGTCAAAGAGCGCCCCATTTCATGCTACATGTAATCCCAAGAGTTGCTGGAGACGGAGTCGAGCTTGACATACCACTAAAAGACTACTCTCTTGCCGAGGCTAATGACGCTAGGAAAAAATTGCAGGAAAGAATCGCCCAGGTTTTTGAATTCCGTCCAGTAATGGAGGCGATACCGGCACAGCAGCCGCAAAAAGACATAACTGTTGTTGCTGAGCAAATCCCTCCAAGACCGCCTGTACGCTCAACAATGATCGAAAAAAAATCTCCTGAAACACAATTTATCTGGCAGAAGCAAACAGGAGCGCATCTTGAAATCAAGGATTTGCCGATTTATGACTCTGCGCACGTTACGAGATTTTTCTCTCTTCACAAAGAGCTAATTGCAGTTGTTGATGCGCTTGTGAAATCTGGGCCAATGCATGCAATTGAACTCCAACGCATTGTGGACTTTCGGATTAAGCATCTGTTGGCGTTGGAATATCTTGGGTATATCAGACCGCTTGGTGAAAAGGATCCCCTTAGGCACGGAATTGATAGCACAAGAATACGAAATCATCCGGGAAGGACATTTTACGCCGCCACAAGGATTGGAAGGATGCTGCTTGAAGACCCTGTGCATCCGCCGATTCTTGCAAACGCAATAAAGGAGAAGATAATTTTGGAAGAGATGGGCTCTGCGCCTGAGCAAACTCAAGCACAAATTGAAAAAAATCCCTCGCAGGAGAAGTTTGACCTAGACCGTCTTGCCGAACTTCTTGGAGGCAAATGATGGAATGCACATACTGCGACTGGATAACTTCAAAGAAAAACCTTCTTTATGAGGATGAGCATTCTGTAGTGCTTATAAATCCCAAGCCTGCTTCTGCAGGACATCTTCTTGTATTACCTAGAAAACACATTACAATATTTGAACAGCTCCCGAGCGATATCGGTGCGAGGCTTGGAATAATTGCAAACAAGATGTCAATGATACAATTTGAGGCTTTGGGCGCACAAGGGACAAATTTAGTGATTCAAAATGGAGTTGGGGCAGGCCAGACAATGCCGCATCTTGGAATACATTTAATCCCAAGAAAAGAAGGAGACGGCATAAACCTTTCATGGAAATCAAGGCCATTAACCGAAGAGCAGATGGCTGCAGTCGAGCTGGGGCTTAGAGAACAACTAGAAAATGCTCAACCACCTCAACCGCAGCAGCCGACCCACGAACAGCCCAAGCCGCCATTGCCGCCGAGCATGCTAAAGTATCCCGAAAGAATTCCATAATCTTTATATTATGAGGTCAAATTTCATTCTGGATGGCAAAGAAAAGCTCGCTTAGTCAAGGATGGATAATTGCAGGTGTAATTTTAGGAATAGTTCTGATATTTGGGATTTTTATCATAAGTGCTTACAATAACTTAATCGTAAAGGATCAGGAAACCGAAAGAGCGTGGGGAAATGTGCAGTCGGCATACCAAAGAAGGGCCGATTTGATACCAAATCTCGTTGACACAGTTAAAGGTGCAAGGGATTTTGAGCAAAGCACACTCACCGAAATAACAAAACTTAGAGGAGAAGCTGTCTCTGCCTCGCAGAAAGCGCAGGATGCAACTACAACAGGACAATTACAGGAAACAGGCGGCGAAATAAACAGCATACTTTCAAGATTGCTCGTAATAGTAGAAAATTATCCCGACCTAAAATCAAATGCGAATTTCCTTGCGTTGCAAGATGAGCTTGCAGGAACTGAAAACAGGATAAAGTTTGAGAGGGACAACTACAACACGGCTGTAAGAAATTATAAGATTGCAGTGCGCTCATTTCCGGCAAACATTATTGCAGGAATGTTTGGATTTTCTGCCGATAAATATGACACTTTTGCCTCTGAGCCGGGCGCTGAAAATCCACCGGATGTTAATTTCACCTAGGCCATGAAAAGGCTTATTTTTCTTGCCCTGTTTTTATCTTTGATATTTGTTGCGCATGCGCAATATCCTACTGTTACAAAAACAGTAAACGATTTTGCAGGCATACTTTCACCAGCCGAAGAGCAGGCTTTGGCAATGATGATTGAAGAAATAAAGCAAAACACTTTGGTTGAGATTGCAATTGTAACTGTTAATACAACAAAAGGAGATGATAGGATAAACTTTGCAGCAAGAATTGGAGAGCAAAGCGGAATCGGGCAAAAAAAGGGATCAAATGGGATAGTAATTCTTTATTCTCTGGAAAATGAGAAAGGCGGGGCAATAGCAACTGGAAGGGGAATAGAATCGATATTGAATGATGCAAAAGCTGCCCGGATAGGAAGAACAAGCAGCCAATATTTTGATTCCGGCCAGTATGCAAAGGGATTTGGAACAATTCTTGAAGGAATTAGTGCTGAACTTAAGCCGACGAACATTACTGGCAATTGTTATCTAAACGGTCAGCCAGTACCGTGCAAGGATGCTGGCAAATACGTTTTATTTATAATTGCAATAATAATCGTGATAATAATCCTAATTGTTCTTAGCAGCAAGCGGTTTGGTAAATTTGGACCTGGTGTTGGAGGATTTTATGGGGGGGCAATGGCCGGAGGCCTTGGCAGAGGCGGATTTGGCGGCGGCGGAGGTTTCGGGGGAGGAAGTTTTGGCGGCGGTGGCGGCAAGTTCTGACCAAAGGTTTTTAAACTCATTTTAACTTAATGTTTGCATGCGGGAAAAAAGAGGTTATATTCTAAGCCCTGCTGACCTGATAAAAGGCTTAGTAATTGGAATAGCAATTGGAATAATACTGACTTATCTGTTTATGAAAGGAATTATACCAAACCCGTTGCAGTCTCCACCAAAATAAAATGGCAGAATTACTTATAATTCCGGCATTGATTTTGGGCGCAATAATTGGAGTAATAGAACTAATGTTTGTTCATGCAGATGAGGCAGGAATGGGCTGGCTTGGCCATGGTCTTCATGCAGTACCAACAATGATGTTTTTTATTTTTGCATCAATGAATGTGGATTGGGTGCTCGGATTTTTCAATACATCTGAAGCCAAACTTGGTATTTGGGCCGTAATTGCAGTAAGAGCCGTTATTGCAATCCTTGCAACATTGAAAATAGGAGCTGCAGCAGCAATTGCAGGCCGTGTTGGCGAAAAAATATACCATTCCCTTATTGTTGGCTGCCTTGTTGCGGCTGCGCCATATATCTGGCTCTTTGCGCTTGGTCCCCTTATCAGGCCGATTTGGCCAAAGGTGTGGCAGGCAGGATTTCTAAAAATATAATTAAGGCCGTCCGCCGATTGAGGACAAATTTATTTTACTAAAAGAAATTATTTTGCGCTCAAACGCCGCGCGGGCTTTTACTCAATTACAACTTTCTGGCCGAGTGCCTGGCCGGGCATGCCTGTTTCGAAAATTACCCTTACTGCGCCGCCATTTCCATGAGTGCTGGAAACTTTTCCCTTAATCTGCTTCTTAAGTTTTCCAGGCGAGGTCCAAACTACCTGCTTGCCGAGAAGTTTCTTTGCCTTATCCAAAGAATCCACGCTTGGAATAAGCACGACCATTTGATTTCCTTTCTGGGTGCGCTTGCTTCCGCGATAATTTACGATAACCGCATCCATTCGATATGAAATTTTCAGATTCTTTATAAAGCTTGTTGCAGATAAGAAACTGAAGCTAATAAGAAACGGTTAATTTTATAAACCACTGCCTAACCACCTAAGCATGGTTGTGGGAAAATTCACAGAGAATGAAAAGAAGGTCGTAAAGTCCCTCATCGAAAACGCGCGCACATCAGACGCGCACATTGGGCGCAAGCTAAATATTTCTTTGCAGGCTGTTAGAAAAATCAGAAAAAAGCTCGAGCATGAGGGAATAATAACAGGGTACTCAACGCAGATTGATTATGAAAAAATAGGAATGAGCGTCTTTGCAGTAGCGCTTCTTGAAGTGCAGGCCGAAGCCTGGGAAAAGTTCGGCGGAAGAGCTGTAAACAGTGTCCTAATGCATCCAAATGCAATAAAGTTCTATAGGATTCCACAGGCGGATATTACTCATCTCATCATTTATGGATTCAGAAATTTAGCAGAGTATAATGATTTCTTTGAGGCCATACAAGAACAGCAGGCAAGATACATACGCGTAAAGGGACTTTATACTATTTCAAACAAAAACTTCGCCCGCAAGTCAGCCTCCGACCTAATAAGGAAGCTGCTCGATGAAGCCGGAAAGGAAAAACCTTCGAAACCAAATCCTTTTAGCTAGTCTCTTTCATAGCCTTCCATTATTCAATAAAATATGTCAATCAAAGCAGGAAATAGCCAGCTGTTGGAAGTAGCAGACATGCCATAAGGTGATTTTTCCCAATTTCTGCTTTATGGGCAGCAACTCCAACGCATGCGCCTGAAAATAAAACTAGCAAACCAATAATGCCGCTTCTCCATAAAACCAGAATAAAAATCAGGGCAAGTATTCCAATAGTTATAGTCCTATAATCAAATTTTGCGATTATGCCGACCAGAAATGGCGAAATAAATATTACACTGAGCGCGCTAACTGCCAAAACGATTATACCTACAAGCATTATTGCCATAGTTAGCTCAACCGAGACATTTATTATATTTTGAAGCGTGACAAGAGGTGCATTTCTTGCCTTGCCTATTGCAGACAATGCGATGATTGAGCCAAAAATTGAGCCGGTTGATACTGCGCTTACCGAGGCTATTACCAATTCATTCTTTTTTATGTTTGTAATTGAAAGCGAAAAAATGGATGCCTGGGAAGGGCCGACGCCCGGGAAAATATTGAGCATTGCGCCTATAAGCGAGCCGATGCTTGATGCCAAAAAGGATTTTTTCAGAGAAACATTTGGCAAATCTAAGAGCTGTGGTGGGATTTTTGAGGAGGTAGAAAAATTCCCAAGAAGCACGCTAATTCCAAAAAGCCCCGAAAGCAATGGAAGCAAAGGGTCTTTCAAAGCAAACGAAAATGTAGCGACGCCAAGGCATGCAGAAAGAATTATCAAAATAAATGCGAAAAATCTTTTCTGCCTTTGTTCTCTTAGAAGCATTACAAATGGCAGAAGTAAAAGGGCCATTCCAATAAAGCTGCGCGACATTTGGTAAAGCACAGGAAGTAAAATCCAAAATGGAATTGAAATTATTGCCATGATGATTGCTCCTGCCACTGCACCTATTACGGAATAATAAACAGCTTCAACACCTCTGCCCAGCAGCAGCATTTTCTGCGCAGGAAGAACTGAAATTGCATCGGCCTCATCAGGAGCTCCAAGAAAAACCGACGGTATGAAATCAAAAAGATTGTGCGAAATCATTGCAGAGACTAGAAGTGCAGCAAAAAAATAAGGCTGAAGAAGTAAAAAAGGAGCTGCAAGAGAAACTGTTATTGCAGTTGCAAGATTTACATGCAATCCTGGAATCAGTCCAGTAACCATTCCAAGAACAAAACCGCAAAGCCCTCCAAGGAAAAGTTCAAGGAACATCTGATATCAACGATATCTCATCAGCAACCAATTCCTTTTTGCCCCTAAATTCCGCAATCCGCCCATCAACTCTGATTTCCTGTCCCTTGCTTAGAGAAATCCTGCCATCGACAAATACCACGACATCAGCCGTCGCGTAATGCCCAAGAGAAATTATCGCCGTATTGTTTGCGTTAATTACATTGACAATTGTCCCTTTTAGCCTTACTTTTTCATCTATTCCCTTTTCATAAATCTCCTCGATTTCAACTTCTTTCGGGCTGTAGAGTGCAACTACAACGTAGAGGAAAAATATTGAAAGAAGTGCCATCCCAAGGCAAACCCGCGCAAATGCTTCCGAATCCATGAATTAAAAATTAGTCTATCCTTTACATCGCTTTGGGATAAAAATCCGGAAGAAATTCGGGACATTCGAAAAGGTTTTTAACCATAGTTCAAATTCCCGGAAATTATGTCATTAGTTGATGTAATAAGGGATGCGCTTGAACGCGATATGCGAGTTGATATACTTGACGAATGTAATGATTTTGCACGAAATAACTCTATGTTTCAAGTATGGTTTTGGGTAGCACCTACTCAAGGCTCGTATACCCGCAAAGAGTTACAGGCTTTCATGATGTCATTAGTTCCAGATATAACACCCACCTACATTAATCCTTTTGTGGTTGGGACTCTTCAGGAACCAAAAAATCCCGAGTATATGTTTTTTGGATCTCTTCAGTACAAAGAAAAGGTAGGTGAAATAGTAAGCACTGTAAATATAGAAAATGAAGCCCTAGGAGAATTAATAAAGTCAGGCAACCCCAGCTTCGGTGATAGAACTTATGCAAATATTGAATTATGTACTCAAATAATAGTTTTACCTAGTAGAGCATATTATGAATCTTCAAGAGCTCGTGAAAGGGTTATGGTTCCTATGGATACGCTTAATAAAATGGACCCGAATTATCCCTCTTCTCTAAGAGGCCGGATTGCGTCCATTTTTAGACTTCATTGATTCTAAGCGAAAAGATTTTCCTCTAACCTCAGATAAGGCTTGACTGCGGATTTACTCAGAGGGGTGATTAAGCCTTTTTTATAATTTAAAATACCATTCCATGCAATCATTGCGCCGTTGTCCACAAGAAACTGATTTTGCGGGCAAAATGACTTTGCCCCCCTTTGCCTGCACATTATTTCTGCCATTTGCTGCAGCCTCTTGTTGCATGTAACACCACCGCCAAGCAACAATTCCTTTTTCCCTACATGGGCCATTGCCCGCTCCGAGACTTCAATCAGCATAGCAAAAACTGTTTCCTGGGCAGAATAGCACAAATTTCGCTTTGAGTATTTTTTTAAAGCAATTTTTTGTTTTAAATTAGTGAGAATCCCCCCAAAACTGACATCCATTCCCTTTACCACATACGGAAGCTCGATGTAATGTTTCCCTTTCAAGGCCATTTTTTCAACAAGCGGACCGCCTGGAAATCCAAGTCCCAAATCCCTCGCAAAAGTATCCAGAAAATTTCCAACGCCGATATCAAGGCTCTCGCCCATTATCCTAAAAGCTTCCTGCTGCCATGTTATTATCTGTGTATTGGCACCTGATGCATACAAAAGCACAGGGTCTTTTGCTTTTGTCATTAATTTTCCTATTTCCAGATGAGCAATGCAATGGTTTATACCTGTAAGGGGAACCTTAAGGCGCTGCGAGAGCGTTCTTGCAACAAATGCTCCAACATTTAACGTAGCTCCAATACCCGGACCCTGCGAAAACGCAATGAGGTGGATATCTCCAAGCCTTATATTGGCTGCTTTTAACGCTTCAGCCAGAACATTTTCTGCACAATTGTAATGATGGTCGGCAACCTTTACAGGAATAATGCCCCCGTGCTGCGTTGTAAAGGCATCCTTTGCATTGGCAAGAACTTTTCCCTTGGAATCAACTATCCCAATTCCAAATGTATGGGCAGTTGATTCTATTCCCAGGCAAATTAAAGACATAAATAAAAGAAAAAGAGAATAAAATAAAAAATTAGCGCTTTAGTTGGCGCAGGTTCCTTCAAGCTTTTCAGCCAAGGTCGGTGTAATTGAGGCACCAGTTGCACTATCCGTATAAGTTACCGCAACAGTATATGAATAACTTTGACTAGCAGTGCATGCCGCCACGGCTCCAGACAAAGAGACTTCCTGGCCAGCGGAAAGAACATTATCGCTATCGATTGCTACGCCATTTACGGAAAATGTGTTAAGCGTAATGGAGTTTTTCAGGTTGTTTTTTACAACTACCGTATCAGCTCCGGATGCGGAAATCGCTTTGCTTACAATTGCAATATCCTGATTTGCCCAGTAAGCATCGCTTGTCCTACTTCCAGCACCGCCGCCGATACCTGGAATTCCGCCAAGAACGCTTATCAAAATCAAGGCAATAACAACCACTACAGCCAAAATTATAAGATATTCAGTCGCACCTTGTGCTTTTCTCATAACATCACCTTACTCTGCTCTAGCAATTACTCATTTAAAAACTTTTTTGTATTTTAATAAGCATTGACCTATGCATTTATAAACTTAAAAAGCACTTAAAATCCGGCTATGGGCCTGCTCGAGAAGCTGGAAAAAGGGGAGATAGGAAAAAACAAATTGGTTAGTATTTCTGGGAGGTCTCTGCCTTCAAATCTCGTTCCATCAACCCCGCCAGAAGAAAAAGTCAGGGTAAAAATGGCTCTTGAGACCGGCAAAATGCAGATATCAAATGTTCAGAGAATAAAAGAAAGGCCATCGACAAGGGTAAGGCTTCCAAGAACACCGATTGGGATTCCTTTGCTTGATAAAATTACTGAAGGGGGCTTCATAAGAGGCAGCGTTAATCTTATCGGAGGCGGGCCAGGAAGCGGCAAAAGCATTTTTTGCATGCAATATCTTGTTAGGGGAATCGAAAATGGTGAAAATGGTGTTTTTGTAAGTTTTGAGCAAAGCGAAGAAAAGATAAGGCAAGACATGGCGCGATTTGGATGGAAGCTTGAAGAAAAGATTGCACAAAAAAAACTCGCCATACTTTACTTTACTCCTGAGCAAATTGAAAATATATTACAAAGCGGAAGTGATGTTCTAAAAGACATGATTGAATATGTCGGTGCAAAGAGGCTTGTTATTGATTCTTTGAATGCATTTGCCCTTTTGCATTCCGACGAAAGCGACATAAGAAAGGCTGTTATAAAGCTCTTCGACATGGTGCACAAAATGGAAGTAACAACATTGGCCACACTTGAGCAGGAAAGCGATGAAAACCGGCATCAGGCATCTGTCCTTGAGTTTGAGACAGACTCGGTAATTCTTGTCTACAACAGAAAATCATACAAAAGAAGGGCTCGCTCCCTTGAAATTTATAAGATGAGGGGAACAAAGCATGCACAGAGAACATTCCCAATGGAAATAACCAAAAAAGGGATAGTAGTGGGCAAAGATGCTAAATGAAAATCAAGGGACAGGGTGCAATAGAGGTGCTTGTAATAACCGGAGCTATTTTTATAATAATAGCGATTTTATTTTTTTCTGCGCAAAAAGAGAGCACTAAAACAAATGCATACACAAATCTTGCAAACGCACAGGGGTCGCTGCTGGAGCTTGAAACTGCAGGAAGAGCCGTCTATGAGCAGGGAATAGGGGCTGCAACAACCTTGACCCTTTCTATGCCCTATGACATAAAAAAAATAACATTTGAGAACCGTACTGCAAAAATACATTATAACTCAGGAAAAAATCAAAGCTGGAATATGGGATTTGATGTTTATGGCTCAATTGCCACCCCGCCTCCGGGTCCTTTGACATTTAGGATAAAAAATACCAATGGGAGTATTTGCTTTGGAAACCAAAGCGCATGCAAATGAAAGTTTCAAAAGGCCAGGGCTCGATTGAAGCATTGATAATAGTTGTTGTCGGCGTAATAGTTCTTACAGCAATAATAAGCATAGTTAGCAATACATTTAGCGGCATGCAGGCGACAACAAAATCCCAGTCCGCCAGAAACGCCCTTGACCACTTTAGCGCTCTTGGATTTTCACTTAACTCACAGGGTGTCGGGGCAAAGGCAGAAGTGATAATGAGCTTGCCGGCAGATATCGATAGCGCAACATTTAGCGGAAAAACAATCACAGTGAGGTCGTCAAACGGACAAATATTTACAAGAAGTGTCGAGTTTAATGTTTATGGCTCGGTGAATTTAAGCGAAGGAAAAAACTATATAAAAGCACAGGCATTAAACAATGGAGTTTGTTTTGGCAATCCAACTTATTGCGCAACTTGCGGCGATGGAATAATATCCGGAATTGAACAATGCGAAATTGGAAGCCTTAATGGAAATACCTGCGTATCGCTAGGATATGCAAGGGGAAACCTGAGTTGTTTGAACTCGTGCCAATACAACACATCCCAGTGCATCCCCTCGATTTGCGGAAACAACTTAACAGAAACTGGCGAAGTTTGCGATGGGACTGATTTGTCCGGTCAAACTTGCAGGACACAGGGCTCATGGCTTGGAAATCTCCGATGCCTGCCAAATTGCCAGGGATTCAATATGTCAGGATGTGTTCCAGCGCAAAGCATGTGCCTTGCAATTAATATTAGCAGCGTGACCCTTGATGCTGCAGAAAACCGTATTCATGGTATTGTTGCAAAAAACTTATGCAACTATTCGATTTTTGTAACGGGTGCAAATATCTCCTGGACTAATCCTTCTAACCTGCTCGAAACAGTGCAGATTGATGGAAGCGTGAAATGGTCATATAACTGCAATTGGGGATGCACTCCAAGCGGCAAACAGCCTAGCAACACCAATGTATATTTCAGCGGAACAAACACACTTCTATTTACTATGCCGCCATATTCCTCAAATACCTTTGATAAGGTGGATTGGAAAAATAGCGTTGAGGATGAAACCATAACTTTAAGGTTTATTCTTAATGACAGCTCTCTAAATACTTCAATTCCTTTTACAGTAGATGACGATTAATCCTATAAACAACCTCGGC
>Ga0209542_10014191_pt1 | contig 13602 bp, 12 predicted proteins | sample RifCSPhighO2_01_FD_184028 | JGI IMG/M metagenome (GOLD analysis project Ga0209542, IMG submission 184028) | Soil microbial communities from Rifle, Colorado - Rifle CSP2_plank highO2_0.1 (SPAdes) (version 2) | ecosystem: Environmental > Terrestrial > Deep subsurface > Rock core/Sediment ... | reverse complement strand
CCCCTACTTTTTTCTTTCTTATAAATGTCATTGTAGTTGCTTATATTAAGCAACTACATATATATAAACCTTTCTCTTTGTATTCGACAAAAGTGTGGTGACTAATTTTTAGGGAGAACTAAGGTAATCAGGTATCTAAAAAACTGGACATAAGTGTAGGAAGTGCTTTTAAGATTCTAAAGGAATTAGAGAAGAATAATATTGTTTTATCTTCTAATTTAGGAAATGCCATATTTTATCAAATCAATTTAGACAATGAAGAAACAGTAAGATGGTGTGAGATTCTTTTATCTGAGGAAAAAAGAAATTTAAAGGGATATTCTAATATTTACAGCAGTGAAATTCAAAAATTTGAATATGCAGAGCTAATTATTTTATTTGGTTCGGTTTTAAACACTAAGGATTTTAATGATGTAGATGTTTTGTTTATAACCAACAAACCAAAAGAAGTTACAAAGTTTTGTTTGAATTTATCTAAAATTAGAACAAAGCCAGTTGTTCCTTTAATATTAAAAAAAGAAGATTTTATCAATGAAATAAAGAATAAAAAAGAAGTGATTTTAAATATACTCAAAACAGGCGTCATATTAAAAGGAGAATCAGTATTTTTAAGTGTGTTAAAAAATGTCAAACAGCAAAGATAAATTTAATTGGTGTCTTGAGAATGAAAAGAGAATGAAAAGAGAATGAAAATGATCAAGCCAGATGATAAACTTTCTAAAGAGCATATTGAAAAAGCAAAACATAATCTAAAAGCAGCAGATTATAGTGTTCAAGGTAATTTTAATGATTGGGCAGTTTCTCAATCTTATTATGCTATGTATCATGCACTTTTAGCAATTTTTTTCAAGAAAGGTTTTGAATCAAAAAATCATGAATGCACAATAGGTACAGTTGAATTTTTAATTGAAACCAAAGAAATTAATTTTGACATGGAAGACTTATATTTTATTAGAACTACTGAACAAATGACAACTAAAGATGCCAAATCACTGAGAGAAGAATTTCAATACGGAACAAAAACAGATGTAAATAAGGTTCTTCTAACTGAACTTTTACAAAAATCTAAAGATATTGTTGAAAAAGTAGAAATTATGATGAGTGAAATATAAGGTTGCTTGAATTTTTTCATTAAAGATATTTAATAACGCAGTTATAGAAAATTCTTTTGATTGTTTTTTAGAATTTTCTATCTGGATAATTCTGAATAAATTTACTTTAATTAACAGAATTAGCCATATATATAAAAACCCAACAATTTAATATAAATCATGGAAGAGGAGATTAAAGACGTGGAAAAAGAAATTGAGAAAATTGGGGATGATAAAAAGGGTTCAGTAAAAGGCTTATTTTCATTTGAGCTCCCAAGCAAATCTCAAATAAAAAAATGGCTTGGGGATTATGAGAATCTTGTTTTATTAGCTGTGATAATCTTTGCAATATTTCTCAGATTATATTACTTTTTTTTAACAAAAAATCAGCCATTTTGGTGGGATGAAGCATCATATGGAATAATCGCTAAAAGTTTTATTTCAAGTACATGGGATACTAATCCATTAGTAATTAGTGAAAGAATCATCAGGCCATTATTGCTTTCTTTTGTATGGGCAGGTTTAATGTTAGTTAATATACCTGAAGCAGGATCAAGATTCATCTTAGAGATAATTCCTTCTATTATCTCTGTATTTTTTGTTTATTTAATTGGAAAAGAAATTTACAATAAAAGGGTTGGAATAATCTCTGCATTTATATTTTCTGTTTTATGGATTGATATTTTTTATTCAATGAGGATTTTAACAGATACACCTTGTCTGACATTTATGTTTGCAAGCATTTATTATTTTATTCTTGCAATTAAAAAAGAATTTAATTACAAATATTTCTTAATTTCATTATTTTTACTATCAATAGGCACATTAATCAGGTATCTTATTGGAATGGTTTTTGTATTTTATTTAATTATATTAATCTTCAGCAAACAACTGTATTTAAATAAAAAGAAATTTTGGTATTCTGGAATCTTAGGAACAAGTCCATTAATTATTGCAGTTATTTTAAACTACATAATAAGCGGTGATATTTTTTCAAGATTTATAGGAGCAAATCTTGGAAATGCATCTGAACAGATTTCAAAGCCTATAGCTTATAATTTAATCAATTATATTCCAATTTATTTAATGAATGTGTTTTATTATTCATTTATTTTTGGATTAATAATTATATTATTTGAGTTAATTGTAGGTTTTAATTATATATTTAAGAATGAAAGAATGAAAGGTTCTTTATTATTAATATTTATTCTTGTTGCTTATTTTTCATTCTTTATTTTTTATTTAAGAAGTGCTGATGACAGGTATTTTTTACCCGCAGCTTTAACTATGTGTATTTTTGCAGGAGTTGGAATAGACTGGATTTATAGTTTTTTAAAGAAATATAACCAAATTATTGCAGTTGTGGTTTTATTTGTCATATTATTTTTTGGAGCTCAGGCACAATTAAAACAGACAGATAATATTATTAAAGGCAAAATTGATAGTTTTTCTCAGATTAAAGACGGACTTTTATGGTTAAAGCAAAATACTCCTGCTAACAGTGATATTGTTGCAATTGGATTAGATCCTTATGCTATTTATTATGCTGATATAAATATCACTTCTTATGTTACTGAAAATGATACTGAAAGAATTGAAAAAGCAGATTATCTTGTGCTGCATGCATTTCCACCTCCAAATTTTTTACAAAGCTTTGTCCAACAGAACCAAAGTAACTGGCAGCCTATTAATGCATTTTATTTTGATAAACAAAATCAGCAGCCTGCTTTTGTGATATTTAAGAATGTGGGGAAGTAAGGGGGAGTTGAAATTCACCTATCTTAATGATAGGATATTGATATTAAACTTTAATAAGATTTGCAGTTAATCAGGATGATAAGATAATAATTGGTTTAATCGTTATCATTTGGGTGTTGAGTAACTAATTATAACCCTCTAACCTCGCAAATCCAGATTAATCATCAATATGATATCTGCGAATGCAAGTGAGCAAGTAAACATAATCAGCTTCCAGCATGATTATCCATATTAAAAGATTGTTAATATAAAACCCTGATAATGTAATGTGACTAATTAACACCCTTTGTTATGGATTAGATATTAACTTATACAATCATAATCTTTAAAAAATATAATATGAAATAGAACTTATGAAAAAAAAGGTATTTTTAGTTTATCCGCATGAAAAAACTCATTTTGTAAGACTCTCTTTGTCTTTGTTAAGTATTGCATCATCATTAGAGCCAGCAGGTTATGATGTTAAAATTATTGATATGAGATTCCAGGATCCTAAAAAATATGATTTTAAAGATGCATTATTTGTAGGATTGACAAGTTTTACTGGAAGCAATTTAAAAAGTGCTATTGAATTTTCTAAGTATATTAAAAAAAGATATCCAAATGTGCCTGTTGTATGGGGGGGTGTTCATGCTTCAATTCTTCCTATACAGACAATTTCAAATGATTATGTAGATATAATTGTAAGGGGGGAAGGGGACTTAACTGCAGTTGAACTTGCAAAAGCTTTGGAAAAGAAAAAACCATTAAAAAATGTCCAAGGACTTACATTTAAAGAAAACGGAAAAATCATAAACACTCCTGAAAGGCCTTTTCTTAATATGAATGATTTGCCTCCTCAAGCATATCATCTTGTTAATTTAACCAAAGCTGAAACAACTTTAGGGCATTTTCCATATAATGGAAGCAGAGGATGCCCTCACAGATGCAAATTCTGCTTTAATGTTAATTTTCACAAAAGAAAATGGAGAAGTGTTACAGCTCAAAGAACAGTTGAAGATATAAAAAAAATAATAGAAGTTTCAAACACCAAAGGAATAGAATTTACAGAAGATAATTTTTTTACAAGTAAGGAAAGAATCAGGGAAATAGCAGAAGGTATAATTAAAAACAATATAAAAATTACATGGGGTGCTGCATGCAGAATGGATTATTTTGCGAGATATGAAATTGAATTTCTTAAATTACTGAAAAAAAGCGGGTTGGATTTAATGTCAGGAGGAGCTGAATCCGGAAGCCAGAGAATACTTGATTTAGTAAATAAAGATATAAAAGTTGAAGATACAATTAAAGCTGTTGCCAAAGCCAAAGAAGCTGGAATTGTTCCTTGTTTAAGTTTTATATGCGGTGTTCCAACTGAAACAAAAAAAGATGTTTTTATGACTTTAGATTTAATTGATAAATTAAGAAAAATTAATCCAGATACTCAAGTTAATGGATTTTTTGCATTTACAATTTATCCAGGAGATCCTTTAGTTGAAGACTGCAAGAAATTAGGATATAAAGAACCTAAGACATTAGAAGGATGGGCTAATCATAATCTTTCTGATTTCAACACTCAAGTGTGGTTAAGTAAAAAAGAAATTGAGTGGCTTGAAACAATTAGTGATATAATTAGGTTTGATTATTTCAATCAAACAGGAAGAGTTTACGAAAACCTGAATGTCAAGTGGCATTATATTCCATATCTAATGATGAGGGCTGTTTACACAGTTTCTGCCAGAGTAAGATGGAGATTGAGGTTCTTCAGCTACGCCTATGAATGGAGATTATGGAGTTGGGTTAAGGAGAAATATTTAGGGCATTTTTAGAAATTATGAATATCATAATGCCAGTTTTATGAAAATAATATCAAATAAGATTGTGATTAAAAAAGAGGTATTTGAGAAGTTATCAGGACCCTAGAGATTAAGAAAGGTGCACCATTCCGGTACACAAACCTCTTTAGGACTTACCCAGATAAAATATTAAAGGGGATAAAAGTTATAAATCTTTCGTTATAAAAAAGGCAATTTATTCTATTTTTTCAGGATTCTCTGCGCCACCTTTTTGTTTTATGCTATTTTTGTCAAATCTCAATTTTCTCATATACTTATGAAAATTATAAACTGAAGTTTCTACTAATTTTTTACAGAATTCTTCTGTAGACATTTCTTTTTGTTTTTCTTTTAATTTATCCCAAATATTTGGAAAGGCATTTTCCATAAATATGTCCATGAGAGCTTCTGATTTGTTCTCATAGGTTTTTACAATATGCTCTTTTTTACAGTTTTTACACCAATATTTTCTTATTTCCATTTTTTATTAGTTTATTACATTGGCATCAACATCCACCATTTTCCACTTTTTATTTCATTTAAACAAGTATCAAAACTTCCAAAAATTGGTAAGAGAGTCCATTTTCCTGTATGCCTCATAAAATCTATTGACCAGCCTTCTTCTTTTTTTTCAGTTCTTACAATGATTATTCTAAAATCAGCAGACTCATACTCTTCTTTTGATTTCCATGGTGTATATTTTCTATAAAAAACAAAAGTGCCTTTTTTCTCAACAAACTTGCTTATCTTTAATTGCGGGTTATTCTTAATAAATTTTTGGCACTGCTCCTTTAAATTAGGTATATTTATCAGCATTTTATTTACTCTTATCCAAACAACACTTTTTATATTTCTTTCCGCTTCCACACAGACATGGCTCGTTTCTTCCTATTTTTTTTATTTTAACATTTAAACCAAGCATTCTACCACCTTCAATTAAAAAATCTTGAATAAATTCTTTATTATAAATTGTAGCCATATCATAATCATGAGAGTTAAATAAGTCTGTTAATTTAACAAAATAGTCAATTGCTTTTTTGCCAGCTTCAGTTACTCCATAATATTCATATCTATTCAAATAAATTTCAACTAAATTAACATAAGAAGCAATTAATCTTGGGTTTAAATATAGTGATCTTTTATAAAAATCTACTGCTTCTTCATATTTGTTAAATTTTTCTGCAGTATTTGCTGCTCTTAAATAAAGTTCGCCATTTTCTGGTTCTTCTTTTAATCTCTTTAAAATATAATCATAAGCTTTATCATACCTAAGCTCTTTATCTTCAATCATTATATTTTTTCCCAAAGGCATTACTCCTTTATCTTTATTTATTAGAATTCTCATTTGTTTACTAAAAATTTCCATTTTTCCTTCTTGTGATAATTCTATATTATGACTGTGGCATTTTTTACACATAATCTCATATTCAAAAAGATATTTGTTTTCTTTTCCAGTATCTATACTCCAAATGAGCCCTGTTTTGATATTCTGCCTTTCATTACATTTTTTGCATAGAAAGTTTGCTTCAAATTCTTCATCTGCTTCATTTACTCTCTTTAAAAATTCATCTTTATCAATATCTGCATCTTTAATATCACCCTTAATTATTTTCATAAATTTCTTAAAATCTTCAGAAAAACCATTTAATTCTTCTGCTTGTTTCTTAATCTCTTCTTCGAATTTTTCAGGATTCTCTATAACTTTTATAGTATCTAATATCTCATTCTTCTCACTTTTTGATAAGTTGTCCATAGTTGCCAATTCTTTTAAAAAAGGTAATATTTCTTTATTTTCCTGTTTATCAAAATCAGCTACAAACATATGAATATTAAACCAACTATCATATTTCTTATAGTCTTTAATATAATCCTCCACTATTTCAATCATGAAATTATAAACTCTTTCATCCTTTATTTCAGTTAATGCACCGGTTAAGAATGTGTAATCTTTCTTATTTGCAAGGTTTTTCTTCACACTTTCAAATAAATGAGGTATAGCTGGTTTTCCTATGGAGATAAGAGCATTCATTGCATCTTCGCAGCTTTCCCAATAATTTCCATTATCATTTTTTTCTATAAATAAAATTAGATAAGGAATAGACTTTTCGCTTTTAATTTTTTTAAGAATCTCCAAAGCAAAAAGGCAACTCCATCTTTCTTCATGTTCTAATAATTTATGCAACTCCTCTAATGCTTCTTCACCTGTAGAAATTAATTCTTCTATAAAATGATTAAGTTTCTCTTTTACCTCTTCATATTCTAAGCTATAGCCTTCAGGATTATCATACTTTTGCAGTTCAATTATTAAATTATTTATTTCTTGCTTCATCCTTCAATCTCCCTAAAAGAAAGTCTAAAGGCTTTCTCTTTTCTAGTTAGTTCTATAATCTCTTTAGAAACTTCCTGCTTAACAATTGCAGGACTTAGTTTAAGATAATTTAATGAAGAGAATCTTTCATATAATCCGTTTTTCTTTATCAACTCAACTATTTTTGTTTTGTCTTCTGGAAAGATAATTTTTTCATATTCTTTGATAAAACATTTTTTATGATTACCAAATAAAACTCCAGTATTTTTTTCTTGTGCGAGAGCAACAATCCTATTTTTTAACTCTGTTTCTTTTGTTTCTATTTCTTTCTTTTGAGCTTCAAGCTTTTCATATTCATCTACTAATCCATTATCATTACTCATCTTTATAAATTTAGATTTAATTTTTTAATATCTAAAATGTATATATTAAACCTTATTTTATCGCCGAAATCATAAAGGAATTTGAATTTATCGCCTTTATTTAATCCTGCAATAGAAATTGCAGAACCAAGTTTATAATTATCTAATGAATCAAAAATTTCTTGCCATTTATCACATTTTGGACCAAATTTATATCCTCCAATTTCAAACTCATATAAATGCAATGGCTCTAAATCAAACTCTTTTTGGATTATCTTAGACATTTCACTTAATAAAAATTCTCCATTTAATAATAAATCTCTTTTTTTACCTTTTAAAGATATTTTCAGATTGTAAGCAACATCTTTATACCTATCTTTCTTAAATTCATTTAGTTTTTCTCTTTTATTTTCATGTTCAATCAAACTAAGTATTCTTTTAAAATTAAGCAGTTTAAACATTTCTGGCTTATTTTGCAGTTTGATTTGTTTTTCCAAATCTTCAATTAATTTTTTTGTAAATTTATCTTTTGTTTGTTTCTCTAATTCTTTAAGCTTTTCTTCACTAATCTCAATATTCTTTTCTTGCATTTTTAATAGTTATTTTTATCAAAATCTACAGGTATCTGATGATACTTTTTAGATCACAATTAATAAATTTTTCCATAAACCAATATATCTTAAGTTATTTATACTTTTCTTTCAAACACTTTTTTCAACATAATTTCCAGCTTTATCTATTACTTTAACCTGAGTTATATTTTTTCCACTCAAAGATACTTTACCAACACATTTTCCGTCCCTAAGTCTAGAACAAAGTCTTCCATCCCTTAATCTTCCTCTGCTATCATAATAAGAATAAGTAACTTCATCTAAATTAGACTCAGTAATACTAATATTAAAATATCTATATCTTCCAAAAATCCAAGATTCAAATGAATTTATTTTTGGAATTGCTGTATCTACATTGACTTTTTTAACAGATTTTGAGGCTGTATTCTCAGCAATATCTGTAACTATAAAAGTATAAGTGATTATTTGTCCATCAAACCCACTAAGATTAATATCAAAATAACATTCTTGGTTTTTTCCAGATGAACATGTTGTTTTTGTCATGTTAGGATTCCAAGATAAAATGATTTCTTTTAAATTCTCTTCAGTATATCTTATATAAAAGTTGCTTCCATTTGTGAATTTGTTGCTTATGGGTTTTGTTGCGGATATTTGAGGGGCTGTTGTATCCACAAAAAAGACTATTTCTTTTTCATCTAGAGAAGATGCATTAAAATTCAACTTATGAGAACCATACCCCAGTTTCAAATACCCAGAAAAGTTATTACAATTTTTACATAACTCTAAAAACTTTTTTCCATTATCTGAATATTTTAAAGAATCTACTTTTTTTATTAAAGATATATTCAGGAATATTTTTGAAATATTTACAAAACTTCCGTTTTGAATATTTATTTTAATTTTATCAGCATTTATACTAAAAATTCTATTTTCTGAAAACCCACTATTATTTGACGTATCTTTACATTCAACTTTCCATAAATAATCGCCACTTTCTAAATCATTAAAAGTAAAATTAACACTGCCATTGTTCATTAGATTATTTTCATCTTTTTGCCTAATTAAAGTAGACTCTCCATTGATTTTATAAACACTAATTTCACAACTACTTAGATTTATATTATCTTCTGCTCTAAATTCAAAGTTTATATTTCTTAAATTAAATATAGAATCTGTTCCAGGAGAGATTAAAGAGACTGTAGGCGGAGAGATATCTTTAACTAGAATTACAACATCATCATTATCGCTATAAAATCCACCATCACAATCATCATTTATATTATTAAAATAATAACCAAACATTCCTCTAATAGCATGATATCCTATTCTATTATCTAGCTTAAACTTATAAGAAAATTTCATAAATCCAGTAGAATTACAATAATCAAGATATTTTAAATTCCAGTCTGGTGTAACAGTATCGCTTGTATACTTAATTCTTAAATAATCTGCATAAGCCCCCCAGCAATAGGTCCATATATCTACATTTACTGTATCTCCAACTAAAAACTGCGTATTATTTAAATCAACAACAGTTATATTTTCAATAGACTCATCAACTAAGTATTGTCCAAAACTTCCATCTTGGCAATTAGTAAATGTATTTGGTTGATTGAGCTCAGAGACATTAAATATGTTGTCTCTAGATTTAATCATATTAGATGATGCTACGCAGGGAGAATTCTGACAAATTATTGAGGCTTTATTTATATTTGGAATATCTCTATAAATTTTTTTATCTTCAATATAAACATTACCATAGTTATCAATAACTTTTAATCTTAAGGTGTATTCTCCTTTTGGGACTGATGAAATATCCCAAAGACCTAAAATTCCGTCATTTATTGGATTCCAAGACTCCTTTATAATAATCCAATTAGTTCCATCATTATATTCTAGGGTATATTTTTGAATGTATCCGTCAGCAGCAGCAGCAATAGTTCCTTTAATTTGAACTATATTCCCATATAAATTTTCATTATCTGTAGGAGAGTCTACTTTTAAAATAGGATATTGGGTATGACCTACACAATAAGGACTATATATTCCATGATTATCTAAAAAAGCATGACAAATAGATAATATGTGAGTAGTGCCATCATAGAGATATCCATTATTATCATCTAAAACTAACATATTTTCTAAAACATCTTGGTATGAATTACTACTAGCCTTTATAGAGCTCATAACTAATTTATCAGTATATTCTTTTCCCAAATCAAATCTTAAATCCCATAAAGCTCCTGATAATATTAGACTATCATAGTGCGGTTCTCCAGTTATATCAACAGGAAATCTATTGCTATTTTTTAGATCTCTTATTGGTTCTGGCCATATTCCTTCCCCTACTAAAGAAGTATCAAGAATAGTTGATGCAAAGTAGTCTGCAAATGCTTCATGCATATCAGACCTTAAATAATAAGGATAATAAATGTGATCAATAACAGTATGAGTATATTCATGATAAATTATAGCACTACTTAAAGCAGTATCTTCACATCCTCCACCAGCTCCAAAAAGATAAATATCAATTCCATCAGAAAAAGCATTACAAAATCCAGGATATTCTAAGGTTGCTTTTGTTTGATAATTCATTGAAGTTATGTTAAAATGATCAATAAAATAGTCATGTATTTCATTAACATGATAGAATGCATTGGATTCTTCTTGTTTATAGGACATATCATAATCTTTCCAGCTCCAGTTTAAATTTGATGGATATGCAGAAGCTGAGAATAAAAATTCAGAGTCATTGCCATTAAAAATATTAACATCAACATAAGGGCCATTAAGTTCAGATCTTATAACTGAATTATTAACTAAATTTGAAAAATTATAAAAACCATTTTTATCAGTAGTTTGATATAACAAAACATTACCAATCTCTCCGGTTTTGTAAAATCCATTTAAAACCCAAGGAGAAGAATTATTTTCAGCATTATCATAAAATATTAGGTTATTATCTGCGATTATTTTTATATTATCAAGAAAAAAACCATCTAATATAACACTAAAGTCTGTAGTATAAGAAAATTTTAAGAGAATGTTTGATTCAGAATAATAACTTAAGTTTATGCTCTTATTTATCCAACCATTGCTTTGACCATTAAAAAAAGCTAAAGTATCCCAAGTTAAGCCATTATCACTTGAGATATATAATAAAACATAATCATAATTAATTTCAAGATCGTATTTTGTAGAGAATTCTAGTCTAATATTCTTTTTATTTGCCAAACTAATGCGATTTCTTAAGACTAAACTATTATTAAGATTATTGCCTTTTCCAGAATAATAATGAAGATTAGTTAAATTATTTAAGTAAACATAATTATTCTTAAAGTATTTTTCTTTTTTTAAGATAAGAGGATTCTTTTCATAAACCTCTCCAGAAACAAAGCCGCTTAAAGTATTTTCTTTGACTCGATCATATGAATAAACTATCTCTCCATTATCTGAATTTATAAAAGACACTAATGAACTTTGTTTTTCTTTAATAAGGAACAATGAAACCATCCATGTTAAAATGTAATCATATCCTCCATTTGATTTTATAGGAAATATGATTAACGAGATATTTTCTACACTAAAATAAGGGTTTGAGATATTTAGATTCTCTTTTATAATATCAATTGCTTTATCTGAGGAAATTTTAGGTGTAACTTCTATATTAAGCCCATCAAAATAATTAGCATTTAATGAGTTTATATTATCATTAATCATTATGAAATTAACATAACTATTAAAGATAGGTATTTTATTATATTCCTGAGTAAATGAAATATATTTTATTGAATCTTGTTCTGGAATAATTCCAGGATCCCTTTCTATTTTCCTTAAATATAGGCTTTTTTCTTCAATTTTTAATTTATCCTGATTTTCATTTAGAAATCTTCTTACAATATCTTCCTCATTTGTATTCTTCACCATAGATTCAAACTTATTTCCAAAGGTTATTTTTTCACCTAAAACTTTTTGAGGAGAAGACTTTGTATCTTCATAAGTGATATCAAATTGAGTGTTATATCTTTTATTTAAAACGTCATTTGTTTTGATTTGTATTGAAAATATGGGAAAAAACTCTTTTTTTGCATTTTTTTGTTCTAAAGAGCTAATTAAAGATAATGATAAGATTAATAAGATTGCAAATAGCACAAACCAAAACCTCTTTTTCATAGATTTAAAACACATTCATCTTATTTAAATCTTGTTAATTACTGGAGATAAGAGAATATATTCTACTTCCTCTTCAACCTTATCTCGCCCTTCTTCGCCTCTGCTTCCAATTCATCACCTTCTTTGAAGCCGGATTCTTTAACAGCTTCTTTGGGTAATATTATTTCATATTTAAAATAATCTTCACCTTCTTTTGACTTTCTACTAGAATGTTTTTGAAGCTTCATTACTAATTTATGTTACTACTTCTTTATAAATATTTAGACGTCGAAAGATTTATAAATAGTAGGCGTCTACTTATTTAAGGGTATGTGATTGCAGGGGGGTTTTTGCATTGGGTTTGCTTGCTAGCATAGTAATCTTCTGGATAGCCCACATACTAAATATTATTATTCAAGAGAGAAGAGAAAAGAATATAAAATGAAAAGAGCAAGGAATGATATAGAAAAAGGGGAAACATGAAAGAGGTACCAACACTTATCAAATGGGCTGGAGGAAAAAAACAATTACTTGAACAGTTTAAACCTTTTTTTCCAAAAGATATTCCTAGATATTTTGAGCCTTTTATTGGTGGAGGAACTGTGGCTTTTTTCTTACTTAAAACCCACCCAGAGATAAAAAAAATCTATCTTTCAGACATAAATGAAGAATTAGTTTTAACATATAATGTAGTCAAAAATGATATTGATGAACTCGTTAATTTATTAAAAAAATACAAAGAAAAACATAACAAAGAGTTTTATTATAAAATAAGAGCAGAAGACATAAAAAAATTAACTCCTGTTCAAATTGCAGCGAGATTTATATATTTAAATAGAACTTGCTTTAATGGATTATATAGAGTTAATTCAAAAGGACAATTTAATGTTCCTATTGGAAGCTACAAAAATCCAACTATTTGTAATGAAGAAGATTTAAGAGAGATTTCTAAACTTTTAAAAAAAGATGATATAAAAGTAGCTCAATTTTACGATGCAGTTAAAGAAGCCAAAGCAGGAGATTTTATTTATTTTGATCCACCTTATTATCCTTTAAAATTAGGTAAAAGTTTTACAACATACACTAAAGATAATTTCTTAGAAAAAGAACAAAAAAAGCTGGCAGAGTTATTTAAAGAGTTAGATAAAAAAGGCTGTAAAGTTATGTTAAGTAACAGTGATACAGAGTTTATAAAAAAACTTTATGAAGGGTATAAAATTAATTTTGTAAGAGCCACAAGAATGATTAATTGTGATGCAACAAAAAGAGGAAAAATTAACGAGATTGTTGTTACTAATTATTAAATTATTTAACAAGCCCTAACTCTTTTAACATCTTTATCCTGGCTTCGTGTTCTTCTTTTGTAACCTTTTCTTTATCTTTATTTTCAGGTTGTTCAATAGTCTTCTTTGATTCTTGATGTAATATAAACTTTAACCGATAAGTATTTCTTATAAAAAAACTAGGGGTGGTTATGTATATCCACCCCAGATATTCCGTGAGGAATATCTTAATTGATAACAGGAATTGGGAAATATATAA
>Ga0209542_10014190_pt1 | contig 13603 bp, 15 predicted proteins | sample RifCSPhighO2_01_FD_184028 | JGI IMG/M metagenome (GOLD analysis project Ga0209542, IMG submission 184028) | Soil microbial communities from Rifle, Colorado - Rifle CSP2_plank highO2_0.1 (SPAdes) (version 2) | ecosystem: Environmental > Terrestrial > Deep subsurface > Rock core/Sediment ... | reverse complement strand
TGATATTCTAAGATAGGTGTAGCGTTGCTGATCTTTTAATTCAATGTTAAATTTTGGTCTATGTTTTTTTATCATATTGGATTCTAAAAGAAATGCTTCGCTTTCATTATCAGTTAAAACAAATTCAATATCAGAAATGTTTTCCACAAGCTTTTGCGTTTTGTAGTTTTGATTTTTTAAAAAATATGATCTTACTCTATTTTTTAGATTTTTTGCCTTACCAATATAGATAATTTTTTTATCAGAATCTTTCATCAAATATATGCCTGGATTCGATGGGATGTGGATTTTTGAAATATCAAAAGTCATTGTTTTAATAATTTTTTGAGATATTTTCCAGTATAGCTTCCAGGTGCTTTGGCAACTTGAATAGGTGTACCCACCGCAACTATTTTGCCACCCTCATCACCACCTTCAGGTCCCAAGTCAATTAACCAATCAGAGTTTTTTATTACATCCATGTTGTGCTCAATTACCAGTACAGTATTTCCCAAATTTACCAGCCTGTTTAACACATCAAGAAGTTTTTGGACATCTGCAAAATGTAACCCTGTAGTAGGTTCATCAAGAATGTAAAATGTTTTTCCAGTACCTCTTTTGGATAATTCAGATGCAAGTTTTACTCTTTGTGCTTCTCCACCAGACAAAGTAGTAGATGACTGTCCGAGCTTGATGTACCCCAATCCAACATCAAAAATAGTTTGCAATTTTCTTTTAATTGAAGGAATGTTTTCAAAAAATTGTAGTGCCTCATAAACTGTCATATCCAATACATCGGAGATGTTTTTTCCCTTGTACAAAACTGAAAGAGTTTCAGAATTGTATCGTTTGCCTTTGCATTCATCACACTTTACATAAACATCAGATAGAAATTGCATCTCGATTTGTTTTACACCATCGCCATCACAGGCAAAACATCTTCCATCTGCTACATTAAATGAGAATTGTCCTAGTGAATATCCTCTTTCTTTTGATAGTTCTGTATTTGCATATAATTCTCTTATAAAAGTAAATACACCGATATATGTTGCAGGATTAGAGCGAGGAGTTCGTCCAATTGGAGATTGATCAATTGCGATCACTTTATCAATATTTTCAAGACCTAAAATTTCACTATGACTTCCAGATTTTACAGTAGACTGGTAAAAATGACTTTCAAGAGATTTTAATAAGATATCATTTATCAAAGTAGATTTTCCAGAACCAGACACGCCAGTTACAGAAACAAAAAGACCCAATGGAATCTCTACATCTATATTTTTTAGATTATTTGCAGATGCTCCTTTAATAATTAATGAGCCAGATCTGTTACGTATTTTTTCTTCTAATTTTATCAAGGTATTATTTTTCAAATAATCACCAGTCACAGATTTATGACCATTAAGAATTTGGTCAATAGTTCCTTCAAAGACTACATTTCCTCCATGTACTCCTGCACCTGGACCCAAATCCACAATCCAGTCTGAATTTCGTATAACTTCTTCGTCATGCTCCACTACAATGACAGTATTTCCAAGATTTCGTAGCTTTGTTAGCGTTTTAATGAGACGCTCGTTATCACGTTGATGTAATCCAATTGTAGGCTCATCAAGAACATACAAGACCCCAGTAAGATTAGAACCAATCTGAGTTGCCAATCTAATCCTTTGAGATTCACCACCAGACAAAGTAGAGCTTAATCTATTTAGTGTGAGATAGTTTAATCCCACATTCATTAAAAATTCTAATCTTTCTTTAATTTCTTTAAGGACATCTCGTGCAATATATTGTTCATTTTCAGTTAACGTTAATGTAGAGAAAAAATCATAGCAATGATCAATTGATAAATCACAAACATCCATAATTCCCTTATCGTTAATTTTGACTGCCAAGGATTCTGGTTTTAATTTTTTTCCATTACAGACAGTACAAGGAGTATCTCGCATGAATTGTTTTAGCCATTCACGTTTTGATTCAGAATCAGTTTCCATAAAAGAGCGTTGGAGATTAGATAACACTCCTTCAAATGCATTAGTATATTGCCAAGAAGAATCTCCAGATTTAGAACTATATTTAAAATCAATCAAGTCACTAGACCCATGTAAAATAATTCGAAGATGTTTTGGGGATATTTTTTCAATAGGTGTCATCAAATTAAAGCCAAATTTTTTTCCAACAGCTCTTAATGCTTGTTTTCTAAATGCAGAAAAGCGCCCACTCCATGGAACAATTGCACCATCTAAAATTGATTTACTTTTATCAGGAATTACAAGGTCTGCATCAAATTCCATCTTTATACCCAAACCATTACATGCCTTACACATTCCAAATGGAGAATTAAATGAAAATGTTCTAGGTTCTAGCTCACCAATGGTCAATCCACAGTAAGGACATGCATTATTTTGTGAAAAGATTTTTTCTGATTTTTCAGATGAAATCATGACATCTCCTTTTGATGCCTTGATTGCAGTTTGTATTGCCTCAAATAGTCTAGAACGTTCGGATTTTTCTGTCTGGATTCTATCTACTACGATCTCAATATTGTGCCATTTTTGTCTGTCAAGGGCTGGAAACTGCTCATCTAGGCTCAAAATCTCCCCATCTAGGCGTATTCTAGAGTATCCGTCTTTTTTTATCTGTTCAAATAATTTTTCATATGTTCCTTTTTTTCTCTGAATAATTGGAGATAAGATTAGGATTTTTTGGCCAGCAAAGTCTTTGAGAATAGAATCACAAATAGTCTCAACTGATTGACTAGATATTTTTCTAGCACAATTTGTACAGTAAGGAATTCCGATTCTTGCATAAAGCAATCTCATGTAATCATAGATTTCAGTTGTTGTTCCAACAGTAGAGCGAGGATTCTTACTTGTAGTTTTTTGTTGAATAGATATAGCAGGCGAGAGTCCTTCTATAGAGTCAACATCTGGTTTGTCCATCATTTCAAGAAATTGTCTTGCATAAGCAGAAAGCGATTCTACATAACGTCTCTGCCCCTCAGCATAAATTGTATCAAAAGCTAAAGTAGATTTTCCAGAGCCAGATAATCCAGTAATAACGACAAGATTATTCTTTGGAATATCAACATCAATGTTTTTCAGATTGTGATGTCTGGCACCACGAATTTTTAATTTATTTTCTGCCATCTTTGAATTTAATCTCTTTTTCCAGTCTTTTTATTCTATCTCGACATTCAATTGCCCGCTCAAAATCTAATTCTTCAGAATATTTTTTCATCTGAGAGTCTAATTCAATAATATCAGTAGCAAGATCATGTATTGATTTTAGTTTAGATTCATCTAATGTTGTAACTTGTTCAGGAACTGATTTTATGATTGTCTGCGGAGTTATGTTGTGCTCTTTGTTGTATTGTATTTGTTTTTCTTTACGTCTTTTTGTTTCATCTATTGCATGAGACATTGATTTTGTAATGTTATCAGCATACATAATTACAGAACCGTTTACATTTCTTGCAGCTCTTCCAAATGTTTGAATCAAGCTAGTAAAGTTTCTGAGAAATCCTTCCTTGTCAGCATCTAAAATTGCAACTAGTGAAACTTCGGGGATATCTAATCCCTCCCTTAACAAATTAATTCCAACTAAGACATCAAATTCTCCTAATCGTAATTGTCGAATTAATTCTGTTCTTTGCAATCCTTCTATTTCAGAATGCATGTATCTCACCTTCACCTGTTTTTTTGAGAGATATTCAGCAAGGTCTTCAGCCATACGCTTTGTCAGAGTAGTGACTAAAACACGCTCATTTTTGGCTGCTCTTTTGGCAATTTCTTGAATTAAATCATCCATTTGGTCCTTTGTGGGTCTAATCTCCACTGCTGGATCAAGTAATCCTGTAGGTCTCACTAGCTGCTCTGCTATTTGAGAGGATATTTTTTTCTCATATTCACTGGGAGTTGCAGATACAAAAATTGCATTTTTCAGATAATTCTCAAATTCTTCAAATTTTAATGGTCTGTTATCATATGCACTTGGCAGACGAAAACCATATGTCACTAGTTCTTTTTTTCTTGAATAATCACCTTTGTACATTCCATGCAGTTGTGGTAAAGTAACATGTGATTCATCAATTACAAGCAGATAGTCATCTCCAAAAAAATCCATCAGACAAAATGCTTTCTCACCTGGTTGTCTTCCATCAAAATGTCTTGAGTAATTTTCAATTCCTGAGCAATAACCCAATTCTTCTATCATTTCTAGATCATACTTTGTTCTCATTTCCAATCTTTGTTTTTCTAATTCATTTAGATCTGGTAGTCGTTTCTCCAGCTCATCTTTAATTGAAAGTACAGCCTTTTCTCTAACATCTTTTGCAATCAAATAGTGTTTTGCAGGAAAAATTTTCATCTGAGTGACTTTACGCTTTTCTTTAAGCGATATATTATCAAGTAATGTAATTTTTTCTACATCATCGCCAAACATTGAAATTCGTACAATATCTTCAGAATATGCAGGGATGATATCTATCGTATCACCCTTTACTCTGAAATTACCAGGAGCTACTTTGATGTCATTTCTTTCATATCTTGCATCAATGAATTTTTTTATTAGTTCATTTCTTTTTATTACATCGCCGGCATTAATTGTAATTGCCAAGTCTTCCCAATCCTGAGGATTACCAAGTGAATAGATACAAGACACTGTTGAGACAATAATTGTAGGGTCCCCAGATAGCAGCATTGCAGTTGCCTCTAATCGTAATTTTTCAATTTTTTCATTGATTTGTGTGTCTTTTTCAATATAGGTATCTGTTTGAGGCATATAGCTTTCAGGCTGATAATAATCATAGTACGATACAAAATAGCCTACATTATTTTTTGGAAAAAACTGCTTTAATTCAGAATATAGTTGTGCAGCCAAAGTTTTGTTGTGAGATATGACTAATGTGTTTTTTCCAGTTCTTGCAATGACATTTGCAATAGAAAATGTCTTTCCACTTCCAGTTACACCAAGTAATGTTTGAATTGTTTTCTTTTTTACACCTTCAACTAGGGCATCAATTGCTTGTGGCTGATCACCAGTAGGTTCAAACTCAGATACTAGTTCAAATTTATGAATTTGTTGCAACAGTTACGATAATCCAAAACTGAATTTAAAGCAATGGTGATATTAGAAATTACCACACAGGTTCATCAACCATCTGTAATCCATTTTCAGTTATCTCAAACCCCATAATTTTCAAAGTTTCTTGTGCAGTAGGAGAATTTCTTTTCAATATTTTTTCTGCCAAATCTATTCTATTTTCTGTACGCATGTGTTGTCCAATTTTGTATTTTCCATAAAGTGTGTCAGAAATGACTTTGATTACTGCAACACTATCTAAGACTTTCATAGTAGATTGTATTGGATCATATCCTCCTTCTGGCTGATACTTTTTCATAAGACCATTTAGTGCAAGTGTTTTTTCTTCTCTATCGGTCACTAGTGATGCTTTTCCCTTGATTACAATACTGATGTATAATGTATCTGCAAGTGATGCATCTTTTGGATCTTCAAAGTAGGAAGGCAGAAACTCTAGTTCTCTATCAACTTCAAAACCGACTTTGTTATTTCGATTGATATTATCAATTTTTTCACCTCTGGTATGAGAATGCATGTATACGAAACCATTTAGAAAAACAAAATTCATGGGTATTATCTGAGGATATCCATTCTCATCAATACTGGAAATTCGTCCAACATGTTCTTGGTTCAAAAATTCTTGGATTTTTTGAGCTGACTTGATTTGTAAAATTCCAACTAGTTGCAACAAGGTTATTTTGATTAATAATATTATAAATCCAGATCCTAAATCTCTAAAATACCAGTTGGTTAAAGAAAAATCATGGATGATCCTTATCTAAACGACTTAAAAAATGAGTTCAGAAAATATTCATCAGAACTAAAAATATTAAAGAAAAATCTTTTAAAATCAAATTCATCTGAAGAGCAATCAAAAATTATAAAAAAAATAGACAGTATTGCAAAAGAGATGGAAAAAAATCAAAGACAATCAGTCAAAGTAACAAAATCAAGATTAAAAGAAATGAGTAAATCAAAAAAGGCTTTTCAATAGTGATCAAAATTCCTAAAATATAGGATGAATATAGAGCAAGCAAGTTGGATGAGAGAGAAGAAGAACGATCAAGGGCAACGAATTTGGCACTTAAAGTTCTAGAGGAATGGGGAACTAATTCAAGATTCATTTGGTTTAGAGAGTTACACAGAATTACAGATATTGACAAAGGATTACTAAGAAATATTCTCAATGATTTGAAAAAATCAAAAGAAGTCAAAGAGATGCATGGTACAAATAACAGGATATTTTTTTGTCTAAGAAAATATTATACAAAATGTCACGATATAGAATTTAGATTTAAAGGAAAACCAATAATGCTCAGAGATGGAAGTAAAGTCAGAATAATACAAGGTGAAACCAACTCCACAGCACGTACAAGAAAAAGATTAGAAAAACAACAAAAAAGGCGACAAGTAAAATCATACACTAGAATGAAAAGCAGAAACAGACGACCACATAAATCATAAATTAATCGGTATTACGAATCTGCTTTTCTACGCATAAGACTAAATTCGGCACGTTTTAGTTTTGCAGATTCTGCAACATCATCAGTCATATCATATAGATCATGTAGCTCCAAACCAGAAGTTAGTTCATCCTCTTTTTGGTCTTCCAAGTCCAACTCAACATTAGATAAAATATTGATGTTTTCTTCTAGAATTTTGAGGCATTTTTTTATTGATTCAGAAAGTTCATCGTCCATTAATATCATCTAGAATAAGTATAGTAAATGATTTTCGATGCACAGTCTTATTTTTTCAGTTTTTCTCGCAGATAAGGCATGACATGGCTTGCAAATTTGTCAATTGAGCCAAAGTAGTTTTTGCCCCAGAATCTAATTACAAAGTGGTTTACACCAGCTTTCATGAATCGCTCAAATGTTGGGATTATATCATCAGGTGTGCCAACGGCAGTTGATGAACGAGCAATTTTATCAGGAATTTTTGTTGCAGCCTCTCTCATTTTGACAATCCAAGACTGATCAGACATTGAGTATTCTGTAAAGTATTTTACAAAATCAAATCCTTCAATTTCTTTAATACCGTGAACACGTAACACTTCAGGTTTGAACAAACTTACCTTTACTGCTTCTTTCATTTTTGCCCAAGATTCTTCTGCATCTTCTGAAAAGTAAACATCAATGTCTAATGCATATTGGAATGTATCTTTTTCTTTTTGAGTTCTGTTATGTGTATTCATAGATGTTTGAATTTGTTTTGCATGATCTTCAAACAACTCTGGCGTGTAACCAATTGGCAGCCATCCATCTCCAAGTTTTCCAGTAAGTTCCAAAGTACGTGTACCACCTGATGCCATGTATGTTGGTGGATGAGGTTTTCTAATTGGTGGTGCTTGAAGACATGCACCTTCTAATTTGTAATATTTACCATCATAATTTACAGTGTGATCAGGAGTAGAACCATACAAAATTTTGATAACTTGAATTTGTTCTTCCCATTTAGAAACTGGTTTTTCAAATGGAATACAAAATTCTTTTAGATTTTGAGCCTCACCTGCACCAATTCCTAAAATTGCTCTTCCTTTTGAAACTCTATCAAGTGTAATTGCAGCTAGTGCAATATTTGATGGGTGTCTTCTAATTGCATCAGTTACACATGTTCCTAGTTCAACATTATTTGTAACTGCGGCAATTGCAGATAGCATTACCCAAGGATCTAAAACAATTGCGTTTTTCCATTGTGGAACATTTGTGTGATCCATATAGAAAATAGAATCATAACCTGTTTTATCGGCAAGCATGCAAGCAGTTAAAATTTGATCTTCAGTGTATCCTGCTCTGGCAACATTTAATCCATTTTGAATACCGAATTTCAATGGTTTTTCAGCAATCATACACTGAAACAACAATATCAGCATAAATAAGTTTAGTCAAAACAGCCAATTTTGTAGGTTATTAATAAAATAGAAAAAATGTAAAAAATATAGGAATTCTTTACAGATTACCTGATTTAATATCTTGTAGACACTTGATGACATCTTCTTTGGAGATTGGAATTGGGTTTGGATCCAAGTGTCCTCTGTCAGTCATTATGGTGTCTGCTGCAACTGAAACGTCAGCTTTTAGATCAAGTTTGTCAAAGCCTAGCTTTTTCATGGCTTCCTTGAATCTATCATAGAAGATGGATTTGTTATGCTTGTGCGCAACTGTAGTACAAGAAGACAAAGAATAACCATGTGGTACTCCTTCATTTGAGAAAACATATGATAATGCATGTCCAAGTGTAGTGGAACAGTTACCAAATCCAATACCAGATAACATTGAACCATATGGATAGTTTTCTGGTTTGTTATTCATTATTGCATCATAGAGAATCTCAAATGCTTGTTTACATAAGGTTCTTGTAAAGTCATTTCCAAGTTTGCTGTCATAACCTTCTGTTGCTTGAGCACATGCATCACAGACAGAATTTTTTATGACTTGCTCTGGAGTGCCGTTCATAAAATATGAATCCACTACTGCCATGTCAGCAAGAAATCTGTCTTCTCGCAACAATTTCTTTTTTCCATCAAATTTCAAAACGCAGTACGTTGTCATTTCAGCTCCAGTTCCAAAGGTAGTTGGAATTAAGATTTTTTCTTTTTTCATCTCTGGTGCAGCATATTTTACTACATCCATTGAACTTCCTCCACCCAATCCGATTAAAACAGATGGGTTCTTGTCTTTGAATTGTGAAATCACAGCGTTGACATCATCAATTGATGGTTCAGGTTTTACTTGATCATACAGCATATAGTCCTTAATTCCCATTTTGGCAAGCCATTTGTCAGAAAGTTCTGGAGGAACAGTTGTAACAACTAGGGCATTTTTTGGATATTCTGTTTCACCAAGTGCATTTTTTCCAAAATTGATAACTTTTGGAATACGTACTGTGTACATAAATCAGAGGCATCATTGATTATTATTATATCTTGCAGTAAGAGAAAATCAGCATATGATTATTCAGAATTATGAAGATTTAGCAACATCGGAGAGAAAAAGAGAGTGTTTGGATATTTTGGAGGCAGGACTAAGAGCTGCAGAACCAGAGAACATCATACCAAAATTTGTCACTCCAGAAGAAATTAAAATTAATGGAAAGACTCTCAAACTACAAGGCTTTTCAAACATTTACACAGTAGCGTTTGGAAAAGCAGGAGATTCTATGACAAGGGCACTAAATGCAATTATTCCAATTAAAAGTGGAATAGTAGTAATTCCAAAAGGTTCCAAATCAAAAATAAAAGGCAAAAAATTTCAGATTTTTAATTCTGGGCATCCAAAACCAGATCAAACAAGCATAAAAGCTGCAAAAGAAGTGACAAAATTTCTTCAAAATAGGAGAGACAGTGAATTGGTAATTTTTCTGGTGTCAGGTGGAGGATCGTCATTGCTTGCCATACCAGATGACATAACATTAGATGATAAAATCTATGTAACCAATCTATTGTTAAAATCAGGAGCAAATATCCAAGAATTTAATTGCATTAGAAAGCATTTATCAAAAATAAAAGGAGGCAGACTAGTTGAAAACATCAAATGCCATGGAATTGGACTTGTGATGTCAGATGTTGAAGGAGATGATCTTTCATCTATTGCATCAGGTACAACATACATGGATAATACCACTTTTCTAGATGCACTAAATATAATCAACAAGTACAAATTAAAAAACAAAATCCCATTAGAAATTCTACAAATACTTGAAGATGGGTTTAAAGGAAAAATTCCTGAAACACCAAAAAAAGCAAAGATAGAAAACTACATCATTGCAAATAACAAAGATTGTCTAAAAGCAATGGAAGTTAAAGCCAAAGAACTCGGGTATAAAGTAAAAACAATCCAAGTATTTGGCAACATAAAAGATGCCACAAAAACAATCATGGAAAGTATACCAGAGGAGCAAAAAAGTTGCCTCATTTTTGGTGGTGAAACTACAGTTGAAGTTATTGGAAAAGGATCAGGTGGAAGAAATCAAGAATTAGTTTTAAGAATTTTAAAGAATTCACAAAATTTAAAAAAAATGATCATCTCATCAATGGGAACAGACGGAATAGATGGAAATACATTTTTTGCAGGAGCTATAACAGAGAACAACAAAATAGAGGAATCAATAATCAAAGAATTCTTAAAAAACAGCGACTCTGGAAGATTTTTCCAAAAACAAAAAAACAACATCAGAACAGGTCCTACTCACACAAATTTGATGGATATAGGCATAATATTGAAATGAATTTTTAGTTGCACAAAACTTGTTTTTCTGTTTTTTCTTTTCTCATTTTGGCGATAATTGCAGCTAACTGTGCATCATGAATTTCATCAAGAGTTTCGCACATACTAAAAGAATACCTTACACATACTTAAACAATGACTGAAAATTTTGTGATATTATTTTGAGATTTTATTATAATTGTTTAAAATATATTCTGGAAAATGAATAAATTTTTAATTAAAAATAGATTTCTTGAAATATCATGATTGACATATTATATTATGAATAAAAAAAATATGAGTGAATGTGAAGAGCCATCCTGCATATGCAAGTGTCATGAAGAAATAGGATATAAAAGAAAAAGAATGAGAGGATAAGATATGGAAATAGCATATATCCTGATACAATGTGATTTGGGGTCAGAAGAGCAAATCATTAAGGAGATTATGAAAATTCCAGAGGTAAAAGAAGTTAGAGGAACATATGGAATCTATGATGTTTTTTGCAAGGTACAATCAGACACTAAAGAAATACTTGATCAAGTAATTACCAACAAAATTAGAAAGATTCAAAAAATTCGGTCAACTATAACCTTGCACTACATTCCATCACAGGGGGGCAAGTAATTGTTAGAAAAACCATTTAATCCAGAGTTGTTGTATAATGGAATTGTACATTATTACATGGATAAAAAAGGATATTCAAAAGACAAGGCAAATTCAATTGCACAAGCAGTAGTACAAAGAGAGATGCAAAGAAGAATATGTAAAAATGAAAAGTGTAAACATTTCTCACATGATCACATTAGAAATTCAGAAACATGTTTGGTTCTAGATTGTGATTGTGGGAAATTTTCAAATTAGATAAAATTATCCAGAGAATTTTCACGTAATGGTTGTGCACTAATTCCAATTTTCCTTAGGTGTTCAGCAAATTCCTCAACAAATCCATGAATGGTATAAACTTGTTCTGCCCCTGAACGTACCACCATATCTACGAGCTCATTAAAATCACAATGATCACTCATCGGAATAGAGTAATCCGAACGTCTTCCAAATGCAAATCTAGTAGATTGTGCCCAGCCACTAAAACCAATGGTTACTGCACCATATTTTGATTTCATGTCTTTGAGAAATTGATTCTTTTCAGACATCATTGGTGCTACCATTACCCATGGTTTTTTGGACAATAGTCCACTTTCTTCTGCTTCAGAATGACCTAGGCCATCATTTAGAGAGATTCCGAGTCGCTGATGAAGTGTGTTCATTTGTTTTACAGAATCATGAAAGTAAAGAGGACCCCAATGTCCAAAGAGTTGAGTAATGGTTTGAGCTTTTCCTAGCTGATATCCCAATAATATGACAGGGATACCTTTTCCATAAAATTCTGAAATTAATTCATTTACTTGTTTCTGTATTTCTTCTAATTTTGGAAATATGAATTCAGGCAAACCAAATGTGCATTCTGTGATCAGTGTTTTACATTTGGGGATAATTGCACCTTTTAGAAATCCGCGACTTCTTGTACAAATATCTCCAGTATAGAAAACATCATCGAAAAGCAAACCCCTTGCACCTAAAATATGGCCACTATCAATTAATGAAAAATCATCAATGTTTTGGAGGTGATTTTCCATCTTAAAGCCTCTAAGATTAGCAATTTCGCTGGTCTCAATAGATGAAAGTATTGTACCGCCATTTTTTGATGGGAGATGATCAGAGTGTGCATGAGATACAAAATTAACACCAGTAGAATCTGGATTTTTTGGATCCAAGTATACTCTTTTACCATTAATTTCACAGAGGATACCATTTTTTGTCATTTTAATAGAACGAGGCAATGTCAGACAAAATAATTAGATTTGATATAAATTGCAGCTTTGATCTACTATTGACTAGTTGCTAAATCTGGGAATTTTAATTTCAGGTCGCGGGAGCAATATGGAAGCTATTTTAAAATCAATTAAACGCAAAAAAATTCCCATAAATCCAGCTGTCATTATATCAAACAAATCAGATGCCAAAGGCTTGAAGATTGCACAGAGATTAGGCATTAAAACAGAAGTAATTGAAAGTAAAGATTTCAAAGGAAATAGATCAGATTATGACAAAAAAATAATATCAACACTAGAAAAGTACGGAGTAACACCAAAAAATGGACTGGTGTGTTTAGCTGGATTTATGAGGATAATCAGTCCAGAATTTGTCAAAAAATACAAAAATAGAATTATCAATATTCATCCAGCTTTACTTCCAGCTTTTCCAGGACTTGATGCACAAAAACAGGCAGTAGAGTACGGCTCAAAATATTCAGGATGCACAGTACATTTTGTAGATTCAGGAGTAGATACAGGACCAATAATTTTGCAATCAATAGTCAAAATAAGAAAAGGAGATACAGAAAAAACATTATCTAAACGTATTTTGGCAAAAGAACATCAAGCATATCCTGAGGCCATCAGGTTATTTGCAGAAAAGAAAATAAAAATCTCAGGTAGAAAAACAATAATCAGCTAAGAGTCTGGTCCGCCAAAAAAATACAATACAGTTAGTTCTTTGGAATTCCCATGAAAAAAATGCTCCACTTTTTTTCCTACAAAATACATTTTATTTTCAGAAATAGTATAATCTGCATCTTTGATTTTTAAAAACCCGTCACCCTTGAGAATAAAATATACTTCATCACTGTCATGAGGCTCTTGCGTATCTTTTTCTCCAGGTTGCAATACCAACACACCGGCAGCCAGACTTTCATTATTGATAAAAGTATGAAAATAATTATTGCTTTTTTTTATTTTTTCAATGTAGTCGTTTATGTTAAAAACTAATTTCATGCTATTGTGAAGCTACAGTGTAAAATTTTGGCTCTGGCAGTTTTTCCATGTATGATGTAGCAATAGAGTGAAGTTTTTCGTGTTCTGGGCTTTGATGCATTTTGCTAAATTTTTCAAGATTCTCAAATTCTACTAATACACGATGTTTACCGTCTTTAGTTTCCAAAAGGCGCCTATTGACAAATCCATCAAATTTTGATATGGTTTTGTTGGATTCAGAAAACCATTTTTTAAAATTAGCAACAGAGTCAGGTTTTATTTGGATATCAGATATTACTATAAACATGATATTACCTTCAAATGCTCACATAATTTTGTTTCTCAGATTTTCAAATTCAGATTAATGTGTTTCAAGGATTAAATATCTACAAGCCAGAAATATTCTTAATGACAGGCATAAAAATAGACGGAATAAAGATTGCCCAAGATGTAAAAGACAGAGTCAGAAAAGCTGTCGACGAATTAAAGAAGCAGGGAACTAACCCATGTTTGGCAACTATTCTA
>Ga0209542_10014189_pt1 | contig 13604 bp, 22 predicted proteins | sample RifCSPhighO2_01_FD_184028 | JGI IMG/M metagenome (GOLD analysis project Ga0209542, IMG submission 184028) | Soil microbial communities from Rifle, Colorado - Rifle CSP2_plank highO2_0.1 (SPAdes) (version 2) | ecosystem: Environmental > Terrestrial > Deep subsurface > Rock core/Sediment ... | reverse complement strand
CCTGAACTTTCTCTATACGAAGGATAAATTTTACCTAAAAATTGTGCAATTAATCTATTATCGTATGTTGTTCCAACCAATATCAGATTATAATCTGCTGGATAGATAACTTCTGTATCAAGCATAGCATCAGGAGCCCTATCAAAACTTGATATGGCACTTCCTTCAACTCCTACGGTATTTAATGTGGAGATGATGTCTGTTAAAGCTAGATTGGTTATACTTGCTGAATCTTCTCCAACTACACCAATATAATTAAATCTCTTATTTTTTATATCTATGAACGGTTCAGGATAATCTGATAAATCATAGCTTGATTTTGGAATCGGAATTGTTGTGGTAGTTGTAGTTGTTATTCGTGCTAAAGCAGTTGTTGTGGTTGTACTAATTGTTGTCGATACAGGTATAGTGGTTGTTGTGGTAATAATGGTAGAGGTTGTTTCTGGTATTGTAATGGCGGGAATTATATCTTTTTCTATCTTTAGCTCATCCTTATCACAAATACCATTAGCATCTGTATCTAAACAACAACCTGCTTCAAATCTCATATAAGGAGATTTACAAACAATTAATTTGTTTATATCTTCTTCATCAAGATTCTTTACATCTATCTCTGGATTAATCTTGCCACATGATGTAACTAAAACGATAGATAGTAAAAAAAGGAATATTATTGGTCGTACATATTTTTTGTTCATTTCTATCATGTATACATACACGAAAAGTTCTATATAAAATTATCGTTTACCTGTATATCACAGGGAAGAGGTAAAAATGAGGAAAAAATATACTAATGTTGCTATTCCTGAAGAATTGGCTTCTTACATTGATGATTATATTAAAAAGAATAGATTAGGTTTTCGTTCTAGAGCTGAGTTTGTCATTGAGGCTATTTTGAAGAAATAACTTTATTTTTTATGCCTTAAAGACATTAAATCGTGCTCATACTTTACATGATTCCATTGTTTTTCAGTCATTTCTTTAAATGATTTACTGCAAGTTTCACATTTTCTCTTAACTTTCATAATTTACTTATATCTTTAAAGTTTAAATAATTTTCGGGGGGTAAAGTAAAATTGTCTGTGTTATGAAAAGCTATTTTGTCTGTAATATTTAAATTCTGAACATTCAAGACAAATAAAAATCAAAAACACAATTAATTACACCTAATCCTATGGAGGTTAAAATGATTAAAAAGCAAGATTTAAATAAAGGAAAAAATATGTCTATTTTAATGAAAAAGAGGACTAGAAAAATTCTATTTTTTTTAGGAATTATATTATTTTTTTAGGAATTATATTATTTTTTATTTTACCTTCTGAATATAGAACAAATGGATTAATTTTTTTTGTAAATCGTCTAGCCTTAAGCATATTCACACCGCTAGGTGTAATACTTTATATGATTGGTAAATGGTGGTGATTTGAATTCCAGAAATCCCAACCCTTTTAAGTGCAATATATGGGACATTTATCGTTGGTGGTGGGTATCTAGCATTATTTTTTAGATATAAAATATCAGAGGATGAGAGTCAATTTTATTCTATGAAAACTTTCGATAAAACGGTGAAATCTTTAATTTTAGGAGCAATTGGATTTATTTTAACTCTTTATGTAGTTCAATTAGATATAAGTAAAATAACAGATGAAAATCAATTTATATTTTATTTAATAAAAACACCATCTATTTTTATTATAGAACTTGTAATATTAATCTATTTAGTCATATTGATAAAGATACTTGAGAACAAGTTAAATAAAAAAGATAAGATTTTTGAAAAGTTAAAAGAGAATTTAAATAGATAGTTTTTGCTCAAAATAGGGGTTATTTCCCAAAGCTGATTGAGAAAGCTTTGCACAAATATTCAATTCTGCACAATAACTACTCGTTTTGCACAAAAAGTGTTATTCAACAAGATAGATTTTATAACTTTATATATAAAAATTCTTTTAAATGACCTTATATGCATTTGCAATAAGAATAATAAGATGGAAGATAAACTTAATCATATTTTAAACCCTGAAAAAGGCATTTCCGTACTTTATGGAGAAGGAGGTACTGGAAAAACCTGCTTTATGCTTGTGAAGTCTTTTGAAATTCTCAGGCAAGGAAAAAGGGTCTTGTTTATTGATACAGAAAACAGCTTTTCATTGGAAAGATTCATACAAATTGCAGGGAAGGACTATGTTAAGTATCTGGATAATCTTATATACATAAAAGTTAAAAGTTTTAATGGGCAGCATAGGCAGATACTGCATCTAAACGAAGATGATATTAAAAGCATTTCTTTAATTGTCATGGACTCAATTTCAAATTTCTTTAGAATTCTCTTAAGCAAAAAGAAAGATTTGGCAAGGGCAATGATGATAAAACAGATGAGACATTTAAAAATTTTAGCCAGAAAAACACCTGTTCTGCTGACAAATCAAGTATACTATAATATAAATGATAAAAAAATAAATATGGTGGGAGAGGATATTTTTAAAAACTTTTGTAATATACAGATAAGGCTGGTAAATGAACGTGGTTTTAGACGTCTTATAATCGAGAAGTCTATAAAAAAAGAGATTCTGTTTAATATTATTGGGAGTGGAATAGAAATTTATAATGACAAAACTAAACAAGAATAAGATTTTTTGGAGTTATATCCTAATTTTATTAATTGGCTTCTTGATTGGTGTTTTTGTTTTCTACAATAATGACAACAAAGCAGATATTCCTGGATTGTATACAGATGTTTTTGGCATAAAGAATGATATGAAAAAGACAGATGGCAGTGCCAATATTGTTGCTGTCGGTAGTAATGGTTTTGGTATTATCGGGAAAGTCAATGTTGACATTGAAGAAGGAGAAGGGAAAATCCTGGTTAACACAAACCCTTTTGTCGAACCTGATACCCAATTGAGTGCTATAACTGCTGTTAATGTTGCAAAAAACATTACTGGCGTTGATCTAGGGAATGTGAATGTCATTATTGATTTTGAGATGCCTAATGTAAATACGGAAAACAGCGGTATTATTGGAGGCCCTAGCGCAGGAACTGCAATGACCCTGGCTGTTCTATCAGCAATTAATGGAAAGAAAGTTAAAAATGTTGTGGCTACTGGAGCTATTTTACCTGACGGAAGAATAGGGCAGATTGGTGGAGTTATAGAAAAAGCAGATGCTGTTGCAGATAATAACCTAACCTTGTTCCTGATACCTAAAGGGCAGGGCAAGTTTGCATACTATGAGAGACAAATAAAAACAGTAGACTCCGGCAATACAAAAGCAAAAAAAGTAGTGCTTGTCCCAAAAACAATTGATTTGGTAGATTATTTTAAACAGGAAAAAAACCTAACAATAAAAGAAGTTGACCATATTGAGGATGTTATAAATTATGCTTTTTAAGTTGTATTAATCATGTCTCATTTTTCTTCTTTGATTTTTCCTTACTATTAGTGTTCCAAGATTCCTTAGATTTACAATCATATGTCAAGCACATCTTAAACGGCCTTTTTCCTGTTCTTTGCACCTTTATTAGTGGTGTTTTACAATATTGGCATGTCTCGCCTGTGGGTATTACCTTTCCTGAAGTTAAACTGTAAGTTGTTTTGCATTCCGGATATTTATTACACGCAACAAACTTCTTTTTTGTTTTTCTTGAGAACAATATCCTTAGATCTCCTTCCATACATACAGGGCATTTTCCCAAGATAGATGCTTTGTCTTGTGTCTCTTTTAATGCTTCAACTAAATGCTTTCCTATATTTTTTTCATGTTTTTTGAAATTGACAAATATTTTTGTTAATAGTTGTTTTGCTTTTTCAATAACTTCTTCTTCTGTTGTTCTTGATTCCTGTATCTGCTCTAATTCAAGTTCAAATTGCCTTGTCAGATCTTCTGAAACTAACTCCGGGACATATTTCTCTAAAACTTTGATAACTGATTTTCCAATCTCTGTTATTTTTATACTTTTATCTTCAATGTAGTATCTATCGTATAATATCTGCAATATTTGGGCCCTTGTTGCCCTTGTTCCAAGATTTTTTTCATCCATTTCGGAGATTATAGAACCTTGGGTGTAACGTGCAGGAGGTTTTGTTTTATCCTCTTTCAATATCAGGTCTTTAACAGTATGTTTTTCATTTTCTTTTGTTTCTGGTAGTTGAACTTCTTTAAATTTTACATACGGTGCATAAAATGACATCCATCCCGGATTTATTGTCCTTGAACCTGATGCCTTAAATATTTCATTGTTGATATCAAATTTTATCTCCATGGATTCTCTTAATGCTGGATCTGCAAACACTGCCAAAAATCTTTTTGCAATCAACATATATATCTTTTTTTCTTGTTCATTTAGCTTTATTATATTGGGAATATTTGCTGTTGGGTAAACTGCGATATGTGCCGGATCTGTTTTTGTTCCTTCATTTGGTTTTAAATGTTGTTTCTGTAATAAGAGCACGGCATTTTTGTTTAAATCCTTAATAGAAGACAGGCTTTTTATTATTTTTTTATAGTCTATTGTTTGAGGCAATTTTTCTGACGAAGTTCTTGGATAACTGATATGAGCGCTTAAATAGAGCCTTTCAGCAATATCCAGAGTCTGTTTAGGAGAAAATCCAAAATTCTTATAAGATTCTGTTTGCAATGAGGTAATATTAAAAGGTGTTGGTGGGTTTGTATTGTACTCTCTTTTCTTTATCTCTTTTACAGTTGCATCTTTATCTTTACATTTTTTATATATCAAACTCGCCTGTTTTTTATCCCAAAATTTATCCTCCTGGTGTAATGCTTCAATTAGCTGATCTTTTATGTTGATTTTTGCCAATAACTGCCAGTATTGCTTTGGAATAAAAGATTCAATCTGTTCTTCCTTATGCGCTATTAATGTAAGGATTGGGCTTTGTACCCTGCCTGAAGATAGAAGCTTAAACATACCGGAATTTTTAATTGCTAAAGTTAATGCTTTACTGGAGTTCAAACCCCAATAGTTATCCAGATAATGTCTTGCTTCTCCTGCCTCAACTAATTTTAAATCTATTGATTTTGAAGCATTTTTATAAGAGTCAAACAACTCTTCTTTTGTTAATGTTGAGAATTTCATTCTTTTTGCATTAGATTTCTCACAAATGAATTTTAAGACATTTCTACCGATTACTTCGCCTTCTGTATCATAATCGCATGCAATTACATAAGAGGAAGCATTTTTTGATAACTGCGTTAATAGATCAAGATAATTTTTTGTAAAATAACTTTTTTTGAAGACTTTATAACTAGGCTGCCAAGAAATATCAAAATTTGGATAATCTTGTGTTTTTTTATTTTCTGCCAAGACAAATAAGTGACCGACTGCAGATGCAACAACAATCTTTTTTCCATCATGGGATAATTCAAAATATGGAATTTTATTTGTAACTTTCTTCTCTGCTTTAATATCTGCCAAAGCTTCTGCAATCCTTTTAGCAGCATCTGTTTTCTCTGCTATTATTAATTCATATGTCATTGTTAGATCTCTATTATTTTTCCGTTCCTGCCAACGTTTATTACTAATGTATTATCAATTTTCTCTTCTATACCTTCTGCTTCATGCACATGACCGCATAAAAGAAGATCGGGTTTAAGCTCTCTTATTGCTTTTGTAACACCTGAACTTCCTGGAAAAAAGTTCGTAAGTCTTTCCATGCTTGAACCTTTCGGATGGACATGTGTTACCATTATCTTCTTCTTTGAATCTTTTATATATTTATAACTTTTTTTAAGCAAGTCAAAAATTTCAGCCTCTGACAGTTGAAAGTGTCCTATATTTGCTGAACCGCAGCCGAACAAACCAATATCTTTCATTTTATAAGAGTAGCCATGTAGATTAACAGCACCATACAACTCTGCTAAGAAATCTGCTGTTGCAGGAGTTTCATGATTTCCAGGTATCAAGAGAACTTTCTTATTTCTTTTTACAAACGGCCCTATTATGCCTGCAGTTGACTGTTCGCTAAATGTAAGATCGCCGCATAGAACAACCAGATCAACATTTGCTTTTTCAGCCTTTTCTGCCAGAGTTTTGACTAAATTGATATCTCCATGTATGTCTGAAGCAGCCAATATTTTCATTTTGTATATATTAAATTAGGGGTTTATAAAATTTTCCTATTTTATTACTATTAAATAGTATAACAAACTATTAATATTTATATCAAGATTTATATATCTTTATCATTCATCAGGAAAATGGAATTGCTACAAAAATGTTTATATTGCAATAACATTGCGAGATTTAAATGCCTTAAATGTGGGGCTTCAGTTTGTGTTTATCATAATAGTCAAAAAGGGATCTGCTCAACATGCACTACAGGAAAATCTAATCTTTCTTTCTCTTAGGTTTTTTTATTTTTACCTGCTTTATCATATCCTTCCATGAATCCCTGTTCGAGCTCATCTATCTCATCTGCCTCTTCTAATTCTTCCAGAGATCCTTATTGTAAACATCTAGATTGTGCTCTTTTCTTTGCCATCTTACTTATTCATTGTTTTATAATAATCTTTAATATGTTTGTCAAGCAGCGTTACCTGGTCTTTCAGTGTTGATGTCTTTAAGATTACCTGTTTTAAGTGTACCATTGCTTTTCTCTTGTCGCCTTCAATTTTTAAAGAATCGATAGCAATCTTTGTCGATTCAGTCAGTTCATCTGCTGTTTTGTGCATATCATTAATCTTTCTTTCTAATTCTCCTAGTATCATTTTGCTCCCCTATTTTTTTGATTCCATTCATGTATTTCTGTAAGACTGTGGGAACATTTATTGTTCCATCTTCCCGCTGGTAATTTTCTATTATTGCTCTTAAAACCCTTGCTGTCGCTATGCCTGTGTTGTTCAATGTGTGTACATACAATTTATCATTGTCTTTCCTGTATTTTATATTCAACCTTACTGCTTGATATGATGTACAATTGCTACAGGATGTCACTTCTCTGTATTTTTGTTCCCTTGGAAAATAAGCCTCTATATCATATTTCTTGGCTGCCACTATACCTATGTCTCCTGTACAGATTGAAACAATATGATAAGGAATGTTTAATTTTTGTAGCATTAACTCTGAATTTTTTTGCAATTCTTCATGGAGCTTCCATGAATCTTCTGGTTTACAAAATACCACTTGTTCTATTTTATTGAACTGATGAACTCGAAAAATTCCCCTTGTGTCAACACCATGGCTTCCGATTTCTTTCCTGAAACATGGACTAAAACCGACGTATTTTAATGGAAGATCTTTTTCTTCAAATAACTCATCTTTATGCATTGCAACCATTGGATGTTCTGATGTTGCTATCATATAAAGATCTTCTTTATCAATTTTATACATTACGTTCTCAAAATCATCCAAGGATGTGACACCTTCATATGCCTCCTTGTTCATCATCAATGGAGGTTCTATAAGGATAAATCTCTTTTGCATTAGAAAATCAATTGCGAATCTCTGCAAAGCCAGATCCATCAAAGCAAGTTCTTTTTTAAGAAAATAAAAACCTGTGCCGGATATTTTGGCTGCTCTCTGAAAATCTGCCAGACCCATTTTTTCCAACAACTCACCATGTGGTTTTAATTCGAAACTAAATTTTGGTATCTTACCCCATTTCCTTATTTCCTTGTTTTCAGTATCATCTTTCCCACATGGGACTGATTCATGTAAAATATTCGGAATTCGCATCATGTAATATCTTATCTTTTCTTGTAAAAGAGCGTATTTTTCTTCTAACTCTTTCAATCTTACTGGTATCTCCTTAGCTTTTTTTATTTCTGTACCTGCATCTTTTCCTTGTTTTTTTAACTTGTTTATGGATTCGCTTGTTATGTTTCTCTCATGCCTGAGATCATCAATCTGTTTTTTTATTTCCAAGACCTGTCTGTCTTTTTTGATTAGGTCGTCTAGCCATTTTACTTTTTCTTGGTCTCTCCTTTTTTCCAAATCTTTTTTTACTATATCAATAGAATTTCTGATAATATTTATATCTAGCATTTGTAAATTTCTTTAGTTTATTTATATAAACCTTACCATAAGCTTATATATATTAAAGGTTATCTTTAAAACTATAGTTTTAATCAAAACATTTAAATATTAGTATTATCAGTCCATGGTATATGATGGTAAAGAAAAAAACAGATATCTTTGAGGTATTTTTTAGGAAAAAGCCAGCAATGATGTTAGTTGCTCTTAGAAAGGGTGGTAAGAACAGATATGGAAGCGTCTTGGCAAAGGAAGTTGACTGTACTTATAGTCATGCCGTAAAGATACTACAAGAGATGGAAAGATCTAAGTTAGTGAACTTTGAGAAGCATGGAAGAATAAAATCCATAAATCTGACAGAAAACGGAAACAGAATTGCAGAACATATTGAGAGAATTAAAGACTTGCTTTAATGCAAAATCCATAATCTTAATGTTTCTTCTCTTTTTCTGGCTCTTCTTTTTAGTGGTTTATCATTTTCCTGATTGATAATAGGAACTATTCTACTGTTATTTTAATTTGAATGAGTCCGACGGGATTTGAACCCGCGCCACCCTGATTAAGAGTTTCATCAGACACAGGTGCTCTGGCCAGGCTGAGCTACGGACCCATTTTACTGTTCAATTTTGGTGTATATAAAAATGTTTTTAATATTATTCCATAGAAAAGATTAAAAATCAATAAGTATAATGCAGTGGTTTATGCAAAATATTGCTATAAAGTTATTGAAAATTGGAGCATCTAACTTTTCATTAAGGGACAAAGATTTTGACCTAAGAGTAAATTTTGAGGTCAATGGCAAAAGTAAGGTATATTATAACCATTATAAGCTATCCAACCCTGAAATTATGACTGAAAGGGTGCTGAAAGAGATAAAAGAAAAAGAAAAGACAGAATCTGAAAAAGATGCTGCTTATGACAAAAATGATGTCCTTGCTAATTTAAAGATAATCTCTTTCCAAAGATTGGATGAAACTGAAATGAAACTGACAAATTTTTTCGGAAAGGTAGATAACAGGATAAAACAATTCAAAAATGTGAAAAGCTCAGAGAATTATATCAGCAATTATGATAGATTTAAGGATTTTGAAGTTCAATTATTTTGATTTTTATTCTTTAAAATAATTCCAGTATAATACTCGGAAAAGTTTATATATTGGATGTCAAATATATTGAATGTGCAATATATGACTATATGATTAAAAGTTTTAATCATTGATTGAAAATGAAACTACCAAAATACATTGATCTTCGAGGCTTATTGAGTTTCCAGATAATGAAAGAGCTAAAGAGAAAACATTGTTGTGGTGAAGATCTTGCTTTTATTATAGGCAGAAGAAAAGGAAATAAGCTGACACCAGGAACTATTTATCCAACATTAAAAAGATTAAGAATGTATAATCTTGTTAAGTTTAAACAGATCGGTAGAAAAAAAATGTATCATCTCACAAAAAAAGGTTTAAGAGAATATAAAATCTCAAAAAAAATTATTTTTGCTCTTTTCAGAGAAATTGTGAGATAATTATTTTTTTCTTTTTCTTTTTCCACCACGGGCCATGACTGCTTCACACACATTACCTTTGCCGTCTACATAATAAAGATGGCCTGCTTTTCTTTGTATTGCATTCTTTAAAATTACTTTTCCCATTTATTTTGCCTCCTTTTATCGACGATTTATATTTATTACCAGATATTTAAACTTATCTGAATTATGGTATCTATATCAAAATTCTTATTTTAGGTATAATTTTGTATATGTTCCGATTGCCCACAATATTACCAATATTATAATTATAATAAAAATCCACAATATGTGCCTGGCTTTAATACGTTGTTGCCTCGGTGTTTCAACGTTTTTTTGGCTTTTTTTCATTTAGAAGTATAATAATTGCTATATATTTAAATATTATCATTTTATAGTCCAATAGAGATAATTTATTGAGATTATTTTATCATATCATTGAAGGGATTCTTGATCTGCTTAATCTGCTCTTTTGAGATGTGTGTATAAATCTGAGTTGTCTGAATCTGTGCATGCCCCAGCAATATTTGAATATAACGAATATCTGTGCCATTATGCAAGAGATGGGTTGCGAATGAATGTCTTAAAACATGAGGTGTTATGTTCTTCTTGATTCCTGATTTAATTGCTAATTGTTTTATGATTTTCTGGGGTAATTTTACACTGAGTTTATTACCGTTTTTTTTGCACAAAACATAATCTGAATCATGTTTTCTCTCTTCTATATGCTTCTTCAGATGTTGTAATACTGAACTTGGAATTATTGTAATCCTGTCTTTATTCCCTTTGCCTGCTCTTACAGTTATGGTATTGTCGTCGTTAATATCTTGTTGTTTTAGATTGATACACTCCGATACTCTTAATCCAGATGTTAACATTATCTCTATCATAAGCTTATGCTTAGAATTTTTAATGGTTGCTAGCAACTTTTGAATTTCTTCAGTTGTCAGGTAGGTTGGTATCTTCTCTGCTGTTTTTTGTGATTTGATATCTTCCATTAACTTTGGGTTTTTTAATATATATCTGTTTAGGAAACGTATTGTAGACAGTTTTAAGTTTATTGATTTTGGTTTTAAGTTTTTTGACATTAAGTCTGCTAAATAATTCTTTATATCTTGTTTTTGCAGTTTAGAAGAATCTTTCTTTATAAATTCAAGAAATTTTTGTGTATGTAATAGATAAGCGTCTATTGTTTTTTGCGATTTTCCCTGTATTGTTAGTTCTGTTCTTAATTTTTCTAATATCAACTCTTTTTCCATTAGATTAAGTAGAATTTTTGATTTATCTAATTTGTGTTTTTTTAAATGAAACAATTTATTAAGTGATTAATCATCTTTTAATCATGGCTGAAATTGATTTTGGAATAATGATTATTTTATTATTTGTTATGCTTATCTTATCTATTATTGGTGGATTAAAACTTTGGGGGATTTATAAAGGTAAAGGAACAAAATATGCTGGAATCATATTAATAGTATTGATGGCTTCTTTTTTAATTGGTATTTTCATTATCATGCCGATTTTACTTGTAAAGTTGTATGCTTTTGGTGGTTACAACTTTTATGTTTATTTTTTGAATATTATGATTAGTCCTATCGCCATAATGAGCTTATATTTCTGGGTATTTTATAAAACTCGAAGGGTTAAATTCGTATGGATTTATTTGATATTATCGATTATATTTTTCTTTATCACTTTATTTTATATGGTACTGCTTGTTAGAGCTTTTTTGAGTTTATAAAATTTGACAGGAAGATATCGAGTTATGATGTATTGTAAAATATATCTTTGAGAATAGAGATATATATCGAAAATTTAATTGAAAATTATGGCAAACAAAGAAAGTATATCCTCTCAATATAGCATTGTACTGGCTCGTATTGATTTTTTGATTAGGGATATACCGAAGATAGATACATTAGACTTAAAGGTCCAAAAAAATTTAAGTACCCAATTAATTCTTTTACGAAAGAGTGTAACTGATTTGGGCGAGAATATTAGAACGGCGGACAATGAAATTAGAATTATTATTAGAGATTGGTTACTAATTGAGAAAGTAGATTCCAAATGAAAGTAAGTTTAATAGCATATATGAAAATATAAATTTTAGAAAAATTAAAAGCTTATCTCTTCTGTTTTTAATATCTTTATCTTATTCTGCCTTTCAAATGCCTATCATCTGACCATACTACTGAATTTTTGATGCCTAATGCAGTTGCTATAAAAACAACATCTTCTTTATCTATATGCTCCATTATTTCCTTTGCTTCATTCCAATTCCTTTCTATTTCTTCAGTAGGAACTAATCTAACATATTTGAGCAAGGTTGTCATGAGTTTGTTATATTCTTCTGCTGTCAATCCGGATTTTCTTAGAATATAATCCTCGTACTTTCTGATTTTGTGCATGGATGGCTCTGGAGAGTATAAATCAACCCAGAATTAAGAATTATCTTTCTTGTTGTTGAATCGCGAATCAAAGCTGACAAGATAATATTTACATCAAGTATAACTTTCATCTTTTGTTTAATTCTTCAAAAATATCTCTGTTTACTTTATGAGATATTTCCCCAATATCTGCTTGTGTCAATTTGCTTTTTTTAGCAAGCCTATCCATAATCTCCAAATCTTCAATTTTCTCAGAAATAGATTTTCTAACTATATCACCCCATCTAATCTCAGAATGTCTTTTCATCTTTTCATGTAACTCTTCTGTTATTGATAATGTTAAATTTGGCATTTCATTGATATGTGATTTCACATATTTAAAAGTCCGATTTGGGTTTTGGTGCTTTAAGTGATATTAAGTAGAATTTTGATAGTAAGATAATAATACTAATAAAACTTATATAGAATGAATTATTTAATTATTTATGGATGAAGTTTATTTTGAAGTAATATCTAAATTTGGTAAAAGAATTCAAGTCACAAGATATAGATGGAATCTTATAATAAGAACAAAACATCCGGATATTGAGAATAAAGAGAAAGAGGTTAAAGAAACATTAATGAATCCTGATGAAATAAGGGTGAGTGAGAAGGATAGTTCAGTTTATCTTTATTATAAAAAATATGGAAAATTATGGGTTTCAGTTGTAGCAAAGCATATAAATAATGATAGTTTTATTATAACTACGTATCATACAGATAGGATTAAAGAAGGAGAACTGATTTATGAAAATAAAAATGAATAAAATCATGGTATTTTTTGATAGAGAAGGAAATACATTAGATGTATGGTTTGAAAAGCCTAGAAAGATTATTAGTGAGGAAACTGGAGAGGAAGTTATATTAAAAAAAGATCCAAAAACAAATAAAGTTATAGGTTTTGAAAAATTAAACTTTATTTCTAGTAAGATAAAACCTAATGAACTGCCTGTAGAGGTTATTGTTAATTAAGTAGAATTTGATAGAAAGAGATATATATATATATAAATATATATAAAGAGAATTTAAGTTTTAGAGGTAAATGGTTTTGGGAGAAATTTAAAAAAATGGGAGATGATGAAATTTATTGGTCAGAAAAAAATCATTGGGATAGAGAGAGGAAGGAGCAACTTAGCCTTGTTGGAAAGTTAACATTTGCAAGTAAATTAGATAAAGATATAAAAGAGATGACGGGAGATATTATAAAAAATCTAAATAAAAGTCTGCCTAGAAATGGAAAGTTTGAATTTTCGGGGAAGATTGGTCATCTAAAATATGGGAGGGAATATAGGTTATTATGGGAGAATCTATCGATTTGAAATATATTTATGGGAAAATAGTAAGATAAGAGATTGGAGGTATGGAAGATACAATATCATGTTACTATATCGTACAAAGAATACTGAGGAGCTGAAACGAATACCTATGAATGTGGGTTATTCTAAAAAAGATTTAGTAAAAATAACGAACGAATTTATAATGATACTTTACAAAGAGTTACAAGATATGGATTTATTAATTAAATAAGGATATCTTAATTTGAATGTCTCCGATGAGATTTTTTAACTAGGAAATAAGAAACAATTTTGAATAAAGTTTGATAAGCTTTTAGCCAAATAGTAGACTTAATATGGATTAAGTCTACTTTCTTATATTAGATTTATTTTAT
>Ga0209542_10014184_pt1 | contig 13607 bp, 17 predicted proteins | sample RifCSPhighO2_01_FD_184028 | JGI IMG/M metagenome (GOLD analysis project Ga0209542, IMG submission 184028) | Soil microbial communities from Rifle, Colorado - Rifle CSP2_plank highO2_0.1 (SPAdes) (version 2) | ecosystem: Environmental > Terrestrial > Deep subsurface > Rock core/Sediment ... | reverse complement strand
GGAGCCCCTTCATAAGGAAAGATTTTTAGAGTATAACGATGGTAAAATAAAAATTTCACCACTTGGAGTCCAAGAGGTTGAAAAAAGAATATTAAAAACTAAGTAGAGGTACACCTCGCTAAAAATACTTTTTTGCTGAAAAATTTTTTAGCCATGCCTCGCGCCGTCGCGCTCCGGCCTTGCGCTTGGGTCCCAATCCCAAGCTCACCCATTCCGAACAGAGAAGTTAAGCCTAGTAGTGGCGATGATAGTCCTTAGGGGCGAAAGTAGCTAGCCGCCAAAACAAAGTATTTAATCTACAAAAAGCAACCCCTCGATAAACTCAGGGTTGCTTTTTCGCTTTGGTAGCGATTGGATCGCTAGCTTGGGGTCCTTTTGTTTCTATCGCCAGCACCGAGAACTTGATTATAAATTAGCACTATTAAATAATGGGGCTTTTTGGTATGATTTATTTATGAAAAAATACATCGCGGAAGGGTTTGGGACTTTCGTGCTGACTTTGGTCGTTGCCTTGTCTTTGACATCATTTTTCTCGATTGAGACACCTCTTTTAGCCGCCTTGACTGTGGGGCTTTTCGTTTACGCCCTGGCGGATATTTCTGGCGGGCATGTCAATCCGGCGGTGACTATCGGCCTATGGTCCATTAAAAAAATCAGCAGTTCCGATGCGCTCAAGTACATATTTGCCCAGTTCCTGGGCGGAGCGCTGGCATTTTTCATTTTCTCTGTTATCAGTGCCGGAGAAGCGTTTTCGGTAGCCACGCCCTCAAACTCCTTCAATATTTTCGTAGCCGAGTTTGTCGGCATGTTTATCTATGCGTTTTTCATCGCTTCATTTGTTTGTGGCAGGGTACCGAGCCAGCTCTTTGGAATTTTCATCGGTAGCGCGCTTCTTTTGGGTATTGTCGTTGCCATGCTTATCGGCTCGGAAGGCTGGATCAATCCTGCGGTCGCCCTAGGTGTTCGCTCTTTAAACTTGGCTTATTTACTGGCGCCGCTCGCGGGTTCAATGCTTGGCATGAATGCGTTTAAGTTATTGGATGGTTGTAAAAGTAGTTAATGGAAAAACAGAAATAGATCTCCTTGTTTTTTTATTCGCTCGGTGCTTTAATAGCGGCGGAGGTGTGTATGGAAGAATTTTTTGGCTTCACCCCGTGGGGGGCTTTCTGGTTTCTCCTCGGGACGTGGATTTTTGTTGTCGCCGCCATCGTTGTTGAGGTGTCGGCGTATAATAGGTCCAAACATCATAGGCCCGGACGGTAGTTTTATACCGGCCGGGCTCGCCCTTTTTATACTTGACTTCTTTTTAGTTTAAAATGATATAATATTTAAATTATGGAATCCGCATCAAAACATCACGAATTATCGGAACATAAAAAAGCCGAACTGTTAAAGGAAATTGCAAAGAAAAATGACCGGATAAAAAGAGAAGGTGATAACGATAAAATAGCAAGACTTCTAAACAGGATAGAAGAAATAAAAGCGGAAATAAAGCGTTTAGAAAATTCTGAAAAAAAATAATAAAACTCCCTAAAAAGCCCTATTTATAGGGCTTTTTGAGTGTTTGCTTTTTTATTTTAAATATGATATAATATACAAAGACGAAAGGGGGGCGTGATGGGGGATAGCCCAGCAGTGTTTGGGTTCGCCTTCGCGATGGCTGCGCTAGCAATCATCGGGCTCGAACTTTTCGAGCAGTGGCTAAGCCACCGAAAAAAATAGCTGATCAACCGGGTGCGAGCGGTCTCCGACTGCTCGCGCCCACTCTTATTTTGGGGCGTTTTATGCTATCATGTCCGTATGACCTGGGCTTTCAAGCGGCAGATTTTGGATGTAATAATACTGATTTTATTCATCGCGGGCTTTGCGTTTTTGATAATTTACCCAAAAGTGAACCGGGCCCCGACCTGTTCCGATTTTAAGCAGAATGGCGACGAGACCGGCGTGGATTGCGGCGGCGATTGTCCGCGGGCCTGTTTCTCGGTGCAGGACGAACTTTCCGTGGTCTGGGCGCGCGCCTTTAGGGTTATTCCTGGACGCTATAACGCGGTCGCTTACATAACCAACCACAACAAAAATTCCGCCGTCCGGAAAATAAATTACCGTTTTCGCTTCGGCGATGAAAATAATATTTACATTGGCAAACGCGAAGGCAGTACTTTTATCCCGCCGGGCGGAAATTTCGCAATTTTTGAACCGGGCATCGGTGTCGGTAATTCCATTCCAGTTTACACCACTTTTGAATTCACCGAAGCGCCAATATGGCTACAGGTGCCGCCGGAGAAATTAAGCCAGCTCAAAGTACTGGTTTCCGATATTCGGCTTACGGACGAAACAACCGCGCCTCGTCTGACGGCGGTCGTGCAGAATACCTCGCTTTTCACCGTTAAAAATTTGGGCGTAGTGGCGATCCTCTATGGAACCAGCGGTAACGCATTGTCTGTCAGCCGCACCATCCTAGACGAACTCAAGCCCCTGCAGTCGAAAAATATTTACTTCACCTGGCCGGAACCCCTTTCAGCTCCAGTAGTGGCGAAGGAAATAATTCCGGTCTTCGATATTTTTGCGGCTAAGTTGGAATAACTTATGGCAGAGAAAGTCCTACAGAGAATTGATTGGTTGCTTGTTTTTTTCATTCTGCCGGTTGTGGCCGGCGGACTGGTTACGATGAAATCTTTCGCGCTCGCGGAAAGCGACGGAAACTTTTTCAGCCGGCAGATTATCTGGGTCGCGATATCCTTCGCAGTTTTTTTTATTTTCGCCTTTATTGATTTTCGTTTTTTGAAGCAGACCGGTGTCCTGGTTTTTTTATTTTTACTGCTAGCTCTTGTCTTGTTTGTCCTTATTCTTTTGGACAACTTCGGCGGCGGACCCAAGAGTTGGTTCAATTTTGGACTTTTTTCTTTTCAGCCGGTTGATTTAATGAAACTTGTTTTGGTTCTATTGTTGGCGAAATATTTTTCCCGCCGGCATGTGGAAATCCGCGATATCAAGCACATTTTTATTTCCGGATTTTACGCTCTGGTGCCTTTTGTTTTGGTGTTGCTGCAGCCGGACTTTGGCTCCGCGATGGTGATTCTCTTTATCTGGCTCGGCCTAGTGCTGGTTTCTGGAATTTCCAAGACGCATCTGCTGTTGGTAGTTTTGACTGGAGCGATTATGTTTGCCGGACTTTGGTTCTTCGCTTTTGAACCGTATCAAAAGGCCCGCATTTTTACCTTTCTAAATCCAATGTCGGATATCCAAAAATCGGGTTACAATGTTTTCCAGTCCACCATTGCGGTTGGCTCCGGACAGTTTTGGGGCAAGGGCCTGGGTTTCGGCACGCAGTCCCGTCTGAAATTCTTACCGGTGCCGCAGTCGGACTTTGTTTTTGCCGCCTACGCCGAAGAATGGGGTTTCGTGGGCTCAACGCTTATTCTCGTTCTCTATTGTCTGATTATCTGGCGGATTCTTCACTCCGCTTCGCTCGGCGCATCTAATTTTGAAATCCTCTACGGTTTAGGTATAGCTATTTTTTTCATGGGGCATATACTGGTGAATATCGGTATGAATTTAGGATTGATGCCGGTGACAGGGATACCCTTGCCGTTTATGAGTTACGGTGGGTCGCACCTTTTGGCGGAATTCGCCGGCCTCGGAATTTTGATGAGTATGCGGCGTTATGGCCGGACCGCGCATCGGGATGATACCATTCACGAATTCGTGGGTGCTTGAATATGAAAATAATCGACGGGAAAAAATTACGAGATGTGATTTTAGAGAAAGTGAAAAAAGCGGTAGTACTTTTACCTTTCCAGCCGGTTTTTTGCGATGTTTTGGTTGGTGACGACCCGGCATCGGTGCAATATGTGCAGATGAAAGCTCACACGGCGGAGTCCGTCGGCCTAAAATTTCACCGCGCGAATTTTCCCGCCTCGATTCAAACTCCGGAGTTAATTGCGGAATTAAAGAAATTGAACGAAGTAAAAAATATGTGCGGGGTTATCGTCCAGTTACCGCTACCAGAACACTTAGACCGAGGACAAGTGTTGAATGCCATAGCGCCGGAGCTGGATGTGGACTGCCTGGGGGAAGTCGCGAGTGCAAAGTTTTATGGCGGTGACACAGGGTTGGGTTTTCCTACAGCGTTGGCATGTATGGCAATACTAGATTCCCTAAATTTGGATAATGATCCTTCGACTGCGCTCAGGACAAGAAAAATCGTGGTGCTGGGGCAGGGGATGCTTGTTGGCAAACCGGTGGCCGCTCTACTTCAATTTCGCGGCCTGCATCCCAAAATTGTCACCCGGGGGACGGAAAATAAGGAGAAGATTATAAAAGAAGCAGATATAATAATTTCCGGTATCGGGAAAGGTCAGTATATTACCGGTGCGATGATTAAAGCGGAAGCAGTAATCATCGATGCCGGCACTTCGGAGTCCCTCGGGCATAGTCCCTTGGCCATAGCCGGACGGGCGAGGCCTACGGGCGAGCCAACGGGCGCAATAGTCGGCGATGTGGACTTCGAGTCAGTCCAAGATGTCGCCGGTTATCTCTCGCCCGTCCCTGGCGGCGTCGGTCCGGTGACGGTGGCGATGCTCCTGCGTAATGTATTAACCGTAGCAAAATCCTTCGACCGTGCTCAGGATGATTCTACTGAATCAAAAATATGAATAACGCAATTTTTTATTTTTTTTATAGTTGGGCGCACCGGTTGGAATTTTTTGACCAGGCCGTTGTTTTTGTGGCGATACTGTTTCCGTATCTGGTGGTATTGCTGGCTCTTAGTTATCTGCTTTTTTATCGCAAATCCTTACGAGACTCTCTTTTTGTTTTTGCGACCGCAGGCGTAGCGGGAGTAATTTCCAAAATACTAAAATTTATTATCCACACCCCGCGGCCGCAGTTTGCCCTGGAAGATGTGGTGAGCTTATTTGAAAAAACCTCTTATGCTTTTCCCTCGGACCACGCCACTTTTTTTATGGCACTGGCTTTTGCTATTTTCTTTCTGCATAAAAAAACGGGTTATGTTTTTATGTTCTTTGCGCTGCTCATCGGTCTGGCCCGTATCGTAGCCGGCGTGCATTTTCCGCTGGACATTTTGGGCGGTTTTGCCCTGGGTATCGCAGTTGCGTTTTTAGTAAAAAAGTATAAAATGGTTTTGTTCACATGATAAAAAACCTCATTTTTTCAATTGTAATTTTAACACTCGGGACGGGTTTGGCGTTTTTCGTCTGGCAATCCGAACCCCGTTTAAATGATAATTTTGAGGCCGAAAGTTCATTTCTTAAAAAGTATCCATTTCGGCTAGGATTAGACCTTTCCGGTGGAAGCCATTTAATTTACCAAGCTGATATTTCTTCTCTTTCAGCCGGTCAAGTTAATGATTCGATGGAGTCACTACGTGACATAATAGAACGTCGAGTTAATATTTTTGGAGTTTCTGAGCCAGTTGTTCAAATTCAGCATAGTGGATTGATTTCTGGTGCGGATGAGCAATTAATTGTAGATTTGCCGGGAGTAACGGATGTGGAAGAAGCAAAAAAAATAATAGGGCAAACTCCACTTCTTGAATTTAAAACTGAAGCTCCTAAAGATGCTCCACAAAAAGCGACAGTAGACAAAGATGGAAAAGTGACTTTAAGTTTAGATGCTCAATTTGTTTCAACCGAGCTTACCGGACGATACTTACAAAAAGCGACGTTAGAATTTGACCAAAACACCAGAGAGCCAACGGTAAATCTGCAGTTTAATGATGAGGGAAGTAAACTTTTTGCTCAGATTACGAAAGACAATGTTGGGAAGATGATAGCGATTTATTTAGATGGAGAAATGAGATCTAGTCCTGTCGTTCGGGAAGAAATTCCAAACGGACAGGCAGTAATTTCCGGAAGCTTTACTCCGGCAGAAGCAAAACAACTCGTAGGATACTTAAATTCCGGAGCTCTTCCCGTACCGATATCTATTCTTTCCACTAAAACTATTGGTGCTATTTTAGGAGACAATGCAGTAAATGCCGGAGTCAAGGCGGCGATTATCGGATTTTTATTAGTGGCGTTATTTTTAATCCTTTGGTATCGATTGCCGGGACTAATTGCGATTATCGCTTTAAGTATTTTTATTTCCATTATTTTAACCCTCTTTAAACTTTTACCCGTAACTCTTACCGCTGCCGGAATCGCCGGTTTCATAATTTCCATCGGCATTGCGGTGGACGCGAATGTACTCATTTTCGAGCGGATTAAAGAAGAAATGCGCGCGGGCAGCAAAATTCCCCAAGCCATCACTGCTGGTTTTTCTCGCGCTTGGCTCTCTATCCGCGATTCCAACATTTCCAGTTTACTGACCGCCGTTATCCTTTTTTGGTTTGGCACTTCGCTGATTAAGGGTTTTGCTCTGACCCTGGGTTTGGGGGTGGCAGTTTCCATGCTTTCGGCGATTTTAATTACCAGAATTTTTCTAAAGACCCTGAGCTTCGTCGGAGACGGGAAACTGGCCCGGTTTCTTTTTTCCAGCGGTTTCAGTAAATAAAAATTTATGTTCGTCTTAAAACACAAAAAAATATTTCTCGGCTTGTCAATCACCCTCATGGTGCTAGCTCTCTTGTCGCCTCTGGTCTTCGGCTTGAAGGTGGGCATAGATTTCAAGGGGGGAGCTTTGACGGAAGTGGTTTACACCGACGAGCGGCCGGGACAAAATGAATTAAACGCAGCTCTAAACACTCTCAATTTTGGCTCGGTGTTGTTGCAGCCGACGGGCGAGAATGGTTATATCGTTAAAACCAAAAACCTTTCCGATCCAGAACACACTTCCTTGCTGCAAGCTCTCGCGCTGGAGGATAAGTACTCTTTTTCGGAATTGAGTTTTAATTCTATCGGTCCTTCGGTGGGAAGAGAACTTACCCGCAAAGCGATTATTGCTGTCGTGCTGGTCGCCTTGGCCATTATCTTTTTTATCGCCTTCGCTTTCCGAAAAGTTTCCCGGCCAGTATCTTCCTGGAAATACGGCTTGATTGCCGTTCTCACGCTTTTGCATGACGTGCTGTTACCGATGGGCCTATTCGTGCTCCTCTCGCACTACTTTGGTGCGGAATTGGACACTCTGTTCGTGGTGGCGATCCTGACTATTCTTGGCCTATCCGTTTCCGACACGATAGTTATTTTTGACCGCATTCGGGAAAATTTAAGGGACCAGACGAACGTCAAGCTGGCTTTTGAGACAATCGTGGGAAAAAGTTTGGAGCAATCCTATGTGCGCTCCATCGCCACCTCGCTCACGGTTATTTTGGTCTTGTTGACTCTGTTCTTTTTTGGTCCGGCGACCACCAAATATTTTGCTCTAATGCTGACGGCTGGAATGTTTTTCGGCACCTATTCCTCCATTTTTCTCGCCTCGCCCTTGCTGGTGTTGGCGGAACAATGGCAAAGGAAAAAGTAGCTGCAATGTGCTATAATTGAATAAATTATCATTTAATACTAAAAATCTATGAAATATCTTTGGATAGCATTAGGAGCGATTATCATCTGGGGAGTTTATGTTTTTAATAAATTTATTTCTTTACGCAATCGCGCGGAAGAGGCCTGGGCGGATATTGAAGTTCAGTTGAAGCGCCGTTATGATTTGATTCCTAATTTGGTCAATACCGTAAAGGGATACGCGACGCACGAATCGGCCGCTTTTGAAAATGTCACTAAAGCGCGTTCGGCGGCGATGGGCGCGACTGGTCCGACTGGCGCGCACGCACAGGCGGAAAATATGCTTTCCGGAGCTCTGAAATCTCTTTTTGCCGTGGCCGAGGCCTATCCGGACTTAAAAGCGAACCAAAATTTTCTCGCGCTCCAGCAGGAACTTTCCGATACGGAAAATAAAATTCAGGCCGCGCGCCGATTTTATAATTCTAATGTTCGCGACTTAAATACCGGAATACAAAGTTTTCCAGGGAATATTGTTGCCGGCATTTTCCGTTTCTCTAAAAAAGAATTCTTTGATTTGCCCGATGCGGATGTCGCGCAAAATCCGGTTGAGGTAAAGTTTTAAATGGCAACGCTTTACACTCATCAATCCCAAAATATCGCCAAAACCTGGCTTTTGATGTCGGTGTTTTTTGCAGTTGTCATAGGAATCGGATGGTTTTTCAGCTACTATTACGGCAGTCCGGAAATTCTCTACCTTTTTGTTATTTTCAGCATCTTTATGAATGTTTTTTCTTATTGGTTTTCAGATAAAATTGTTTTAAAACTGGCCGGTGCTCGGGAAGCGAACCGACAAGAAAATTTTACTCTGTATACCGTTGTAGAAAATCTTTCCATTACTGCCGGTTTACCGATGCCTAAAGTTTATATTATTCAGGATACCACACCCAATGCTTTTGCAACCGGTCGAAATAAAGAACACGCGGTTGTGGCGGTAACTACCGGCCTACTGGAACTTTTGGAGAAAAACGAACTGGAAGGAGTTATCGGACACGAACTTTCACACATTGGCAATCGAGATATGTTGCTCTCAACTGTCGTTGTTGTTTTAGTCGGTTTTGTGACGATCTTGGCGGATGTTTTTCGGCGGAATTTATTTTTTGGCGGTAATCGTGGCAGTGATAATAAGGGAAACGGAGTGCTGATTTTGGTTGGAATTATTCTTTCAATTTTGGCGCCGATTTTTGCTATGTTGATTCAACTGGCGATTTCTCGCCGGCGAGAATTTTTAGCTGACGCCTCCGGCGCGCTTTTAACCCGCTATCCGGAAGGACTGGCCAGCGCCCTGCAAAAAATTGCGCAAGTTGCGCGGCCGATGGCTCGCCAATCTAAAGCAATCGCGCATTTATATATTTCCGATCCGAAGGGTGGCCTTCATAAAAAAATTTCCGGTTTTTTTGCAACCCATCCGCCGGTGGAAGAGCGCGTGCAAGCACTGGTTGGTAAGCAGTAAGTGTTTTGCTATAATCTCTTTATGAACATCCAGGATGTGGAAAATTTGGCGGAACTGGCAAGGATTGAACTCACCGATAAAGAAAAAGAATCCATTCTTCGGGACATGGAGGGGATTTTGAAGTATGTAAAAACTATTCAGCAAGTGGAAGTGGGAGATATTCGCCCGTCTGCTAATCTTCAAAATGTCTGGCGGGAAGATAAAATAGAACCGCGTGAATTTTCCCGCGAACTTATCACCAGGCAATTTCCCGACGCGCAAGACGGTTTTCTTAAGGTGAAAAAAATTCTTTAATTTATGATTGACCTAAAAAATCTTACCATTGAAAAAGCGCACGCGAGCATGAAGAGTGGGGAATTTACCTGCGTGGAACTTTTAGAGGCCTATCTAAAAAACATAGATTTAAAAAATAAAGAGCTCAATGCATACCTCGAAGTTTTTGCCGACGCTAAAGAGCACGCTGAAAAAGCCCAAAAAAAATTTAAAGATGGCACCGCTGAACTTCTGACCGGTATACCTTTTGCCATCAAGGATAATATTTTATTCAACGGGCACACCGCTTCGGCCGGTTCAAAAATTCTTGAAAATTACACCGCGACCTACGACTCTTTTGTGGTTCGGGAACTGAAAAAAGCCGGCGCGGTAATTATTGGTCGGACCAATATGGATGAATTTGCCATGGGTTCTTCCACCCAGACGAGTGCCTATGGCGTTTCGCGCAATCCATATGATTTATCCCGCGTGCCCGGAGGATCTTCCGGCGGTTCGGCGATTGCGGTGGCGGCCGATCTGTCTTTGGTATCTCTTGGGACGGAAACTTGCGGCTCGGTGCGAGAGCCGGCGGCTTTTTGCGGATTGGTGGGCTTGAAACCGACTTATGGAGCTGTTTCGCGTAACGGCATTATCGCGATGGGAAATTCGCTTGACCAAGTTTCGCCGTTTGGAAAAAATGTTCGGGATACTGAAATTATTTTTAATTTTTTATCAAAATATGATCCGGAAGACAGCACTTCGGTTCCTGAAAATTTCCGAAATAAAAACGAAGGTTTAACCTCCGGCTCTCCAAAAACGATCGGCGTGCCTTGGCATCTGTTTGAAAAAGGAATGGACCCCGAAGTGATGGATAATTTTAAACAGTCCGTGGAAAAATTTGAAAAAGCCGGTTATGAAATTAAAGAGATAGAATTGCCGTTCTCTAAATACTCCCTGGAGGCCTATTACATTATTATGCCGGCGGAGGTTTCTACCAATTTGGCGCGTTTTGATGGCATCCGTTATGGCTACAGCGAACAGGGAAATAAAGAAATAAAAAATTTGAAGGAAATATATACGAAGAGTCGGGGAAAGGGATTTGGCCAGGAAGCTCGCCGGCGAATTCTTCTCGGCACCTATGTGCTTTCCCATGGTTACTACGATGCCTATTACAATCGCGCGATCAAGCTTCGCGAAAAAATAAAAATGGAGATTGCCAAAACGTTTGAAACAGTCGATCTTATCGCCACGCCGACCGCCCCGATGCCCGCCTTTAAAATCGGGGAGAAACTGGATGATCCGGTCGCGATGTATCTGTGCGATATTTTTTCCGCGCCAGCCAATATGTCCGGAGTTCCGTCCATCGCTTTGCCTTCTGGAAAAACCAAAAACGGCCTTCCGCTTTCAATCCAGTTTATGGCGCCTCATTTTTGTGAAAACGCGCTTTTTGCGGTCGGAAAAGAGTTTGAGGCGATACGAGAGAGCGAGTAGAAATATGTTATACTTTTAGTATGGACCTGACCCAGAATAAGATTTTTAACGATTCTTTCTTAGGCTCTCAATATCTTAATCCCAGCTATTTGTTCGAGCGGGGCGCGTTTTACTGGCAGAAGTTTTCGGAGCTTGCCTTGACCCAGCGCAATTTGAATTTGACGAAAGCTGTTCTATTTTTCTTCGCGATGTTTTTCCTGACCATCATCTGTTATGTGGTGATCCGGATGCTGGAAATCAGACACAAGGAACACAAACATCTACATCAGGAGATAAAAGAATACGCAAAAAATAAAGCCGAGCAGGATAAGCGGTTGCGCGAGGAAGCCGGCGGTTCCAAGAATCCCCGCTGGAGCAAGACCCTGAACTATATTTTCTCCCAGCATTCCAGCGACTGGAAACTCGCAATCATCGAGGCGGATACCATCCTGGAAAATTTACTCAAGGACTTGGGTTTCCAGGGTGAGACGGTGGGCGACCGGCTGAAATCAGCTAACCAGGAAAACTTTCCCCAACTTACCACTGCCTGGGAAGTGCATACCGTCCGGAACCGGATTGCACACGAGGGTTTGGCTTTCGAGCTATCGCACCACGAGGCCAAGAGAATCATCGCTGTCTATGAGCAGATTTTCCACGCTTACGGGTATATATAATAAGTTTGCTTTTTAGTAAAATTAAGGTAAAATTAGTCTAGTGCCTAGAAAGGCATTTTTTGGTGTATTATTAAATAGCGGGGTGGACCCGCCAGAGGACGGGCAGGGAATAGGCACCTTAGAGAATTAGTTTTAAATAGCGGGGTGGAGAAGAGGCATCTCGTAAGGCTCATAACCTTAAGACCCACGTTCGATTCGTGGCCCCGCAACACTTCGGCAAGTGACATGCCAGCTTATATGTCTCAAGCCGAAAGTATTGCTTTTTGTGATAGAAACGGCTGCTCGGCCCAGGCCTCGCATCGCCGTCATGCGATACTATGTGGTATCGCCATCGACAAAAAGCAAAGCAGTTTGCTTTTTGTCGGCGTAGCTCAGCTGGTTAGAGCGTGGGACTCATAAGCCCAAGGTCGGAAGTTCGATTCTTCCCGCCGACACAGTTGTTCTTTTAAAAATTAAATTGCGATCGTAGCTCAACTGGTTAGAGCACTCGCCTGTCACGCGAGAGGTTGGCGGTTCAAATCCGCTCGGTCGCGCCGCGTAAAAGGCCATAGAATGGCCTCACGCGGCTTCGCCAGTATTGGTGAAGACGAGTGAACAAAAAACACCATTTCGGTGTTTTTTGTTTTATGCGTGTCGCGTGAGCTTTAGCTTTTACGCGACAGGTATTATAATTTATTTATGTATTACGTTTACCTCTTAGAAAGTCAAAAAGATAAAAGCTGGTATATTGGATACACTTCCGATCTTAAAAAACGTCTTTATGAACATTTGAATAAACAAGGTGGTAAAACTACATCAAAAAAGTATACTCTAAAACTTATTTACTACGAAGCATATGTAAATATACAAGACGCAAAACGTAGAGAAATGTATTTTAAGACATCAAAAGGCAAAACTTCTTTAAAAACGATGCTTGAGTTTTCAACTCTATAGTTCACAGATAAAACTCTCTGTCGTATGATGTATGCTTGCCCTGTATCGTATGGTACAGGGGACTTGAACTGTGGTATGATTTTGATATGAAAAAAATAGCAATTGTTGGATGCCCAAGTTCTGGCAAAACTACTCTAGCAAATAAACTAGGAGCTATTTTCAATATTCCTGTGCATCATCTTGATAAAATTTTCTGGGTAGAAAAAGAAGGAATAAAACAAGATATGTTTTTAGCACAGCAAGAAGAAATCATGAAAGAAGAAAAATGGATTATTGATGGCGGTTTTACTAAATCAACATCATACGATATTAGACTAACAAACGCAGACACGATTATATTTTTCTCTTTTTCAAAAATATTAATCTACTGGCGACTCCTCAAGAGAGCAATAAAATATTTTAATAAAGTAAGGCCAGATATGGGAGGAGAAAGGAGAAATCATTTCAACTGGCATATTATAAAATATATTTGGAAATACCCATTTAAAAAAGAACATGATAGGGTACTGGCATATTCAAAAGCTAAAAATGTTATTGTAATACATAATTCTAAAGAAGAGAGATCATTTTTGCAAAATATTAGTTCTAACACCATCCACTAGGTCGCGCCAAACGGAATTTATAGATATAATCTTTTAACGATAAGGACTTTTTTGTTCCAACCTGATATACTTTTTATATGGAAAAAGAAATTGGATTTTCTCCTAGTTTAGTTGGTTTGGTAAAATCTGGTCAAAAAAAGATAACCTATCGTCTAGGAGATAAATATGATTTTCTTGAAGTCGGTAGTGTAATCCAAACTAGGAATAGTGAAACCAACGAGGTTTTTGCTAAATTAAAAATTACAAATAAGTTTTATACCACATTTAAAGATTTACCTATAATAAATAGTGGTCACGAATCATATCAATCAAAAGAAGAACAACGAAAAGTTTTCGAGAAGTATTATAGCAGAGAAATTAAAGACGCTGAGAAAGTTATAGTATTAGAATTTGAACTTCTGGAACTATTCAGTAAATCTTAAATCTGGTATATAAATATAACCCTTATGTTGTCTAATAGCAGTTCTCACTTCATCCACTAGTCCGCGCCCTGCACTGTACAGTGCAGGGCTGTCATGAACCGCATGGTTCATGGCGCCCGGCACTAAATACTCGTTTTGCAAAAAAGGTAAAAATCGACTAGTATATTTATGTTGCCGTTGTAGCTCAGGCAGTAGAGCAACGCCATGGTAAGGCGTAGGTCGACAGTGCAAATCTGTCCAACGGCTCACTGCATTTTGCCCCGATTACCTGTTCACTTTGCTCACAACGGTAATTCCGGCTCCGCCGGATTGGGGCAAAAATAAAGCAGTTTATTTTTGCCACCTTA
>Ga0209542_10014183_pt1 | contig 13609 bp, 18 predicted proteins | sample RifCSPhighO2_01_FD_184028 | JGI IMG/M metagenome (GOLD analysis project Ga0209542, IMG submission 184028) | Soil microbial communities from Rifle, Colorado - Rifle CSP2_plank highO2_0.1 (SPAdes) (version 2) | ecosystem: Environmental > Terrestrial > Deep subsurface > Rock core/Sediment ... | reverse complement strand
TATATCAAAAATATTTTTTTCATACACCATCCTGCCCTGTTCAATGCGAGAGATATTTAAAAAGTCTTCTACTATTTTTATTAAGTTTTGACAAGATTTCATTATAGTTTGAACGGAATCTGTGGCTTTTTGGGGCAAAACTCCAAAGTCTCCTTCTAAAAGCATTGACGAATAACCTTTGATAGCTGTGAGTGGTGCTCTGATTTGATGAGTAGCAAGAGAGAGAAATTCTGATTTTAATTGGTCCAACTCTTTCAATTTTTCATTTGCTACCGCTAAATTATCTGCCAACTCCTCAATTTGTTCTCGTTGAGCTACTTCTCGTTTGACAGAGCGAATGAGAAATATTCCCACAATAAGAAAAAGAATGAGGGTGAGTGAGACAATAATTCTTGTACTCTCAATTGTTCTTATAAAAAGTAAAGCAAAGAGCGCAATCCATAAGGCTACCACGAGTGCTTGTGCACCCATAAGTTTAATATTGAAGGTTTTAAATTTAACTATTGAATAAACTAAAAATCCGGCAAAAATAGGCATCCCAAATAATCCATATTGACCTAAAACCCAATTTTCTGTAAAACTTCCTACTATATTTCCCCAAGCGAATGCAAAAAGAAAAAATATTACACCAAGAGAAATTGGTAATATTTCTCTCCTGTTTAAAATTTTAGGTTTATGAAATTTATGTATTGAATAACCAATGATTATTATGGTCATAAGAATCTCTACAGCGTATGTATAATATAAAGCTATAGGACCTTCAATACTGAGACATGTTGAGACATCAAATCCTGATAAGCTGTATTTTGTAGGAACAAATATTATGAGTGGTAAGTAAATAAAAAATAAAAACAACTTACTTTTAAAAGATAAATCCCTTTTTTCTAATAATAAGTATAATAAATAAAAACTTCCTATATAAACTAATGGTTCAGCCAGAATATCTAATGACCATGTGAACATAATCACGTCACCTCTATTACTAGCCCAAAATATCAGTGCTGGAAAAACCCAAGACATAAATGATAGTAATGTAAAAGTTAAGACGTAATTTATTAACTTATTTATTCCGTATCGTTGGATATATACAATAAGTAAAATAGATGTGATTAAAGCTATTGAATGAGAATAATAAACAAAGGCCGGTACGTTTGGCGATATTATCAAATATGAGGGGCTTATAGGGCTACATAAAAAATCCATTTTATTATTGTTCAAATTATATAATAATGATATTATAAAAGACAATTATTTTTTGAGTATAACTTTTATATTTATGTTAAGAATCAAGAGTAAAATCCAGAAAAGTAAAATATGTGGCTTAGGATTATTTGCAGACCAATTTATTCCCAAAGGATTTGTTACGTGGGAATATGATAAAAATTTTGATCCAGTTTTTACTGAAAGACAATTAAATTTATTATCTGAAGTAAGTAGAGAATATATATTGAAATACGCATATTTTGATAAAAACTTAAACAAATTTGTATTATGTTTGGATAATCAAAAATACATAAATCATTCTGAAAATAAACAAAAAAGAAATATAAACTCTACACCCACTAGAGATACAGCAATAAAAGATATAAAACCCGGAGAGGAATTATTGTGTGACTATAGTAAATTTGATCCAGAATATTTCAAAAGAATTGGAATAAAAAAGAAAGACCTAAAATAATCATTATTCTACTGATTCATTACCTACAACATAAAAATCTTTTTCAATCATTGTTCTCTTGTATGTCATAAAAACTGAAATAGCTAACAATATAAAAAAAATTACAAATAATATTTTTGTTTTTTTGTCTACTTTATATTTATAATTTTCCATATTTTGTGCCTCTTTTTATAAAATTATGTTCTATCTCTTTGAGATCAAAGTTTTCTTTGAAATAATTTAATATAAATTCTGTATCCATGCCATTTTTACAAGTATAGACATCAGCACTCAAAAAGCCATTTGTTGGGAAAGTATGTATGCTTATATGACTTTCAGCAATAACAACAAAACCACTCCAGCCGCCAGGGTCCTTTTTATTGTTCTCTTTAGCAAGATAAACCACTGGTTCTGCAAGCTTATTCATATCTAATTTTTCTGGTAATTCGTTAAGACAATTTAAAACTAGTTCATTGTTATTGAGCTTTTCATAAGACCCATTGTAGCCGTCAATTGTTAAATGTTCTCCAAAATGCATTTTATTTTCTTTTTATAAAAAGTAAAGATGTTATTACTCCATTTATTATAAAATTATAAACTGGATAGACTACAACTGCAAATATAAACTGATTAATAGCAAACAAGTTAGACAAGTTTCCGATTTGGGTTAAAGTCCAAGCCAATCTATCTTCTTCGTCCGGTTTATGCCAAGATTTTTTGATGGTTGGAATGGCGGCAAAAAAGTCTATAGCTAAATTTGTAACCAAAGCAACAACAGGTGTGCCAAATATCCACCAAAGAAGAAGACTAACTAACACCCCAATAAAAGCAATTATATCAATTTTTTCTGTTCCACCTATTCCATATTTTATAGCAAGTAGTGCAATGATGGTTGGAGCAATTGCTTCGCTTACCGCTACCCACACAGTATCTTCAGCACCAGACGCTCTATATGAAATAGCTAATATAATTCCTATAAATGCCCAAATAAACCAAGTAGCGCGACTGGGTCGGGTCTTTCCTTTCAATATGGCTACTATATAAAACAAATAAGCCGAGAAAGAAAATATCCCAGCGATTATTCCAAATATTCCAGTAAATCCAAACATTTTTTAATTATACAACAATCCAAAAAATTTTACTCAAATTATTTTTTTATTATAGCCCTTCTTCTTTTAGTTTTTGAATAGATTCGCGAGCGGATTTAGAGAGTCTTTTAGGAAGAGCGACACGAATGTGGACCAAGATGTCTCCACGACCACCACTTCCATATTTTGGCACTCCTTTGCCTTTGATTTGCAAAATGTCACCAGTGTTTACACCTTCTGGTATATTAAGAGTTGAAAGCCCATCTAGTGTATGAATATCTATCTTAGTTCCAAGAAGAGCATCGGAGAGTTTGACATCTAAATTCATCACCAAGTCATTACCTTCTTTATGAAAAGTTTTATGTTTTTTGACATGAATTTTAATATATAAGTCTCCCGAAGTGCCGTCTTTAACAGCTTCTCCTCCGCCAGAAAGACGAATCATTTCTCCATTGTCTATGCCGGCTGGGATTTTTATTTTAACACTTTCTTCTTTTTTGAGGATACCTAAACCGTCACAAAAATCACATTTTTCTTTTGGAATTTTACCGCTACCGGTGCAAACTTCGCATTCGCGAGTCATTTCAATAGAGCCGAAAATTGTTTTTTTTAGTTCTCTTATTTTTCCTTTGCCGTTACAAGTATCGCAAGATTTCATCTCGGTTCCTTTTTTTGCACCAGTGCCATTGCAGATATTACAGATAGAGATTTTGTTTAAAAGAATATTTCGTTCCACTCCAAAGATAGCTTCTTCAAAAGCAAGTTCTATGTCAATGGAAATATCTCTACCTCTTTTAGTTTTAGTTCTACGATTACCACCAAAAATGTCTCCAAAAATATCTCCAAAATCAAAACTTTGCCCGTTTCCACTCGCAAATCCTGAAAAATCGAAACCAGTTTGTCTGGCGATATCTTCCCAATTGCCTTGGAAGCCACCAAAACCACTGGCTCCGGAGCTCGCTCCGGCAAAATTTTGCCCATACATATCGTATTGAGATCTTTTTTGGTCGTCAGAAAGGATAGTATAAGCTTCATTGACTTCTTTAAATTTTTCAGCGTCACCTCCTTTTTTGTCTGGATGCAGTTTATGAGCTAGCTTCCTAAAAGCTTTTTTTACTTCGTCTTTTGAAGCTTTTTTGTCTATGCCTAATATTTCATAATAATCTTTTGCCATAATAAGATTATACTAAATTATTATGATTTTGTCTCCCCTTTATTTTGGTCTTCTTCTTTATTTTTTTCTTCAGTTTTTGATTCTTCTTTCGTCTCTTCCTTGCTATTAGATGCTTGTTGCTCGCTACTATTCTTCTGCATATACTCCCCTATTTTTTGGATTTCTTTAGAAAGATTTTCGGTGGCTGTTTTGATGATAGAGATATCTTCACCATCTTTCACTTTTTTGAGTTCTTCAACTTTGGTTTCAACATCTTTTTTGATTTCTGGAGTAATTTTACCCTCGGCTTCTTTTAGAGCTTTTTCGGTGGTATAGATAAGTTGTTCAGCCAAATTTTTAACCTCTACTATTTCTTTTTTCTTGGCATCATCGGAAGCGTGAGTTTCAGCGTCTTTTTGCATTTTTTCAATTTCTTCTTTGGAAAGACCGCTAGAACCTTCTATTTTGATAGATTGCTCTTTGCCACTAGATTTGTCTTTTGCCTTTACGCTCAATATACCGTTGGTGTCTATATCAAAAGTGACTTCTACTTGAGGGACACCACGAGGGGCTGGTGGAATGCCGTCTAGAATAAAACGACCAAGACTTCGGTTGTCAGCTACTAGAGGTCTCTCGCCTTGAACCACATGAATTTCAACGCTGGTTTGGTTGTCAGCAGCAGTTGAGAATACTTGAGATTTGGAAGCTGGAATGGTGGTGTTGCGGTCAATCAATTTTGTAGCTACATTGCCCATAGTTTCAATGCCAAGTGAAAGTGGAATGACATCTAAAAGTAATATGTCTTTAACATCTCCTCCGATGATACCTCCCTGAATAGCCGCGCCTAGTGCGACCACTTCATCTGGGTTGATACTTTTGTTAGGTTCTTTACCAAAGAATTTCTTCACCTCTTCAATCATTTTAGGCATTCTGGTTTGGCCACCGACTAAAATAATTTCTTCTATCTCATTTACTTTAAAAGGAGAAGCTTCTATAGCTCTTTTGGTTATTTCCATTGCTCTTTGGATGAATTCGTCAGTTAATTCTTCCAATTTGGCTCTATTCATTTTGATGAGAAGGTGGCGTGGTCCAGAAGAATCGGATGTAATGAAAGGAATATTGATTTCGGTTTCTGTGGCTGTTGAAAGTTCAATCTTAGCTTTCTCTGCGGCTTCGTCTAATCTTTGAAGAGCCAATGGGTCTTTGGTGATATCAATGCCAGATTCTTTTTTGAATTCTTCGGCTAACCAGCGGATGACTTTTTGATCAATATCTTTGCCTCCTAAATGACTGTCTCCATCGGTAGCTTTGACTTCTACCACATCGTCTCCTACTTCCAAAACAGAAATATCAAAAGTGCCTCCTCCAAAATCAAAGACAGCTATTTGCTCATTTTTCTTTTTATTAAAGCCGTAAGCTAAAGCGGCAGCGGTTGGTTCATTGATAATCCTTTTAACTTCAAGTCCGGCGATTTGTCCGGCATCTTTAGTGGCCTTCCTTTGGGCGTCGTTGAAATATGCTGGAACCGTGATGATGGCTTCGGTTATTTTTTCTCCAAGTTTGGCTTCAGCATCAGCTTTGAGTTTGGAGAGGATCATAGCAGAGATTTCTTCTGGTCGATAATCTTTATCGTTCATCTTTACTTGAACTCCACCTGTGCTTGATGCAGAAATTTCAAAAGGTACTGTGTCTTTATCTTTTTGAACTGCTTTTTCATCAAAATTGTGTCCGATAAATCTTTTTATACCAAAGACAGTATTTTTTGGATTAGTGACCGCTTGTCTTCTGGCCAAAAGACCAACTAATCTTTCACCAGTTTTTGAAATAGCGACGATAGAGGGCGTTGTTCTCGCTCCTTCTATATTTTCAATTATTTTTGGACTGCCGGCTTCCATTACGGCTACAGCAGAGTTGGTAGTTCCTAAATCAATTCCTATGATTTTTGACATATGATTTTTTAGTTAATTTATTAAATTTTAAAAAGATAGACGATACTTGATATTTAAGTATTCGCGACTGAAATTATAACGATATTTTACTATTTACACAATTGACATTTATAGATAAATTTGATTTAATTTAAAAAGAGAGTATAAAAAGGAAATTGTAATTTGGTTTTTACTTTTTTTCTAATACCCGAACTCGTCCTTCTAAATCAACAAAATGTTTTTTATCTACTTTTCTATCAAGATCTAATTTAATATCAAGTTTTATATCTCTAACGCCTGATTTAATCTCCATTATATCCATTGAAAGATTGGCTATCTGATTAGAATGTGAATCTAAAGTTTTTTGTATGTCACTATATTGTTCGCCAATAGCAGAAACTCTATGTTGGAATTCTTCAATAAGGACACCTGTATGTTGTTTTAGAATTTTTTCCAATCTTTTGTCTGAATCAGATTGAACTTTTTTTATTATTTTTTCTATTTCTTTTGACATAAAGTATAGTTTAGCATTTTTTGCTAAAAAATCAATTTTTATATTCTGCTACTTTAACCTTTGGCGCGCGGATGATTTTGTCTTGGAGTTTATAACCGACACTTTCCACTTCTAATATTTTTCCATCTTCTTTTGGATTTACAATGGTAACCATTGTAATGGCTTCATCGCGGTTTGGGTCAAATTGCTCACCTAATGGATTGATAACAGAAACTCCATGATTGGCTAAAACATTTATGAGTTGAGCATGAATATATTCAACGCCTTTTCTCCAGTTTTCATCCACTTTTTCCCAAGCTTCTTTGTTTTTAAAAGCAGAGTCAAATGAATCCAAAACAGAGATGAGCTCGGTAGCGATGTCTTCTTTAGCAAATTTGGTATGTTCTCTTTTTTCTTCTTCTAATCTTTTACGCAAATTGACACTATCGGCTCTCTCTTTTTGCCAGCCAGTCAGATATTCTTGACTTTTTTCTTCTGCTATTTTTATTTTTTGACGGAGTTTTTTGATTAGAAAATTTGGATTGTTTTCTCTTTCTTCATCATCAAAAACCACATCATCAAAATCTTCTTTTTCATTTTTGTCTTTGTTCATATTTTCTATACAAAAATTATACAAAAGCTACGAAAAATTGAGGAATTTTTTCAAAACAATAATAAGAATTATCGTTTGCTCCATTGAGCAGATTTGCGGGCTTTTTTAAGACCGAATTTGCGTCGCTCTTTGGCTCGAGGGTCTCTTTTTAAGAAGCCAAAAGTTTTGAGTTTTGGTTTGAGAGTTTTATCTATTTTAATCAAAACTCTGGAGATGCCATGTCTGACTGCTTCAGCTTGAGAATGAACACCACCTCCTTTAATGTGAACTGAAATATTGAAAGTGCCGATTTTAACTTTTTCTACAGCCGATTCTACTATTTGGCGAAGCTCTTCAGTTGGAAAATATGTTGCCAAGTCGCGGTCATTTATTTTAAAAGTATTTTTTGAAGCTGGGGTAAGGCGCACTCTGGCTATTGATGTTTTACGACGTCCAACCGCTTCAATATAGCGGTCTTTATTTTCTTTTGTTTTTTCTGTGGTAGTCATTTTATTCTATGATTGTTAAATTTTTCATCATTTGAGCTTGTAACTTATTTTTTGGCAACATTCCTTTGACGGCAATTCTCAAAACTTCTTTCATTCCTTTGTCGGCCACCACTTTTTTCATTGGTCTTTCTTTCAAACCACCCGGATAACCTGAATAATTTTTGTAAACTTCGTTATCCATTTTTTTTGTAGTGACAGAGATTTTGCCAGCATTGATCACTTTTATTTTTATTTTTGGTATAGCGTTGCGAACAAAATCAGAGCGATTTTTACCCATCAAAAGAATAGCGATTTCACTTGCTAATCGGCCGAGTTTTTTATTTTGTGCTTCTACTGTTATATATTCCATAATTTTATTTTACGAAAGCGATAATAGCCATTTTGCTTCCGTCTGAAAGTCTAGTTTTTGATTTGATAATTCTGGTAAAACCACCTTTTCTGTTTTCGTATTCTTTGGCCATAGTATCAACTACTATTTTGGTTGCTTTAGGTCCAACAACGGTAGTAATGGCTCTTCTGGTAGCTACGGTCTGAAGTTTACCTTTGGTGATAAGTTTTTCAACGAATGGTCTTAATTCTTTAGCTTTAGCTTCAGTCGTTTCTATTTTTTCATATAGTATTAAAGAGCGAGCAAGAGAATTTATCAAAGCTTTTCTTACTTTGCGCACTCTACCAAATTTTCTGTTTGTATTGTGGTGTCTCATAATAAATTTAAAATTTAAAAATCAAAATAGAAAATTATTTAAGAGTAATACCGTGATCACCCAAAATCCTTTTTATTTCAGCTACTCCTTTTGCTCCGAGGCCTTCTATTTCTAAAATATCTTTTTCTTTCTTTCTAGCTAAACCACCAATAGTTCTGATATTGGCACTAGAAAGAGCGTTTAAAGTTCTAGCTCCAAGGTTTAAGTTTTCAATACGGGTTTTCAAAAATTCTGGGTCCATTTTTTGGAGATTGCTGTCGTCATCTTTTTCATTATTTGTGACTTTACTTTCTATTTTTGGGGTGGAAATATCTTCTTCTTTAAATCCAACAATAGCTTTTAATTGCTCTATCATCAAAGTGATAGATTTTTCTAAAGCTTCTCTCGGAGTCAAACTGCCATCGGTTTCTAGGGAAATTCGTAAACGATTGAAGTCTGTGCGGTCACCGACACGCATATTTTCAACTTCGTAATTTACTTTTAAGATTGGAGTAAAATTAGCGTCTAAAACAATAGTGCCGATATCTACTTTTTCTTTACCTAACTTGTCACGACCAACAAAGCCGAGACCTTTTTCAACAGTCATTTCTATGTTTAATTCCGAATCTTTATCTGTCAAAGTAGCAATAATAAGTTCTGGATTAACTATCTCTACTTGCCCTGGAACCTCAATATCTTTTCCAGTGATAGTCTTGATACCTTTAGCTTTGATGGTGAGGGTTTGAGGTTCATCAGTTAACATCTTGATGCGTAATCTTTTCATATTTAACATAATCATTACTACATCTTCTTTTACTCCATTGATTGATGAAAATTCATGACTTACACCGTCGATTTTTACTGAAGTGATAGCTGCTCCAGGTAAAGAAGATAGAATAATACGACGAAGACTATTGCCGATGGTGAATCCATACCCAGGATAAAAACCGTCAATTTCATAAATCGCTTTATTATTCTCTTCTAATACAACCTTTGGTTTTGAAGGTAGGATTATGCTTTTATCGAAATTTTCTGTTGTCATAATATTAAAAGTTAAAATTATTAAATATAATTTTTTATTAAAGATTATCTTTGGTAAAATTCAATTACTTGACCAAGATCAAACAAAAGATCTGCTTTTTCTGTCACAGTACCTTCTTTGATAGTGAGTTCTTTCTTTTTGCTATCCCAAACTATCCAATTGGGTGATTGAATTTCTTTCATTTTTTCTTCCAGCTCATTAAAAAGTTTGCTATTTTTACTTCCTTCTCGAATCGTAATCTTGTCTTTTAAAGAAACAGAGTAGGAAGGGACATAAACTTTTTTGCCATTAACTAAAAAATGACCATGAGAGACAGCTTGTCTAGCAGCTAAATGGGTTGGTAAAAGACCTGCCCTCCAAACTACATTATCTAGACGGTATTCTAATGTTTTTAGCAATGTATTTGTAGGTGAAATACCTTTTTTTTCTAATGCTTGTTTTACATATTTAGCAAATTGTTTTTCAGTTATGCAGTAAAACATACGAGCTTTTTGTTTTTCGTTTAATTGGATGCCATAATCAGTCCTTTGTTTTTTAAAAGATCTTTTTTTATTTTTACTCTTTCGCTCTTCTCTCAGGTTAAATTTTTGAGTTTGGGTTTTCTCAAAAACAGGGGCTTGAAGTCTGCGAGCTATTTTGTATTTTGGTCCAATTATCATAATAATTTTTGTTTGATATTTTTTAAATTTAAACTCTTCTTGGCTTCTTTGGTTTCGGGCCATTGTGTGGGATTGGGGTTGCGTCTTTAATAAAATTGAGGTTGATACCTTTTGAGATAAAACCCCTGATGCCTGATTCCCTCCCTGACCCTACTCCTTTAACAATCACCCCGATTTCTTTGATACCAAAAGTTTGAGCTTTAGTTGCCAAAATCTCACCTACTTTAGCGGCAGCAAATGGGGTGCCCTTTTTTGCTCCTTTGAAACCCAATTTACCACTAGATGAACTGGCGAGAACATTGCCTTTCTTATCGGTTAATACTAAAACCGTGTTGTTGTAGGTAGACCTAACATAAAGTAAACCAGAATCAAATCTTTTTTTCCCAACCTTAACCTTTTCTTCTTCAGTTTTGACCACATCCTCTTTAGCCCCATCTGCTTTTGGTTCTTTTGTTTCTTCTGCTTTTATAATTCTTTTCTTTCCCATATATTTATTTTATTTCTTATCAACCGCTCTTCTACCAGTACCCATAGTTTTCCTAGTGTTGCCACGTCTGGTGCGTGAATTAGTCTTGGTTCTTTGTCCCCTAGAAGGTAGTGATCTCATATGTCTCACTCCTCGGTAGCTTTTTATATCTTTGAGTCGTTTGATATTTCCAGAAATTTCTCTTTTCAAATCTCCTTCTACTTTCAGATTTTCTATTAACACTCTTATCTCATTTTCTTTTTCGGTATTTAAATCTTTAACCTTGGTGCCCCAATCTACTTTAGCTTGATCCAAAATACTTTTAGCTTGAGAGCGCCCAATACCGAAAAGAGCGGTTAAACCTATTTCTAATCTCTTGTCTTCTGGTATTGTGATTCCTAATATACGCATATTTTTTAATTAATTTTCTATCCTTGTCTTTGTTTATGCTTTGGATTACTCTTGCAAACAACGAACAAAATGCCCCCTCGGCGAACTAGTTGGCATTTAGGACACATTGTTTTTACTGAAGCTTTTACTTTCATTTTTGATTATTCATACTGGCTTTTCTATTATCAAGTCTACGAACAATTCTACCCTTGCCCCCGTAGGGATCAATAACAACTTCTACCGAATCTCCTATCATTACTTTGATCCGATGAAGTCTCATTTTGCCTGATAAATATGCAAGCACTTCTGCATCTTTAATTTTGACACGAAAAAACGCATTCGGAAGCGCTTCCGTTATCATACCGACACTTGTCTCCTGCCTTTCTTTATCTGTCATGTGAAATAAAACAACGAACGATGAGAAAAGACTATCATATAAGCCGTATTAATGTCAAGGTTATTTATTGGTGATTGTTTGAACATATATTTTTTGGGGATTATTGGGAAATGACTGTTTCCAGATAGGTCTTATGGTAGCGGTTATGCTAGAAATACCAGCAAACTCATCAATAAGTTTAGAGGCTTCTTTTTTTTGTATACCTAAAAGTCTTTCGTTTATAAGGCCCGTGTCTATGTCTGCCCAAATCGTAGCTTGGCCTGTTATTTGTAAATTCAAATCTTCACCAACTGGTAATGTCTCTGGTATATCTTTAACACTTAAAAGAGAAAAATCGGTAATAATGGGTTTGATATCATTCCACTCTGCAATATTTGATATATATTCGTCTGTAATTTTTTTGGATAAATCTTTTGTATCAAACATAATAGCGTGAGCGGTAATTTCTTTTCCTATAAGGACAGATGAAGATTCATCTACTGGATTCAATTCTTTTGATTCATAAAAGATAGCACCAGAGAGTAAAGTCAGGCCTTCTGGTATTTTGGATTCTAAATCTTTTTTTAATTCGGCTTCCATTTCTGATTGAACATTTTGAAGAGCTGTTTGTTTGTCAGTTTCGGATACTTTTTTCATTTTACCAACAAAACCGTCGGTCATCTCTGTAGAAGATCTGGCGTAAAAATCTTTATAGCGCGCGTTATCGTTTTTAAATCCAGGGATAGTGAAGTCTGTTTTTTTGATATTGTATTTTTCTCCTGCTTCATCAGCAAAAACTGTTACCTCTATACTACCTGGGGTGGTGACTCCGTTTTTGGTTGTTTTCCCCGGAACAACGATTGATTCGGGTATTCTATATATAAGACCTTCGGGCGTTTCAAATCTGGTTCGGACGATTAATCTTTGAGGTTCAGAAGAAAAATTGTTGTAAACTATGATTTTCCCAGAAGCTTTTAATTCAACGGCTTCTTCTCCGGTGGCTGGCACTGAAACAGTTTTTGAACCTGTTAATTTAATAACTTCATATTTAATTGCATCTTCTTCTATTTTATTTATGGTGCCGATAATATTTATGTTTGGATTTATGTCCTGACTCTTTGGAATGATGCTTATGGTGGCAGAAGAAAAGATAGTCATCATCCCTACGATAAAGATCCCAACCAAAACTAAGATGACTCCCCCAAAAATCAATTGCTTCTTTTTTGTTTTTGTTGAGGTATTATTTTCTTTTTCAACCGATTTTTCTTTTGGGTAATAATATTCATAAGCGCCAGTTTTTTTCTTTTCTGTTATTTCAGACATTTTGGAATCAAAATCTTTTACTAAAGGCCCGCTAACCTCTGTTTGAGAGATTGGAGTAGTTGGTGTTATTTTATTGATAGGAACTTGTTTAGCGTTTATGAGAACAGGAGTTTTTCTTTTTCCACCATTAGGAATAGGCACATCTCGGATGCTTCTTTTTCTATTTGGAGGAATGACATCACTAAATTGTATTTTGGGCATATTTTTATTATAAACCTTTATTTTACTTTATGTGCAATAAAATTGGGGAAAAATATTTAAAACAGAATTTATAATTCAAATTTATAATTCATCCAAATCATCAGGTTCTAGCCCGAAGTCCGACTTCGGGCTGATGTCAGGGTGAAAAGACAACCATTCAAAAATCTCTTTTTTAAATATTTTAGGATTATCAAAATATTCCGGAAAATCTTTTTTTGTCAGAATTTTATTTTCATCTCTTTTCTTTCCACAATAATCTTGATAACTGCTCCACTCATAATTTTCCAAAAACTTTTTTGCCTTTTCTATATTTTTTATCCGATTTTCTTTCCATAACTTATCTATAAGTTTGATGGGGTTAAGATGGATATAAGAAAAAATATATTTTGAATATGGATCAGTATTTATATAAGAACTCTTGAAATTAGTTTCAAATAATCCACCTGTTCTATTATATTTAGTATTAAAATATTTTGAGTAAGAAGTACAAACTTTTTGCATAAAAATACTTATTGCATTTCTTTCTCCTCGTTTTAGCCCGAAGTTGGACTTCGGGCTAGGAATAGTTATTAAAATATGAAAATGATTTGGCATAAGAGTCCATGCTCCGATTGAAATAATTGTTTCCTCCCTATCAAATTCCCAAGCGTCTATTTTCTTTTTGACAATATCGTCCTTGAAATTAACTCCTTTTATTGAGTTTGCAAGATATAACATCTTTATAAAACGTTTTCTGTCCTGATTATCAATAAAAATAACTTGCTTGCTGTTGCCTCTATTGTAAAGATGATAAAATTCACCTTCCATAAAATTTTCTTTTCTTTGCATAATTTTATTATACAATAAAAAACAAATATCCCGAAGTTGGACTTCGGGATATTTGTGGATAAATTGTTTTATTCTAAGACTGCTTTGATGCGGCGGACACCGAGAGAAACTGCTTCTTCTTTGGTGATTTTGAAAATTCTCTTTCTTTCCTTATCCATCGGGTTCTCCTCGGGACCTTCAATACTGGCTAAGTCGCCAGTATTTTCGGCATGAGGTCCGCC
>Ga0209542_10014182_pt1 | contig 13609 bp, 15 predicted proteins | sample RifCSPhighO2_01_FD_184028 | JGI IMG/M metagenome (GOLD analysis project Ga0209542, IMG submission 184028) | Soil microbial communities from Rifle, Colorado - Rifle CSP2_plank highO2_0.1 (SPAdes) (version 2) | ecosystem: Environmental > Terrestrial > Deep subsurface > Rock core/Sediment ... | reverse complement strand
AAGGAAAGAGTGTTTTTCTTTCGGGGTTCTGCCCTCGATTACTCGGGCAGTGTGGCGGGGCGAAATGCTGACGAGGCAAAGCAAAACTATTTTTGCGGGAGGAAAAGGATTTGCTTTGCCTCGGCTCTTTCTGTGCGGGGCTTTTGTATCCGCCGCGCAGGAGGGTGCGGGAGGAATGCGCGGCGCGGAAATATGGACGAATGAAATAAATTTTGCTACGATGAACACATCTTACATATGAAAAAAGAAATTGAGGCAACCTATCTATCAGTTGATAAGGAAGATGTACGAAAAAAGCTCAAAGTAGCTGGCCTTGCATTGCAAACACCCGAATACATGATGCGTAGGAAAACTTTTGATTTTTTGCGTGTTGCGCCGGGCCGTAACAAATGGGGGCGAGTGCGCCAAGAGGCGGATAGGGTTACTATGACCGTAAAAGAAGTCCGTGGTTCCGGCATCAACGACACCTATGAAGTTGAGCTTGTGGTGAATGACTTTAATACTGCGTCTGCGTTTTTTGAAGCGTGTGATATTCCAGCAAAAGCGTTTCAGGAGAATATGCGCGAGGTATGGGGACGCGATGGTGTTGAGGTTACCATAGACACATGGCCGGGTCTTAATCCATTTGTTGAAATAGAAGCAGAAACAGAGGAAGTGGTACAAAAAGTATCGGAAGAACTTGGTTTTGATTTTAAAGAGGCTGTTTTCGGAAGTATTGATCTCGTATATGAAAAAGAACTGGGTATCCCCGCGACGACGATAATAAAACTATCAGAGATTACATTTGCAAATCCGCCAAAGAAAAACGCCGCGTAAGTTTGCACTTTCGCGGCGTTGAATTTAGATGTCCTCCTTTCCTAAAAGGGTTGGCCGGATTTTCGGGTAGATATACTCTCCCGGTTCCTCCATGCACCATCCCTGCTCCGCACCTGGCGACCTACAATTGAAGTTGCAGAACGGCGTCACGGTGAGACGCAGTGGCGCAGTCACAAGGAGATTATCGACGTTTGTGTTGCCGAGTGCCTCTTGCAACTTTCGCTTCAGCTCTTCCGGCCTTCCGAAAAACTCCGGTATTTGGAAGCCGATGTCTCTGCGCATGTAGCAGAAGTAGAGATGAAGACGCGGATCGACTCGAACGTAATCACCGAAACCCTCTTCGCATTCATTTTTGAACGAACATGAAGCGCAGGGGTGTATACTACGATCCAGTTTATCTCCCAACTTCACCTCAACCGAACCGCCGCCAACCAGATGAAACCTGAGACGACCACGTCCAAGCTGTTTTCTCACCCTGACTATCTCGATGGTGCGTGGCAATACCAATGCTCGCACAACCGGACGCCAATCTTGATAGAACATCTCGTGCGTAGACGCGCTCTGCGGTGTCCACATGAGGGTGTAGAGCTTGAGCCGGCTTTTATATCGCTCAACGAACGCCAGCTGTTCCGGAAGATCATCCGTATGTCCCTTGAAAAGGACACGGTTAAACGCGATCTTAATGCCTGATTCAAGCGCGAGTGTGATTCCGCGCATGAACCTGACATAATTGCCATAACCGCCGGAAATTTCTTTGAACATCAACGGATTTGTTGAGTGCCAACTTGTTCGTATGAGCGACAAACCGGCGCGGCTCAAGTTTTCTGCGAAGAGATCCAACAGCTGTCCGTTGGTTGTCATCGAGACCTTGAAACCGCGTTCTGTAAGTGCACTGACGATGTCATGGATGCGGTATTGCCCATCCCGCCACAGAAGCGGTTCAAGCGCACCGATTTCCACTTCAGCATTGCCACCCATATCATGCCATGCATCAGCGATGGCGATGATATGAGCATACGAGAGAGGATTGATGTTCATGTTTGCCCTCCTCGCAAGACCACGCATCTAATTTCTGTAGTCACTTCTTCAGCAGTGATGTCGCTGGTATCGATGTAGATGAGACCAAACGACACGAAGATTTGAGCGACTCTATCAAGGAGCGCGCTGTCTCCTTCAAGCTTCGCGTCACTCAACATCTTCGCTCGTTCAAGTATCCGTTTGTCGCGGATTTCCGAACGAGCGCCGAGTAGAAACGCGAAGTCAGGATTGAGAAGCCCACCATCGCCGTGAATGACCCGGATTCTCGCGTCCATAGCGATGTGATAGGCGGCCGTGGATGCAATGTAACGATCGCATACCACGGGTGTTGTCTTGAGTAGCTGACTAATCTGGTCCGAGTCGTACTGCGTTGCTGTCCGATAGAAGCAGTACCTTTCGATTGGTGTTGCGTGGTTGTCTACCTCTTTTCTTAACTGGGCAAAAGGCCCGGCCGGGGATTTGTAGTAGTGGAACATACCATCGGAGGCCAAGAGTTGCGCCACCGTGGTCTTTCCAACACCATCGACGCCGTCGATGGTAATGAAGACATTGGTGTTTTTCACTTTTGACCTCCTTCAGGATACAGAGACGATCAGCAAATGCTTCGTCGTCCCTTGGATTGTGATTTCTGCCTCGTCTCCCTCCGTTTTACCGAAGAGAGCGCGCGCAAGAGGCGCTTGGAGCGTCAGAGTTGAATACCGTTCTCCATCCACCTCATACGCATTCCCTCCACCGGCGGGGAGAATGAAATACTTCATCTTCACGCCAGTGTCGGTATCCTCGACTTCAACGATTGTCCCGCCCGAAACCTTGCTGTTTGCGGGAATCCGCATTCGCATTGATTTCAAAGTGGCAAGCAGAGGGGTCAGTTCCTGAATCCGTGCGGCAAAACCGCCAGCCAGATACTGCGCCTCTTCTTTGAAAGTGTCGTATCGAGAAGCCATTGCACCTTTGTGTGCCTTGGACTCCTCGATTGAGTCTTGTCTTCCTCGCTCGGCAGTTTCGATCTGCTCCTCGATGTCGGATATTGCCATGTCGAGAAGTTTACTTTTGATGTCTGTCATCTTGTACTCCTTTCCTCGCCGTGTTCCTCTGAACGTGGCTGAGAGTGTTGCGGGTGATTTCGGCGTAACGATCGGGATAATCCCGACGCAAAACACCGAGCCAGCGAGCCGCTTTCGCGGTCTCGTCATTGTGAGTGGCGTCCATGACCATATCATAGGCCGCCGTTGGGCTACTGCTCTTGTCGACCAGAAGGACGATGTCCGGCTGATCGAGGATGAGCTTGCAGCGCATCATGACTTCTTCTGCTGTGCGCATACGTGCCGTTCCTCCTTTTAGGATCGGATTGTCAAAGAGCACACTTCAAGACCATCTTGAAGTTTCGGTAGATACCATAACATATAATTACAGGTTCGTCCATATTTCCGCGCCGCGCATTCCTCCCGCACCCTCCTGCGCGGCGGATACAAAAGCCCCGCACAGAAAGAGCCGAGGCAAAGCAAATCCTTTTCCTCCCGCAAAAATAGTTTTGCTTTGCCTCGTCAGCATTTCGCCCCGCCACACTGCCCGAGTAATCGAGGGCAGAACCCCGAAAGAAAAACACTCTTTCCTTAAATCAGAAATGCAAGGAGTGATTTTTCTTTCGGGGTTGCCGAGTGAAGCGAGGCGGTGGCGGGGCGATTCGTCGAGCGTACGATTTAGGTCAGAGCCACCACGCGCTCCGCGCGCGGTACATCAGTCGGGGTTCTGCTGGAAATAAGTCCGAACTTTTTGGTATAATGACCACAATTCCGAATTTGAAGAAAGATTGACCCGACGAACTTTCGCTCGTCGGGTCGTGACCTCAAGCCACCTTGTCGGCAAGCTCGAGAAAAATTTGTTCAATCCGCGAAATAATTTCTTTCTGCGGAACATCTGTGAAGGTATGTGGCTCTCCGACAGTAATCGTTCTCGTGGACCACTCCACCCACACAGGAACTAGAGTTACGCCGGGCTGTGAAGCAAGAAGAGCCACACCACGCCGAAGTTTGGCAAGTTTCCTTCCTTTTAGTGCACTGAAAAGGATAGTCTTGCCTTCTTTTTCCCTCTTCCATGTTCTCCCACCTTCTGGGAAAAAGAAAATGTTACCCCCATCTTCCAGGACCTTGACTGCTGGATCAAATGCTGGGGTTGCTCTACCAAAACTACGCTCTTTACGCTTTTGCTTTCTAAGCACAGTGATAACACGACCCCAAGCAACACACATGGGCAAAAAATAGATAGGACTTCGCCAGAGATTAGAACCGGCTAGCACCCACGGTCCGTGTTTGGGCCGAAAGACATAGTGTCGAAAGAAAAGCCCAGGAAGAATGAAAGTTTCTGTCATGCTGGGGTGGTTAGACACCAACATGATTTTTCCACTCTCGTTGGGAAAGTTTTCCATTCCCTCCACCTTAAATAGACATGTCAATCTAGCCAACTGGCTGAGTCCTCCCAACACATATCCAGCAATGGGAAATGTGAGGGTGTAGAACACGATTTTCTGAAGAACTTTGACCATCAATTCACCTCTCCACGGACGATACTAACACAAAACTATACTCTTTTCAAAGTAAGATTTAATATATGGTTAAAAAATTCTTTTACTGATACACCGACAGATGCCAAAGGATTGAGGATTTCAGAACCTTTATGTAGTCTAGGCAAACTATTAACTTCCAAAAAATAAACTCCCCTTCGTGGTGAAACTACAAAATTTGAACTTGAGTAATGACTTAGGTTTAGTTCCTTGTGAACTTTTTTTGCAATATCCTCAATAGTCTTTTTTTCTTCTTTACTTAAAACACGATTTGGTGGAAAAGCATAAACATTTTCACCTCTGAAATTTTCTGTAACTAGACAAGAAGCATCTTCACCTGCGATAAATTCCTCGACGAGGGCTATATCATATTTTATTAAAATATTTTCCAGCGCTGTTAAAAGTTCTCTAAATGAACTAACTTTGTATACTTTCTCGCCCGACCCCGCATTTGCTGGTAAAACCCTAAGTGGGTGCGGGATGGAATTGAAAATCTCCTGTGCTTTAAGACCTATATCATTTGATCTCCTCACTACTGCGTATACTGGTGTTTTTATGCCTAGAGCTTTCATCTTATCCTTAACCATCCATTTATTTTGTGCAAACACAGAAGAAAACTTACCTGAACCAGTGCACGGTACTCCATACCTATCTAACGTTTCTTTAACCTCACCATCTTCATCCCAAGTCCCGTGAAGTGCGTTAAAAATAACATCCACATTTTTCAAAATACGCTCTGGCGATTTTTCCATTCCCTGCATATGCCAAATCCCATCTTGTGAAATAAAAATATCCAGAAGTTTGTGAGTTTCCGACAAGTCTTTTAAAACATTGGCGCCAGACTTAAGTGACGACTCATATTCGGGAGATACCCCTCCACGGATAACTCCTATGCGAAGCGAGGAAGGTAAAGTAATCATGCTGTCATTATACATCTAAAATTTTCAACTCTCAATTTTTATATAACAAAAAAGCCCCGGGAGAGAACGTGCTTTGCTTTGTTCTCAAACGAGACTTGGAGATTCGCTCAGATCAGGGGGTTGGGTTATTCCACCTTAATTTCGTTCGACTAGCTTACGCTTGTCGATCTAATTGCGGTGGTTTTTCCCAGCTCCCTGATACCGTGCATTCTTGGCCACACTGTTGTGTGCCCCAAAGGAGAATTGCTTCTCCACTGAATACGCTTTTGCCATCGACTGTGGGAACAGTCTTCGGCGCCCAAGCGTGGGGATCAACTTCTCTAGCCTTCTGGTGGCTACAAACCAGTTACGGTATGTCCTACCCGCAACTCCAGACGACATTTGAATTCTGCGAGAATCTCCTTGGATTTCGGAGATTAATCTCGAGACTCAATTTTTCGAAAAGTTGGTGATACATCAGAACTGCTCAGTTCGACTCACTTTGCAGTGGGCCCTGAAGGAAGATTGCTCCTCCAACTGATTATTGGTTTTCACCAAGTTGCAAGATAATCCCTCTGGCAACCCATCAGCACAGTTCCTAGTACCCCTTAAGCTCGCAAAGAACATCCCCCATCCGTAGATTGCTAGCTTATACCTTAAACTTTTTCGTGTCAAGAATATTTTGTGATACAAAATAAAAAATCAAATCTGTCAAAAATCCCTTGTACATTCAACCTCCATACAAGGTGGAACCTTGTATAAATGAGAAAGATGATTTGAATATAGTTTAAGGTAAATAATGTAAGTTTAGCAATGTTAGCCTTTTCAAACTCCCAAGACTTTGCGAAACTTTTTATTTGTTTCTCAAAGTTTTTCACCAACCGCCTTTTATCTCCAACAAAAAATAAGATTGACTAGCCCTTTATACAAGGTTAATTTTTATAATATCTTCCTAGAAATTCTTTTTTGTAATTTTCAAAGTTACCGGACAATATAGTTTCCCGCATTCTAGAGACGATATTGGTTATAAAATAAATATTGTGAATTGAAGAAAGGGTGTAAGCCAAAATTTCCTTTGTCCGGAAAAGATGAGTAATGTAGCTTCGAGAAAAATTCTGGCAAGTATAGCACTTGCATCCCGGATCAAGCGGTTGTAAATCTTCTCTGTATTTTTTATTGGTAACATTTATCTGCCCATCCTTGGTGTAAATCCCGCCATTCCTGGCAATCCGAGTTGGAGAAACACAATCAAAAAGATCGCAACCTTTCTCAACTGCCATAAAAAGATCCGATGGCTCGCCTATTCCGAGTAAATGTCGTGGCTTTTCCTTTGGTAGAATTTTGTTTACCCACCCGACAGCTTTTTCCATATCCTCCTTTTCAAACGAACCCCCTATACCAAATCCGTCAAATGAAAGTGAGCTAATATATCTAGCGCTTTCCTTTCGCAAACTCTCGTCTCTGCCACCTTGAACAATTCCAAAAATCGCCGGCCCAGCCATTCTCATATTCTCAAGAATACGAGAATGGCAATCTAGGGAGCGCTTGGCCCAGCGGTGAGTTCTTTCCATAGATTGTTTTAAATATTCATAGCCCGCGTGAGGAGAAGTGCACTCATCAAAAGCAAAAATAATATCCGCGCCAAGATTATGTTGAATTTCTACTGATTTTTCGGGAGACAAAAAATGTTTACTACCATCTATTATGGATTGAAATTCTACGCCATCTTCCGTCACTTTGGCTTTTTTATTTTGTCGCAATTTGTCATAAGCTTCCTCTACCATCTCAATAGGCGGCACTGAAGCGGCGATAAACTTACTTATGCCGTATTTATAAGCCACACCAAGTGAAAAAGTTTGAAAGCCGCCGGAATCTGTCATAATCGGCCCATTCCAGTTCATCATTTTGTGTAAACCTCCCATCTTTTTAACCATTTCGTCCCCGGGTTCAAGATAAAGATGATATGTATTGGCAAGAACAATTTGAGCCCCGGCCTCTTTAATTTGCTCCGGAGTAAGAGACTTGACTGTACCCTTTGTCCCCACGACAACAAAGGTCGGAGTTTCTATGTCACCATGAGGTGTGCTGATTGTTCCCACACGACCTAGACCATTGGGTAGTTCTTTATGAATTTTGAAGTTGAACATACGAATAAGTTCAGATTAGCATTATAAATTTAAAAAAAGAACCCTCCGACTCTGTCTCGCTTTCGCGAAAACTTTGTCGGAGGGCCAGTGGATCACTATCTGGATCCTGTGAATAGGTTTTCCAGGCCTACTCAAAGAACATTTCGCCGAAGAGGTCCAACTCATCCGGCAATTACCAGACGAAGAGTGGACCCTCTGAACGGGATGTTTTCCCCGTGAGGCTCTTCTGAAGGCCAGCTCTGGGGAAATTCTGGAGAGGTGAAACCTCTCCAGAACCCAACGCCGAGATCCGCGCCAGTTAGACAATTGCGACCTTCAATGGAAATTTACCTTTGAATCCGAACACCATATAATTTAATTTGTATGGAAAATTTTAGGCATTTTGAGCACAAAAATACGGCTTAATTGAGCCGTATTTTGTTTAGAAATTGAAAATTAGAAATTTGAAATTTTTTATCTTTCCACTTTCAAAAGTTCTATTTCGAAAATCAAAGTTGATCCTCCCGGTATTGGCCCATAATCATTAGCCCCATATCCCAGCTCCGGCGGAACTGACAAAATTCTCTTTCCTCCCACTCTCATCCCAGCCACTCCGTCGTCCCAACCCTTGATAACTTGTCCGACATCTAAAATAAATTGGAAAGGCTCGCCACGAGTCAGAGAACTATCAAAAATCGTCCCGTCAATAAATCGTCCTGTGTAGTGAACAGTTACTCTGTCTCCCGCACCAGCAATGTCCCCCGTCCCAACCAGAGTATCCTGAATAGAAACTTTTTGTTGTGTCATGACGTTTATATTAGACTGACCACCAGTAAAAAAAGAAATCAAACTTTGGCCAAACAAGAAAAAGAAACCGATTACAAAAAGAGCTACGACAACCGCAACCCATTCTTTTGTGCTTAATGTCCTCATAAATTTTATATACGAATTAACGAATAATACGAATGACTACGAATTATCTTGACTCCTTTATATTGTACATAAACGACTTAAAACTGTAAACCAACTAAGTCCTTGCGAATATGTCGTCATCACAGTAAAATAGCTCTATGTCCCATAAAAAAATAGTAAATCTGCCATCCAAAAGAATAGATTTTAAGCCATTAACCAAGCTGGAGTTGCACGACACGACCGTTGATAGAGTTTCTCTTATAGCCAAAGAATTCACTGATGGTTTCAATTTCCTCCGCCACTACCCCAAATCAGTAACAATTTTCGGCGGGAATCACTGGAAAGAAGAGGATCTCGTTTACATAAAAGCCAGATCTTTGGGAGCTCGGATAGTCAATGATTTGAAATATGCCGTTTTCACCGGAGGAGGCCCGGGCATAATGGAGGCGGCCAACAGAGGAGCTTACGAAGCCGGAGGAGATTCTTTGGGCCTGACCATAGAACTGTCTCACCACCAGATTCAAAATTCATATTTAACCAAAAATCTGGATTTTTATTATTTCTTCAGTAGAAAAGTCTGTTTGGGTTTTTCGGCGGAGGCTTTCGTTTTCTTTCCCGGCGGATACGGCACTTTTGATGAATTTTTTGAGATATTGACTTTGGTTCAAACCAAAAAAATAGAATATGTGCCGATAATACTTGTCGGCAGTGATTTTTGGAATCCACTTGACGAATTTATAAAAAAAGAAATGCTGACCCGCGGTTCCATTGAGCCGGAAGATTTGCAACTGTACAAAATAACCGATGATGAAAATGAGATAATAGAAACCATACGCAACGCTCCGGTGCGCATTGGAATAAAATTTACCCACAAAAACTTGGAGAGTTCCGGAATAAAAATAGAATAATAGTTTAAGGTTTTTGAATTTCTTTTTTTATCTCTTTGAATTCGTTTTCTATCTCGGAAAGCCGCTCCCTGGAAGCTTTAATGAGGGCCGCTCCCTCTTTTACATTTTCTAAACCCTTTTCCACATCCAACTCTGTTTGCAACTCAAACCAGGAAACTATTTGGGACAGTTTTTTCAAAGTCTCGTTTAAGTTTACCCGCACACTAACATTGGCATTATGTTTTGCACTGTTGGTAACCCCGACGATACCAATGTTAGTGTGTGGGTTTGTCTGCGTTTTTTTGACTTTCATATTGCCTTTGATTTGATTATACCATCAGAAACGGAAGTCTCCATGCTATCCCCGCTTTTCACATCAGCAACATATCGCACCACTTTGCCTTTGGATCTGACAATACTGTAACCATGCGTTAATTGCCTTTCTGGGTTTGATAATTCTATAACTTTTGCATATTGTTTTAGCGCATCATTTAAATTAGCTGTCACTAGGCTAAAACCTTGAAGTAGATTTTTGGCAACTTGAAAAATATTTTCTTTAATCCTAGTTATAGCAAAACCGATTTGTGGAACCGAGCGAAGCAAAGTTTCTTCGGCTTTTTTAAACCTCTCCAAAAGTGTCGTAAAATTTGATAATATTTTTTCTTCTGACAAATTCACTTTATACCGTGCCTCAATCCAAGTGGAGTTCAACATATTTGCAACAGCCGTGGGCGTGGAGACATTTTTATCCGATGCCAAAGAAACTAGGGGGGCGTCCTTTTCGTGCCCAAGGCCTGTCAAAACCGGCGCCGGAAAATCAGCAACGGCCCTGACTAAAACTTCGTTATTAAAAGCCAAAAATGACTCCAGCGAGCCTCCTCCTCGCATTAAAACTAAAACATCAAGACTTTTGTTTTTTAGTGTTTTAATGGCTAATAATAAGTCTTTTATAGCATCTTGCCCTTCAACTTTTGAGTCAACAAAAAGTATTTCAAAGCCAAATTTGCCAATGTTCGTTAGAAAGTCACTTATAACAGCGCCCGAATGAGAAGTGATAACTCCGATTCTTCGAGGTAGGGCGGGAATTTCTTTTTTTCGCTCCATTGAAAAGAGCCCCTCCAAAGTCAACCTTTTCTTCAATTCTTCATAGGCCATCTGCAAGGCGCCCTGACCGACTAGTTCAATTGTCTCAACTTGCATAGTCAAACTTCCGTTAGGTTTGTAAACGTTTGGATAAGCGGAAATTATTATTTCCAATCCATCTTTAATCATTACTCCAGATAGGCGAAAATCTCTCTTCCACATAAAACATTTGATGGTGCTTTGATCATTGCCGTCTTTTATTGAAAAGTATAAATATGAGCGCTCCGGATATTCGGCAACGCTTGAAACTTCGCCGATAATTCTTGCTCTTTCGTTTTTGAGTGCCACGTTTATTTTATCTAAATATTGGCTGACAGATAGCGCATCTTTTGTCGTTTCCCTGAATTTTTTCATTTTCTATGGTTTTTTATATTTTTTAAGAGCGTACTCGGCAATAACCGGCAAAAGCGAAACAAAAATAATAGCTAGAACAATTGGTGTCAAAAATTTTTCGGCGTGCGGGATTGCCCCACCCAAGTAAAAACCGATTGAGGTCAGTCCGCCGGTCCAAAGAAAACCTCCAACAAAAACAAAACGGACAAATTTCTTGTAATCCATCTGAACCGCCCCAGCTAATGTTGGGCTGAAAGAGCGGACAATGGGCACGAAACGCCCAATAACAATTGTTTTTGTGCCATATTTGCGGTAAAAATCCTCCGTATAATCCAAGTGTTTTTTCTTAAACCAGTAACGATCATTACTGCGAAGAATAAAATTTCTAAGTTTCTGGCCCATAGCATAGCTAAACATATAGCCAAGAATTGAAGCGATATAAAGGGCTCCGACTAATAAACCCATGTTGAAGTACCCTTGAGAAGCCAGAAAACCGGTAATAAAAAGCAAACTGTCTCCGGGAAGAAAAAAGGTCGGCGGAAAAGATTCCAGAAAAATTATGAGAAAAACAATCCCGTAACCCCAAAACCCAACAGTTATAATCAACTCAAGTAAAAATTCCATCTGGCTATTGTAACACAAAAAATCTATGAAAATTGGAAGTTCTACTCAACGAAGGTAAAAGCTTTACCCTTTTTGCCCGCCCGTCCCGTTCTGCCAATCCGATGCACATAATCCTCGTATGTAGCTGGTATATCAAAATTTATAACATGAGATACGTCGCTTATATCCAGTCCCCTTGCTGCCACATCTGTCGCAACGAGAGTTTGTACTTTACCTTCTTTAAAAAACTTCAGTGACCTCTGTCGCCCTGACTGATTTTTGTTTCCGTGAATTGACTCTGCCCTAAATCCGCGAGCGACTAAAAGCTTGGTTAATTTTTCCACTCCATGTTTTGTTCTGCCGAAAATCAAGACTCTGTTGAAGTCTGGCTTCATGAGCATACTGTGTAAAATATCCAGTTTGTTTTCTCCTCTACTGACACGAACAACATCTTGATCAACATTTTTTGCAGTATCGGCAGTTTTTACTGAAATCATTATTGGATTTTTTAGAAAATCTTTAATCAGAATAGAAATTTCAGGCGACATAGTGGCTGAAAAGAAAAGTGTATGGCGATCCTTTGGCATTTTGGCCATCATAAATTTAATATCGTTTATAAAACCCATATCCAGCATTCTGTCAGCTTCGTCTAGTACTACTGTTTTGAAGTGCGAAAGATTTAAAACTTTTCGTTCTATCAAATCTTTTATTCTTCCCGGAGTTCCGATAACAAACTCGTTTCTATATCTCAAATCTCGCATCTGGTTTCCGATAGATGCTCCCCCAACACAAACGACTGAATAAAGTCTCATCCCACCAATAAATCCTCGTAGTTCCTCTTGTATTTGAAGAGCTAGTTCTCTTGTCGGTACTACAATCAAAATATTTTCTTTTTCTTTACTTAAAACTTTGTGAATAAGAGGAATCAAAAATGCCGCTGTTTTTCCAGTACCTGTATTAGCAATACCCACAACATCCTGTCCTTTCAGTACGTGCGGAATAGCTTTATCTTGAATCGGAGTCGGAGTAACGTAACCTTTGGAAATAATGTTTGCTTTCAAGCGTGCGTCAATAAGAAAATCTGCAAACTTATGTTCTGGCACAAAATGCGCCACTTCTTCAGTAATAACTGCTCTGTTTATGAATTTGTTTGGGTCAATGTACTTGCTATGACCACGACTTTTCCTGACACTAGAAAAACCTCTTCCACCTGCGCGGGCAGAACTACTTCTATAACCAGATCTGCTAGAAAAACTTGGTCGCTTGAAAATCCGCGAATGTGAACTTCGATTTGTATTTCTATCCATAAGTTGAATTGAGTGCGGGATTTCTATGACCCCTCATCTCAAAGTTATACTAAAGTAGTGAGAAGACTCAATAGACTTATTGTATACTATCCATTTTCTTTTGTCAAATCACCTATTTGACATTTTATTTATACTATGCTATACTTCCCTCGGAATTGTGGTGTATTGTTCTGCCTCATTGAGGTGGATGAGGCGACCGCCGAGATCAAGATGACCGGCGCCACGTTCGAGATGTCGGTCAAGCCCAAGCGAGTGCGCTCGGCCAGACCGGCCACTGCACCCCGCACGGGAACCGACGTCTAAGCGTTTCGTCTCCAACGTCAACTAGAACACAAGAGGGTCAATCCCCTCGCCGGCAGGTCAATACGACTGCCGGCTTTTTCGTACTAAAATTTAGTAAAAATAATTCTTATTAACTCTATTGTTTCTCATTTAGTTATTAGCATTAGTACGCGGTCGCATACTAATGCTATAAATCTTTTATCACAACATCTACCACAACATACTCACTACATACTTGCAAACTGGAGTTATAAGAGTATGTAATAATTAAACTAAATAGCTAGGGTGATTTTGTTTAAAAATTGTGCTATTATCCGGCATGGAGGTTTCCATGCTGAAAGCGGTACGCTGGTTTAGTACTTTTGTATTGGTGGCATTCATTGCCATAGCTCTGATCGATATACAAGTTAGGTTTCAGATCAAAAGAGTCGCCTGGAATTACTTGGTCTTAACCAAGGAAATCCTAGTTGGTCTATGGACTTATCTTCTACATTTCCTTGGTTATGCAACTCTCCTTGTTGCGTTGCTCTTTCTGTACATGTTGCTGTTCTCCGTTCTCTGAGTAGCACTTGAAGATCGGATTACCGGTTTTTTCGTAACCGATAATAATCAAGACCTATGAAGCCAGCAATTTTGTGAGCCAGCATGACAAACAGAGCCAAGACTAGAAGTTGCGGATTTGTGCTGACTGTACCGGCAAAAA
>Ga0209542_10014181_pt1 | contig 13610 bp, 14 predicted proteins | sample RifCSPhighO2_01_FD_184028 | JGI IMG/M metagenome (GOLD analysis project Ga0209542, IMG submission 184028) | Soil microbial communities from Rifle, Colorado - Rifle CSP2_plank highO2_0.1 (SPAdes) (version 2) | ecosystem: Environmental > Terrestrial > Deep subsurface > Rock core/Sediment ... | reverse complement strand
AAAAATCGCCTGATCCTTTCCACCTACCGAATAAAACGAGCCGGCATTAACGATAAGACAGTTGTCATACCATTTTGGTCCAACTTGCTGGCAGATCTCAAAGCTTTTGGCTGGATCACCCTGAGTTAGAGGGTGGATTTGCCGGGCTAAGTTATCCATGCACCAAGCTACATATTCTACCTTGCTAGCCCCTTGGCAAATCTCAGCTGTTTTGGCCAAGTCTCCACTGTTCATCTGGTAAATTCTGGCTGCCTGGTTTAGCCAGCAACCTTTTTGGTATTTATCCTCAAAATTATTGCAGGGAAAATACGGGTCATCAGACAGCCACTTTCTTTTAGGTTCCTTACCCTTATCCCAGTCATGAACCCCAAATAGATTTTCCATAAAAGCGCCATTATGACAGGAGCTTAAAGCTCCAGGAAATTGGGTTTCTTTTTGATATAGCTGGTCACAAGTTTTTAAGGCTTCAGGTAGGTCATACTCCCACATCGCTAATATGGCATGCCCGCCGGCATGGACACATTGGAAATAGCGGGATCCGGAATCTTTACATTTATCGGTCATCTTAGTAATCGCTTCAAAACCCTGGTCTGAGGCAGCTTCAATAATGGCACCATGATAGCAAGCATATAGAAAATAATCTTTACATTTTAAAATTGAATCCACTCCATATTTTTGATAGGCAAAAAAACCAACTTGGTGGACCACCAGATGACCCTCCCCGGTGTGGGGGAGGGGGGAGTGTTCTAAAATTTCCAGTGCTTGCTCAACATCAACCCTTTCAACCAATTTCCTAGCCGCTTTTAGCCTAATCTCTTGGTCACTTGGGTTTAATATATCCACCATCTCCGGCACATCCTGGGCACTAGCAGATTTTACTTGGGGTTCAGGTAATTCTTTTCTCTGATAAGGATAAAATAGAGCAACGGCAATGAGCAATAGAGCTAGTACTGTTAGGACTTTTGGCATACTTAATGTATAGCAGAATTAGCGGAATTAATCTAGGCTCAGTAAGAAACTGACATGTTCTTTGATTGTCTTCGGTGGAATTTTTTTGAAAAACTTAAATTGAGAAGCTTGATAATCAACAGTGATCCCGCCAAGCGGCTCTACTAAAAATTCCATAGATACTGCGTGACCATTGGCATTTTTTGTTTTATACCAATCTATATATCCTAAAAGTTTTTTGACTCTAACTGAAGTTCCTAACTCTTCACCAGCAATTCTTTGGATCGCTTCGTCAATATTCTCATCAAATAGCATGGTTCCACCCGGAATATGCCATAAACCTTTAGCAGGTGGAATATCTCGCAGGGTCAGTAGTACTCCATTTTCATTTTTAACAACCAAATCCAAACACAGCCTAGGAACTCTGGAGTAAATTTTCTTGAATTCTTCAAAAGGTAACTTTGTCGCCATTTCCTGATTTTACCATATTATTGATAACCTTTGGCTTGAAGTTTAAAAAGAGAAGCATATTGACCCTCGATCTTCATTAACTGTTCATGTGACCCAGATTCTACAATTTTACCTTGATCAATTACATAAATTTTGTCGGCATTTCTAACTGTAGAAAACCGGTGGGAGATAATAATGACAGTTTTATCTTTAGACAACTTTTCAACTTTATTAAATATTTCAGCTTCAGCCTTTGCATCAATACTAGCTGTTGGCTCATCCAAAATTAAAACAGGAGCATTCCTAAAAAAAGCCCTAGCCAAAGCAATCTTCTGCCACTGACCCCCGGACAACTCCAACCCACCTTCAAAGGTTCTACCCAACATCTGTTGATATTCCTGATCAAACTTTTTGATCATTGGGTCAGCCCCAGCTGATTTTGCAGCATCAATGATAGCCTTAATATTTTCCGCCTCCCAAACTCTACCGAAGAAGATATTTTCCTTCACGGGGTATTCATACTTAACAAAGTCCTGAAACAAGATGCCCATGCTTTTATACCAACTTTCTAAATCCAACTTTTTTAGATTAATTCCGTTTATCAAAATCTCTCCTGTATCAACATCATAAAAACGAGCCAGCAATTTGATTAATGTAGTTTTACCAACTCCGTTTTCTCCGACAAAAGCGATTTTCTCACCAGGCTTAATAGTTAGAGAAAAATCATTGAGTATTTTTAGCTTTGTTCCAGGATAGGTAAACGTAACATTTTTAAATTCAATCTCAGGAGTTTTATTAAAATCTATTTTAATACTTTTTTCTTCTTGAATAATTTTTGGTGGCATTTCCAAAACGTCAAAGATGTACTTAATGTACAAACTATTCTCAAAGATCCTGCTTAAATTCCTAAAAAGTCCACCCATACCATTATTAAAATTACTAATCACATTTTGATAAAAGCTGATATCTCCAACGGTAATTCTTCTGGCCATAGCCTCTAAAACAACATAAACCACAATTCCGTTCATAACCAATGTATCTAATAGATTAAAACCGGTGTTAAACTTTAATTGCTTACTCAGCAAACCTTTATTGTCATCAAAGAATTTTTGTTGAATGTCTGATAGTTCTTTTAGGAATCGCTGTCCTGTTTGGAAAATTTTTAACTCTTTAATACTATCTCGGTGCTGAAGTAAATCAGTAAGATAGCCAAATTTCTTACGGTTAGGTGTATCTTTATCCCAAATAACCCATGAAACTTTAGAAAATAGAACTTGGTTCACCAAATCTGGTGTGGCAACAATTAGTATTAATATAGCTAGAACTGGATTTAAATTTAAGATTGCATAAAGTGCAATCAAAACTTGAAGGATGCTTTGAAATAGAAAAAAAAGTTCTGAGGTCATTTGTAAGGGCCTCCAAGTATAATTCTCCTTAACTTTTTCTAGAGTATCCTTAAATGAGCTATCTTCAAAATACTGTAAATCTAGCTGGGAAATTTTATTAAGTACTAAACCGTACAGCGTTATCGGTAACTTAATGAAATAAATTCTAGTTATGTAATCTTGGACTGTAAATGCCATTCGTTGCAGATAAGATGTAACCAGTAAACTCGCAACAAACCAGTAAAGTTTATTTAAATCAATTACACCAGAACTAATCGAAATCACTACTAGATCTATAACCAGCTTAAAAATATATGCGGTGACAAATGGAATTATGGCTGGAATAAGCACAGCTATCAAATTAGCTACAAAAAGAAGTTTATCCGCTCGCCAAAATAGTTTTAGCATTTTAGCAGAGACAATAAAAGTTTCTTTAGCTCGTGTAAATTTTTCTGATTTAAACATGGTATTAATGTTATCAGAATTTTGGCTAAAATTAAACGTACATAAAGCTGTTATGGTAACATTAAAAAGTTATGACTTGGATAAAAATCGGCAGGAGAGAAGAGTCAATTTTTGAGAAAAGTATTAAAATTACTGCTTGGTCTAAGGTATTAAACAAAGAGTTGGGTAGTGGCTATTCGGAGTTTATTGTCACTAAAATTGGGGATCAATTTGTAAAAACCAGCGACGAAGATCGAATCATATCGAATCATAAGGTTAGTAATCAATTGAACTCATTTATAAAATATTCCCAAAAAACAACTAACGCAGATAAAGTTATTGCTAAGCTACTATTTCAAAAGAAGGTCGACTTTGAACAAATTCTTAACGTACAACTTCTTCAACTAGCTAATTTTCTAATCACTAGAATGATCGCTGATAACTTATATGAAGATAGTCGCTTAGATCTAAAGTTAAAAATAGAAAGATGGCGGAATAGTAAAAGTTTATTTAACAGCCAATCAAAAGTTCTTAAATCCTTATCCACCCATACAAATATTCCAACCAAAATCTTGGAACATATGACACTGGATGAGGTTAGAAACGCATTAAAAACAAAAAAGGTTGACATCGACAATATTAAGAAAAGATTTAATAAAAACTGGAGTTTAGTTTTAATGAATGACCAATTAAAAATCTTTTTAGAAGATTTAACTCCAATTCATAATTTTAATAGTTCTGATATTTTAAAGGGCAGGGTTGCTTTTGGTACCAAGAATAAAATTCAAGGAGTAGTTGGTAAAGATATTCTAGTTGAGATTATGACCACACCCAGTATGGTTTCTGAGATGAAGCAAATGAAGGCAGTGATTACAGATGAAGGTGGAGTTCTATGCCATGCAGCCATTGCAGCTAGGGAATTTAGAATTCCAACCATTGTTGGAACTAAAATCGCCACCCAAATTTTGAAAAAAGGTGATCCAATTGAAGTCGATACCACAGATGGAACAGTAAAGAAATTAAGTTAATGACAACTAACCTCCGATCGTAGCATAGTTGTCATATTAAGCCTGAACTTGATACATCAATTTACGAAATAATGTATTATTAATGAGTGGCTGCTCTATTTATTGAACTAATAGGATTACTTTATGCGCTAATAGATCAGGATCTGATTTTTATAGTCACAGCTTCGATAATTATTTTAACCCATTTGTTTTTATCTAGCCAAAAACAACTTAAGCCAATCTTTAAATTACTTTTCCCCGGCGTAATCTTAATATACTTTACGGGCAGTTTCTTTAACTTTTTTACAGAAACTTCAGAATATGACAGTTTACTGCATTTTTTTTCGGGATTTGTTGTCAGCCTTCTTTTTGCTTCACTTATCCTGAAAAAATCAAAGTCAAAAAAGCAAAAGAGTCAAATATTTATGATAATCGCTTTTGGATTCTTAATAGGAGCTGCCTGGGAGATTTTCGAAGTGGCGGCAGATCCATTTGTAATCCCAGAGATTGGCGATACAAATGATACCGTCCTTGATCTAATTATGGATACTCTTGGAGCAGCGGTTGCAGCTTTACTTGCTCCGATTATTTTCAAAAAATAACATATTATTCCACGGCCGTTGCATGTTATGTTATTTTCAAACCTCGTAGTTTACTAATAGTAAATCCTGAGATATACTCTAAGCATGACAAATGAAGAAAAGCTAAAATTAATCACCAGAAATCTCGAGGAAACCCTAACTAAGGAAGAATTAAAAGCTTTAATTGCTTCTGAAACACCAATTAAGGCATACATTGGCTATGAAATTTCTGGTAAACCTCATTTAGGAAGTGGCCTTTTGCAATTACAAATTGTCAAAGACTTAGTCGATGCAGGCGTAGAATGTACTATTTTTATTGCGGATTGGCACACTTGGATTAATAAAAAACTTGACGGTGAGTTTGAAACCATCCATCGTCTTGGTCGAGATTTTTGGAAAGAAGCAATGATTGCTGGATACCTCTGTATTGGAGGTAACCCAAATGATCTGCATTTTATCCAAGGCACAGACCTTTATAAAGAAAATCCTGACTACTGGACAACTATGGTGGAAGTTAGTCAAAACACTACTTTAGCTAGGATGCAAAGATCAATTACCATTGCCGGTAAAAAAGAAGGGGATAGTGTTGATTTTGCACTGCTGCTATATCCAGCAATGCAGGCTGCTGATATCTTTACCATGCAAATTAATCTAGCTTTTGCTGGAATGGATCAAAGAAAGGCTCATGTTATTGCCAAAGATGTAGCCATGGCAATCAAAACTCATCCTTTAAAGGATTCCAATGGCAACCAAATTAAACCAGTGGCTATCCATAACCATTTATTAATGGGGCTAACAAAACCTTCTGTGTGGCCCATTCCAGAAGAAAAAACTGAAGAGATAAAAACTGCTCTCAAGATGAGCAAATCTATTCCAGGTAGTGCGGTTTTCATTTTCGACGAGCCAGAAGTAATACAGAAAAAACTTAATGATGCTTTTGCTCCGGAGGGTGAGACCTCATATAATCCAGTTTTAGATTGGGTGAAACATTTAATTTTCTTTGAGCCAACTACTTTCACTATTTCAAGGGATGAGAAGTGGGGAGGAGATTTGGAGTATACAACTTATGAAGATTTGGAAAAAGATTATGCAGAGAAAAAGTTGCATCCACAGGATTTAAAAAAAGCTGTAGCGCAGTGGTTAATTGAAAAATTAGAACCAGCCAGAAAATACTTCGAAGACCCCAAAAGAAAAGCTGCACTTGAAGAAATTGAGAGATTAACGGTTCGATGATCCATAGCTCAACAGCCTTCGATAATCAAATGCTCCATACAACCCAATAATCCCACTAACTGCGGCATTAATCTTAGCTAATTCATGTAATCGCTGCAGGTATTCAGAATTGAGTTGATTAATTATCGGATAAATGCTGGGACCTTGTAAGTGAATAGTTACTGCCGATAAAGCAACCGGCGCTTCAAGTATCCCTAGCATCGCGATAGTCACAACAGTACCAGATAAAATTGCTACCGGAATCGGATGTCTTTCGCAAATTGTATCAAACAGAACATCTACTTCTGAGGTTCTTTCAGACATATTATGCTTAATTTACCACATTAATTGGTTATTTAAAAGATTTAATTTTGTTGGGGAGTGTTTTTAGTTCGGCTTTGGAAGAAAGAAACTAAACTATAACTAATTCCCATGGCGAGTCCGCCTGCAAGAACTCCGTAAACTGAAGATTGGGTAGAAAGAAATGCTACTGAAGCAATTGTTGCACCATTTAAAAAAACTATTTTTTCAGGAAAACCTATCTTTCTTTCCATCCAGTAACCAATTTTCCCCTTAAAAGTCATTCCAAGTCCCAACTCTTTTAATGTTGGAAAATCTACCGGGTCTTCACCCATAAACTCTGCCTCTATTAAATCATCACCCTTGTTATCACCATATTCAATCACAAGAGAAATAATATATCTTTTAATTTCTAATCTCAAGGAGTATTATATATACATGTATACAAGAAAATTCAGAATTGTGGGGATTATATTATCGATTGTGGCAGTAATCTCAATTTTAATCTTTTCTCTAATTCCATTTTTAAGTGCATTTTGAGCAGTTTCAGGATATACTTTCCTCATGGATTTACAGACCCGATTATCTGGCATCCCGGGAATTGGTTTCAGTTATGCCAAAAAACTAGAATATCTGGGGCTTTTAACTGTTTCTGACCTAATAAACCATTACCCCTTTAGGTATGATGATTTTTCCAATTTAACTAGCAGTTTAGAGGCTAATATCGGCGAAAAGGTCACCTTGCAGGGTGAAATCTGGTCAATCAAAAATGTTTTTACTAGATCTAGAAAAGTTTTGACTCAAGCCATTTTTAATGATGGCCAATCTCCAGTAGAACTAACTTGGTTTAACTCATCTTGGCTTACCAAACAGATTAAGGTGGGGGATAGATTGCAGGTTTCAGGAAAGTTAAACAAATATAAGGGCAAAATGTCAATTATGATGCCTGTTTGGGAAATTCTCACATCAACCTCCGAGGTTCCTGTCTATTCAACCTCGGAGGTTGGAGGATTGGTTGGAGGTTTACATACCGGACGACTAGTACCAGTTTATCCGGAGACTTTTGGGATTAGCTCTAAATGGATTAGAACCAAGATAGCCCAGATTTTACCTCAAGTTATTGATCAAGTTAAAGATCCACTTCCTCAGGAGATCAGGCAGAATATGCTATCTTTGAATGAAGCTTTGCAGCAGATCCATTTTCCAAAGAGCTACCGAGAGGTCGAGCAAGCGAGTAAACGGCTCGCTTTTGATGAACTGTTTTTCATCCAACTAGCCACCCAAAAAACCAGTCTAGAGTGGCAACATAAAACTTCAGTTAAGAAATTTCAAATTACAAATTCCAAATTACAAATGTTCCTTAATAGCTTACCCTTTGAGTTGACTGAGTCGCAAAAAAAAGTTATAGACGAAATAATTGACGATCTAAAAAAAGGAGTGCCGATGAACCGGCTGGTCCAGGGAGAAGTTGGTTCAGGAAAAACTGTAGTAGCAGCAGCCATTATTTATCTGTGTCATTTAAATGATTTTAAATCACTTTATATGGCTCCAACTGAGATTTTAGCTTTCCAACATTATGAGACGCTCCAAAAGCTACTTGGTCCATTTGGGATTAACATCGGCATTTATACTGGGAGTCGTAAATTTACCAAGCAAAAAGTATCAAAAGGAAAAAATAAAAAACCCTTTGGTACATTTGATACCTTAAATCCCTTTGATACCTCTCCAAATGTCATTGTCGGTACCCATGCCCTGCTTTCAGAAAAATTCGATGTTAAAGATGTTGGCTTAATCATTGTTGATGAGCAACAGCGCTTTGGAGTAGAGCAAAGAACTCTACTTCGTGCCAAGGCCAAAATTCCTCATTTTCTGACTATGACCGCCACCCCAATCCCAAGAACTGTAACTCTAACTCTACACGGTGATTTAGATCTATCAGTGATTGGTGAACTCCCCAAAAACCGACCTAAAATCTCTACACATGTAGTTCCGGAGAAAAAAAGAAGGGATAGCTACCAGTTTATTAAAAATCATATTAAGATGGGGGAGCAGGCATATATTATTACTCCATTAATTGAGGAGTCTGAGACTATGCAATCTGTCAAAGCTGTTAAGGTAGAATTTGAAGGATTAAAGAAAATCTTTCCTGATTTGAAATTAGGACTGCTTCATGGTCGACTCAAGTCTAAGGAAAAAGAAAAAGCTATTAATGATTTTAAAGACAAAAAAACTGATATTTTGGTGTCAACTTCAGTGGTTGAGGTAGGAGTTGATGTCCCAAGTGCTACCATCATGGTAATTGAAGGGGCTGAGAGGTTTGGACTAGCCCAACTCCATCAACTCCGAGGTAGAATTGGCAGAGGTACTGAGGAATCTTTTTGTTTGCTTTATACCTCAAATGATAAATCCCAGGAACGAAGCCGTTTAAAAAACCTTGAAACTACCTTTGACGGTTTAAAACTGGCAGAGCTAGATCTAAAGATGCGGGGCTCTGGGGAAGTTTTTGGAACTAAACAATCAGGTCGCTGGGATCTAAAAATCGCTGACTTAACTGATTTAGAGTTGATTGAAAAAACTCGTACAGCAGCTAAAAAAATACTCCAGGATAATCCCACACTTGACAAACACCCCCTTCTTCAGGCACAATTAACAATGCTAGCATCAAATGTGATGCCAGATTGAGTAAAATTCAAAATTCTAATATCTAATTTCTAAATAATATCAAAAATAAAATTTCAAAATATTTGGATTTTTATGATTTGAATTTGTTTAGGTTTTAGAATTTAGTGCTTAGGATTTACAACTGTGTATGAGTCAGGAACCAAAAAGGAGACATAGTAAAGCTGCTAAACGGACGCGTAGAGCCTCTATTATTTTAGAAGCCGTATCTCTAATTGTCTGTAAAAACTGTGGCAAAAATACCAAACCACATATGGCCTGTGTTGAATGTGGATTTTACGCTGGAAAAAGTGTGAGACCAGCTAAAGTTCAAATTACGAAAGCTTAAACCCTAAATTCTAATATCTAAACTCTAAACAATATCAAAACTATAAGGAAATCCCAAACTATTTTGAACATTAAGATTTTAGTATTATAATTTGTTTAGTATTTAGGATTTGGTGCTTAGAATTTATGAAAACAAAACATGATCCTCGTCACCTTAAAAGAATTAAACTGATGCAAGCTTTATTTGCTTGGGATTTTAATAAAGAGACGGATCATAGCTTAGATCAAATATTAGAGCATTTAACTGAGATCGATAAGTCAATTAAACTAGCTGCTAGTGAGCGCCCAATTGAGCAGATCAATAAAATCGATTTAGCTATCTTGCGTTTATCTATTTTTGAGTTGATAATAGAGAAAGATACACCAATAAAGGTGGTGATTGATGAGGCGGTGGAGCTGGCCAAAGAATATGGCAGTGATTCCAGCCCAGCCTTTGTAAACGGTGCGCTGGGAAAAATTGTAAAATGATTAATCAAAAAGAAATTATGGAAGCAATCGCCGATTATTTAGGAATTACTGCTTCCGATATCGATAAACATGCCAATTTGCGTGAAGATTTAAATTTAGGACCTATTGAGCTAAATGATCTACTCTCTGATTTAGGCAACCGATTCGGAGTTGGTTTCGACGGGGAAGAAGTTATAGATTTGGAAACGGTTGAAGATTTAATTGCCCTAGTTGAAGATAACTCACTTTAAAATGCCAGTAAGTAATTTTGAAAAGCTTTTATCAATACTTGATGTCAAGTTTAATGATCCTGGGTTACTGGAAACTGCTTTTACTCACCGCTCATATTTAAACGAGGTCAAAGAAATAATTGAATCTAACGAGCGGTTAGAGTTTTTAGGAGATGCTATTTTACAGATGATCACGTCTTCTTATCTCTATAAAATTAGGCCGGGGGATGCCGAAGGAGATCTGACCAATTTACGATCTTATATCGTAAAAACTAAATCTTTAGCCGAGGCATCAGAAAAACTAAACTTAGGTAGCTATCTAAGGCTATCAAATGGCGAAGAGGTTTCAGGAGGCCGATCAAATACTCAACTACTAGCTAATACCTTTGAAGCTTTACTTGGCGCAATTTATTTGGATCAAGGCATATTGGCAGCAGAAAGATTGGTTTATGAAAATTTACTACCTCTTTTTGCCGCAGAGCTCAAAAGCGGGCCACCCAAAGATTCTAAATCAGAACTACAAGAAGTTGTCCAAACCCTGGAAAAAGAGTCCCCACATTATAAAATCCTAAAGACCTCTGGCCCAGATCATGCAAAAGAGTTTACAGTGGGAGTTTTTGTTAAAGGTAGGGAAGTAGGGGTGGGCAAGGGTTTATCTAAGCAAGCCGCCGAAGAATCCGCCGCCGCAGAAGCATTAGTAAAACTTCAGAAATAAATATCTAATTATCAGGGTTGATTTTTCCTTTATTGTTTGTTATTGTTCCAAAATCATGGCGGCTCTTGAGCAAGAAAGTACAACTGAACAAATCATAGCAAACTTAAAAGCAAGTCGAGAAATATTGGATCAAAAAATTAAAAATGTTGAATATGTTAGTCAGTTTATAGGATTAACAGACTTTATAACTCCTCCAAATAGATTTAACCCCGAGGGAAGAATGCCAATCCGTCTGCAGCCAGATTGGTTGGATGCTGAAGTAGCTAATTCTGCCTCAAAGACTATTGAATTAATTCAGGATAGTGTAGAAGTGTCTTATGGGAGTTTTCATATTTATAGAGTAGAGCTTGAGGCAACAATAAGCAATTTAACAGCACTAAACAGTTTAACAAACAACCTGGAGATTGTAAAAGATCTAATCGGTATATTTAACACAACGGATATAGTTACCATCAATAGACTCTTGAACACAATGGTAAAAAGTGCTCCTGCGCTATACGAAGGATCCATTAGGTCAAACCACTATTCCGAGTATCAACTGTCCCGTGAATTTCTTAGGAGAGTACGTAATCCAATAGATGGGGAACTTACAGGGAGAGAACTACCTAGGTTAGAAGTCCTAACAAATAACCACACGGTAGGCATCATAGATATTGATCAAAGTGTTTTTATTAGAGGAAACATTCCGTGGCAAGTATTTTTACTTTTAGCGCAAAATCCCAACATAGATATACCTTCCGTTAAATTAAACCAGGCAGCTTACGAGGGTGGGTCGGAAGCATACGCTCCAGGACCAGCAGCTGTCGGACAGCTTAGGAGGCTTTTTTCTCAGGTCTCCCTAAACGATCTAATTATCAGTCAAGGAACAAAGGCCAATCGGTCTTATAGGTTAGATGCGAGCGTATCTATTGATGGCAAAGCAGTAGGCACAAATGAGTATGTTGATACCCCATCAAGTGAAAACACTAACAAAGTTTCTTTCTTTGACACAAGAATGAATGCCATGAGGCGTTTTGTACAAGACGATAGTCCAGCTCCTACTTTCCAAGAGATGAGGGAATTCCTAGGAAGGAATAGGAAAGGTCGGGAATTGCAGCCCCAGAATATTTTATGGACTTTAAGAAATGCTTTCACAACACTCCAGGGTAGAGTTGATAGTAATCTTGCTAATGATGAAGAACGTCAGCTTTGGGAAGCGATGAAAAGTCGCATTCATGAAGTCGATAGTAATTATGCCCTCATTCAGTATCGCAATATGGTTAGCGAATGGTACGTACTACAAAAAAATGGTGACCTCACTCCTGAAGTAGAACAAGGTGAAACTAATGGTCAATCTTTGCCTAAAGAGGTTAACCATGAAGAAGTAGAAAGAACGATAGAACAAATGACAAGTCATAGCAAAGATGGTCTTATAAGGGAAGCGGACTTGACTAGAAAACCTGGAATTACATTTAGATTAATTAATGAATTAAGAAGAGCTGGTAAAATTCCTGGAAGACCGGGAAGGAACCCCATCTATAGCCAGAATGAGGTCAGGTTAATTCTTTGTTCAGTATTTAATTCAGGCCAATAACAGTTCGAGGTTGACTCTAGGTTTGAATTCGATTATACTTAACCACATGGTAAAGATTCGATTGATGAGAATAGGTTCTAAGGGCAGGCCATTCTATAGGGTCGTGGCTGTGGACCAAAGAAATAGGAGAAGTGGAGCTTATTTGGAGCTTTTGGGAACTTACAACCCGATTAGTGAACCTCATGAAATAAAATTGAACCAGGAACGGATTGATGACTGGATTAAAAAAGGTGCACAGATGTCTGATGGTTTTTTAAGGATTATAGGAAAAGCTCCTCAGAAGCCACCTAGAAAGGCTAAAAAGGAAAAAGTATCAAAGGAGGAAAAGGTACCGCAAGTACCACAGGGCGAAGAAGCAAAAACAGAAGAAGTGGTAGAGGAGACAGAAACTAATGAATCATCTACAGAACCAGTAGCTGAGGTTGCAGAAACTCCTGCTGAAGAAACCGGAGAATCAATTACTGAAGTGACTGAATCGACAACCACAGAAGAAAGATCCGTTGAGAATTCTGAAACTGAAGGTGGAATGGACGATTCTGCTGAAAAATCTCAATCAGAAGAAACAGAAACGTCAGAATCTGTCCAAGAAAAATGAAAGACTTACTTGAATATATTGTGAAAAATTTAGTTTCCAACCCAGAAGCAGTCATGATTGAACAAACTGGGGGGGAGGGCGAAGTTAATTTACTGTTAACAGTTGACCCAGCTGACATGGGTTTAATAATTGGCAAAAGCGGCCAAACTATCCACGCGCTTAGACGGCTATTAACAGTTCGAGCCATTGCAGAACAAGTCAGAGTTAATTTGCAGCTCTCGGAACCAGAAGGAGAGTCAAGAGTCGAGAGCCAAGAGTCTAGTGAGGAAGAGGTTGCGGAAGAGCCAAAAGCTGAGGAAGAACCAGAGGAAAAACCACAGGAAGAGAAATCCACAAAGTAACAATATCAGCAGTTCCGCACTCACAAGTCGTACAGGCTCCTCTGATATAATTCTCGCCAGTAGAACTGGCTCAAATTATGAAAATATCCATCATAACTCTTTTCCCAGAAATGTTTACGCAGGTTTTAAATACCAGTATTTTGGGTAGGGCTCAGAAAAAGGGCAAGGTTGAATTTGAACTAATCAACTTGCGGAACTACGGCGAAGGACTACACCAAATTGTTGATGACCGACCTTACGGTGGAGGAGTTGGAATGGTTCTAAAAGCTGATATTTTGGCAAAAGCCTTAAAATCGATAACATTAGATGTTCCGATCGGCACCTGTAATGTTATTTTAGCTTCAGCTTCAGGGACACCTTATAAGCAAGCCAAAGC
>Ga0209542_10014180_pt1 | contig 13610 bp, 11 predicted proteins | sample RifCSPhighO2_01_FD_184028 | JGI IMG/M metagenome (GOLD analysis project Ga0209542, IMG submission 184028) | Soil microbial communities from Rifle, Colorado - Rifle CSP2_plank highO2_0.1 (SPAdes) (version 2) | ecosystem: Environmental > Terrestrial > Deep subsurface > Rock core/Sediment ... | reverse complement strand
AGGCTTCGCGCTGGCACCCCAATATGGAGCCCTACATTTTTGGCGCGCGCAACGACGTGCACATCATCAATCTGGAGGTCACCCAGGACAAACTGCGCACGGCGCTGGGTTACGTCCGCGATCTGGCCGCCCGCGGCGGGACCATCCTTTTGGTCGGCACCAAACGCCAGGCGCAGGACATCGTCAAGCGTGAAGCGCAGCGCTGCGGCATGCCTTACGTGACTCTGCGCTGGTTGGGCGGAACGCTGACCAATTTTACTGTTCTCAACCGGCTCTTCCGCGACTATCGCGACCTTAAGGAAAAGCTGGCCACCGGCGGGCTGGAGAAGTACACCAAACTCGAACAGCTGGAGTTCTCCCGGGAGGCGGAGGACATGGAGCGCAGGGTCGGGGGCATCGTTTCGCTGGATAAAATTCCCGAAGCGCTGTTCATCCTGGATATCAAAAAAGAAAAGACCGCTTACCTCGAGGCCCAATCCAAGGGCGTGCCGGTGGTGGCCGTGGTGGATACCAACGTGGATCCGACGGGCGTGGCCTATCCCATTCCGGCCAACGATGACGCGGTGCGTTCAATTGAGATGATCGTCACGCTTATCGCTGACGCCGTGCTTGAGGGCAAGGCGGCGAGCAGGGCCGCAATCGTCGAATCGAAGCCCGCCGCTCTGGTTTCGCCGGTTGCGGAACCGGCGACGGTCTAACGTTATGGATACCAATCTCATCATGCAACTCCGGGAGATGACTGGCGCGGGAATTTTGGATGCTAAAAAGGCGCTGGAGGAAACCGGTGGTGATATTGGTAAAGCCGCGGATGAGCTTCGTAAGAAGGGGATTGCTAAAGCAGCCAGCAAGTCCGAGCGGGCGACAAACGAGGGCCGAGTCCATTCTTACATTCATGGAAACGGTCGAGTGGGGACTCTTGTTGAGGTGCTCTGCGAGACGGATTTTGTGGCGCGCACCGAACAGTTCCAGCAATTCGTTCATGACATTGCCATGCAAGTGGCGGCATCGAATCCTCTCTATGTTTCTCCCAATCAAGTTCCGGCCGAGGTGATCGAGAAGGAGCGTGAAATTGCCATCGCCGAGATCGGCGCCGGCAAATCGGCGGAAATCATGGACAAGATCATCGCGGGGAAAATCGAAAAATACTATTCCGAGGTTTGCCTCCTCCGCCAACCGTTCATCAAAGACGAAGACCAGACCATTGAAGAATATCTGAAAGCGACCATCGCCAAACTGGGCGAGAACATACAGATTCGCCGCTTTTGCCGGTTTTCACTCGGTGAATAAAAACCGCTCCACACTGGGGGCGGTTTTTGGTATACTATTCGCACTATGTCCACATCGAAAAAAAACAACGCGAAGGTAAATGGGTATCGAGTAGCAATCAATGGGTTTGGAAGGATTGGTAGGACGACCTTCAAGGCCGGGTGGGGGAGGCCGGGGATTGAGTTTGTGGCGATAAATGACCTCACGGCGCCGAACATTTTGGCGCATCTTTTGAAATACGACTCGGTGTTCCGGAAGTGGGACCACGATGTCAAGTCAGATGAAAAGAATCTGATTATTGACGGAAAGAAGATTCCGGTGGCGGCCGAGAAGGAGCCGGCGAAATTGCCGTGGAAGCAGTACAACGTGGACGCGGTCATTGAATCCACCGGGCGGTTCACGGACATGGAAAGCGCCAAACAGCACATAACCGCCGGCGCCAAGCGGGTGGTCATCTCGGCGCCTGCCAAGGAAGTCCCCACCTATCTCATGGGCGTTAATCACGACAAGCACAAGGCGTCAGAGGCGGTGATCAACAACGCCTCATGCACCACGAACTCGATCGCGCCGGTGGCAGCCATCATGCAAGAGGCCTTCGGAATCGAGAAGGCGATGATGACCACGGTCCACTCGGTCACGGCCGAGCAGAATCTGGTGGACGGATTGCCGCCGCCGCGGCACCCGGACCTCCGTCGCGCGCGCTCGGCGCTGATTAACATCGTGCCCACTTCGACCGGCGCGGCCAAGGCCACCACCCAAGTCATTCCTGAACTCAAAGGACTTTTCGACGGCATGGCCATCCGCGTACCAACGCTCGACGTATCGCTTTCGGACTTCACTTTCGTCCTCAAAAAAAACGTGACTGCCGAGGAGGTAAACAACGTCTTCAAGAAAGCCGCCGCCTCGCCGCGCTGGAAGGGGATCCTGCTCGCCAGCGAAGAGCCGATCGTCTCCTCGGACCTCATTGGAAGCAGTTATTCATCCGTGGTGGATCTCGAGTTCACTCGTGTGGTCGGCGGAAACCTAGTCAAGGTACTGGCCTGGTACGATAACGAATGGGGCTACTCGGTGCATTTGGTGGATATGGTGCTGAATGTGTGCCGGAGTTTATGAACGGAGGAATGAAAAATATTGTCATCATCGGCGGCGGGTTTGGGGGGATTCGGGTGGCCCGGGACTTGGGCAAGCATGACAAGTTCTTGAAATCCAAAGGATATGAGGTCCTCGTCATCGACCGCGTCCGTCATCACCTCTACACGCCGCTTCTCTACGAGGTGGCCAGCGGCTGCATGATCGAGAAGGGGATGCGGATGGAGAGTGAGCTCTTGAGCGGCGTCAGTTTCCGCCTGGACGAGATCAGCAAGTCCTGCTGCGGAGTAGGATCGCTCCAAGGAGAGATTGTTGGCGTTGATTTCAATCTGAAAAAAGTGAAGCTCGCCTCCGGCACCGAGGTTCCGTATGAATACCTGGTGATCGCGGCGGGCGCGGAGACCGATTACTTCGGCATCCCGGGCCTGAAGCAGAATTCCCACGCCATGAAGACGCGGGCCGATGCTTTGGCTCTTCGTCAGCGTATCCAGGATTTCATCGAGGCCAAAAAGCGCGGCGAAGAAGTGCAGATCCAGATAATGGTAGGCGGCGGCGGAGCGACCGGGGTGGAATTTTCGGCCGAGATGGCCGGATGTTTCCGGCGGCTGGCACGGGCCGGCGAGATCAAGAATGGCGATTGGTCGCTGACTCTCGTAGAAGCGTCCCCGCGAGTTCTCGGCATGTTGCCGAAGCGCGCATCCGATATCACACTCCGTCGGCTCGAGCGGCTCGGCGTCAAAGTTCTTCGCGACACCTGCGTCAAGCGCGCGGAAGAGAAGCACGTGGTGCTCGCGCCGCGCCCGCTCAAGGCCGGGGAGTCGCCGGAAACACTGGTCTGCGAGTTTCGGACCGAGTTCGAAAAGATTTTCGAAGTGGATGTGCTGGTCTGGACCGGCGGGGTGCGTGCCTCGTCGCTTTCGGAAAAAGCGGGCCTGCCGGTTGACCGCAAAGGGAGAATCCAGACGGATGAATCGCTCCGCATCCACACGCGGCCGGACGTTTTTGCCGTCGGCGACTGCGCCGCGCCTGTCGATCCCCAAACCAAAAACACCGTTCCTCAATTGGCCCAGGCGGCGCTAAAAGAGGGGGAACTGGCGGCGAAAAACATCATTCACCACATCCGCCGCGAGCCGCTCGAGATGTTCGGTTTCCCATCATATCCGACGGTCATTCCGCTCGGCGCCAAGAACTCCATCCTGGTCATGAAGGGGTTCATCGTGAACGGCTTCCTCGGCTGGTTGGTCCGTCAAGCGGCTGATCTCAGATATTTTTTCTCAGTTTTGCCGTTTTGGTCGGCGATTCGCGTGTTCGTGACGGGTGCGCGGCTGTACACGCGAAACGACTGACGTTGTGATAGAATAGGATCAATGAAGTTGCGGTCCATCAGACAAGCCAAGGGTCTTCGCGGCAAGCGCGTGCTGGTGCGCGTGGATTTTAATTTGCCGCTGGGGCCGAACGGAAGCGTGGCTGACGACTGGCGGATCCGTCGAGTGGCGCCGACCGTGGATTATCTGGTCAAACGCGGGGCGAGAGTGGCCCTGCTCTCGCATTTAGGCCGGCCCAAGGGAGCGGAACGGGCGCTTAGAATGGATGCCGTTTCCGACCGCTTGGATTACATCATCAAACGCCCGGTCAGAAAATTAAACGATTGTGTTGGCCCCTCGGTCGAGGGCGCGGTACAAGCCCTGGGTCCGGGCGAGATCGTCCTTCTCGAAAACGTCCGTTTTCATCCCGGAGAGGAGAAGAACGATCCCAAGTTTGCCCGCGAGCTGGCCCGTGTGGCTGACATCTACATTAACGACGCTTTTGCCGTCAGCCATCGGGCCGCGGCATCGGTAGTAGGCGTTACCAAATATCTTCCGTCATACGCCGGACTTCTCATGGAGGAAGAGGTCAAGGCCTTGTCGAAACTCTTGGGAAAACCCAAGCGGCCGTTTGTGGTGCTCATCGGCGGCGCCAAAATTGAAACCAAGATCGGAGTTATCAAAAATTTTTTGCGCAAGGCGGATTCAGTGCTTCTCGGCGGAGCGCTAGTTTTGCCTTTCATCAAGGCGCTCCATCACCGGGTCGGATCATCCAAGGTTGATCCTAAAGAAATACGCATCGCGGCAGGTCTTATCAGAAACAAGAAGATCGAGTTGCCGGTGGACCTGGTTGTGGAGACGATGCGTAGGACGCCGGCCGTTCGCTGGATCGACAAGGTGGGAGTCGGTGAGACCATCTACGACATCGGTCCGGAAACCATCCGCCGCTACGCGGAGATCCTGCGCCGCGCCGAGACCATTGTCTGGAACGGGCCGCTGGGAAAGTTCGAGGAGAAGCGTTATTCGCACGGAACCATTGCCCTTGGGCGATTCGTCGCCACGCGATCCAAGGGTCCGGCTTTTGGGGTGGTTGGCGGCGGGGAAACCATTCAAGCGCTTAAGCTGACCAAAATGGAGGAGTATGTGGATTTCATTTCCACCGGCGGCGGGGCGATGCTGGAGTTTTTGGAAGGGAAGATGCTGCCGGGGATAAAACCGCTTGTTGATAGGTTGTAGGTTGTAGGGAGTAGTGGTGAAGGTTATGAGCAAAGGAGGAAAGTCGAAGTCGTTGCGATTGGCCATCTTGGAACAGATGGCGGTTCTTGCTGCCGGAGGGTTTGGACTCGTCGCCGCGCTGGCCTGGAACGACGCCATCCAGGCGCTTTTCGTCGAGGTCTTTCCGAAAGTCAGCGGTCTGTGGGCCAAGTTCATCTACGCGATCTTCGTCACTGTCGTCGTCGTACTGGTGAGCATTCGCCTCGGGAAGATGATCGACAGCATCAAGAAAGAACTTTAATTTTGCATTTTTATTTTTTAATTTTTAATCATTATGTCCGCGCAAACCAACGGCAAATCGTTTTGGCCGAAATGGGATGACAATAAGTTATTCACCGTCATCCTCGCCATCATCGGGGTCTATCTGATCGTTCTTTCGGGATCGATGATCAGGAAAAACATCAAGGAAGGGAACCGCGTCGGCCTTGATCCCGTCGCCGCGCCGACCATTACCGTTGACGGTCGGGGAAAGGTGACGGCCTCTCCGAACATCGCCAGCGTCCAGGTCGGACTTCTCTCCGAGGGGACGGACGTGGCCACCATCCAAGAAGAGAACTCGGCCAAGATGAACGCTCTTTTGGCCGAACTGCGCCGCCTGGGCATCGCTGATGCCGACATGCAAACGGCCAACTACTCCATCTTTCCCAAGTACGATTACACCGACGGCAAGAGCGTGCTTTCCGGCTATCAAGTGTCCCAGAACGTGACGGTCAAGGTGCGCGACATCTCGAAGCTGTCGGACATCTTCGGCGCGGCCGGGCGGCTGGGCGCCAATCAGGTTTCCGGTCCGACCTTCAATATCGAGGATGAGGAAGCCCTTCGCGCCCAGGCGCGGACCGAGGCCATCGAGGCGGCCGCGGCCAAACTGGTCGAACTTTCCCGCCAGCTGGGAGTGCGGCCGGTGCGGTTTGTCTCCTTTAGCGAATCGTCCGGATCCCAGCTGCCGATGTTCGCCGAGATGAGATCGTTGGGCGTGGGCGGCGGCGGAGCGCCGGAAATCCAACCCGGGCAGTTGGATGTCGAGGTCAATGTATCCATTACCTTTGAAGTCAGGTAAATATGGTTGATAAAATTGCCGCGATACGCGCTCGGGAAATTTTGGACTCGCGGGGGAACCCGACGGTTTCGGTGACGGTGACGCTAAGGAGCGGCGCGGCTGGAACGGCTTCAGTACCTTCGGGCGCCTCAACCGGTTCGCACGAGGCGCTGGAACTGCGAGACGGGAACAAGGCGCGATACGGCGGAAAAGGGGTGCAGAAGGCGGTCCGCAACGTGAACGAGCGCATCGCCCGGATGCTTCGGGGGGTTGATATCCGTCGTCTGCAAGACATCGATCATGTGATGCTCGAGATGGACGGAACCGAGAACAAATCCAAGCTCGGCGCCAACGCCATCCTCGGTGTGTCGCTGGCTTGCGCCCACGCCGGCGCCGCCTCCGCCGGCATACCTCTCTATCGTCATCTTCGGGAGATCTACAGTCTACCGACTACAGTCTACCGTCTGCCGATTCCAATGATGAACGTGCTGAACGGCGGCGTGCACGCCGGGTGGGCCATTGATCTTCAGGAGTGCATGATCATTCCCCGTCAGCGGACGTTCCGTGAGCGGCTGCGCGCCGGCGCGGAGGTGTTCCACGCATTGGGGAAGATTTTGAAATCCAAGGGATACACGACGCTTGTGGGCGACGAGGGCGGGTACGCGCCGAAACTTCCCGGAAACGAAGCGGCGTTGAGATTGCTCATGCAGGCCATCCGTGAGGCCGGTTACCGGCCGGGCAGGGACGTGGCGCTCGGGATGGACGCCGCGGCGTCCGAGTTCTATGACGCGAAGAAGGGTGTCTACGCGATGAGAAGCGACGGGGTGAAGCGCAACGCCGCGCAGATGCTTCTGATGTACCGCCGTTGGATCGCGGCCTATCCGCTCATCTCCATCGAAGATCCGTTTGCCGAGGATGACTGGACGAGTTGGGCGATGCTGACCAAGGCGCTCGGTAAAAAAGCGCAGATCGTGGGCGACGACCTGTTCGTCACGAACGTCAAGCGTTTGCGGAAGGGGATCGAGATGGGGGTCGCGAACGCGATATTGATCAAGGTGAACCAAATCGGATCGCTCACGGAAACCATTGATGCCATCCGGCTCGCCCAGAAGCACGGCTACGCCATCGCCGTTTCGCACCGCTCAGGCGAAACCGCCGACACCACCATTGCCGACCTGGCCGTGGCCGTCGGGGCCGAGTACATCAAGACCGGCTCGCTCTCACGGAGCGAACGGGTCGAAAAGTACAATCGGTTGATGGCCATTGAAGAAGAAATTTTGGCGAAGTAGTGAATAAAAAAAGAGTAATGCTTGGGCGTTTACTCTTTTTGTTATTTTTCGCTACAATAGCGTCACTATGCCCGATCGACCCAAACCCGTAGTCTTAATGATTTTGGATGGCTGGGGTGTGGCGTCGTCGCTTCGCTCCTCCTTAAAACCCCTCGGTTTTAACTCGCTCGCTTCACTCGCTTTTCCGCTACGGAAACCTCACGGTTTCCGACCCTTCCCTCGCCACGCCCCGATTTTTTAGAATGCCGAAAGGAACTATGACTGACGCAAGGCGGCCTAAACCTGTAGTTTTAATGATTTTGGACGGCTGGGGCGTGGCGTCGCCTTCTGATGGAAACGCGCTGGAGCGGGCCCATACTCCGGTCATGAACGAACTCATCCGCGCCTACCCGGCCATGACCATCACCGCCTCATCGCAGGAAGTGGGCTTGAATTGGGGCGAGATGGGCAACTCGGAAGTCGGACACCTGAATATTGGCGCCGGCCGGGTCTACTACCAGACCTTGCCGCGCATCAACAAAGAAATTGAAGACGGCTCTTTTTACACCAACCCCGTGTTCAAGCGCGCGGCCGACCACGTTCGGAACTCGGGCGGAAAACTGCACCTCGTTGGCTTGGTTTCCCCGGGCGGTGTCCATTCCTCCGAAGAGCATCTCTACGCGCTCCTCGAGCTGGCCAAGCGGGAGAAAATCGATCGAGTTTTCGTTCAGGCCATTCTTGACGGTCGCGACACCATCTATAATGCCGGGATTGATTTCATCCGCAAACTCCAGATCAAGATGAAAGAGATCGGCGTCGGACGCGTCGCCTCGCTCTCCGGCCGCTACTTTGCCATGGATCGCGACAACCGCTGGGATCGCTGCGAAAAGGCCTATCGGGCCATGGCCGAGGGAGCGGCGGAAGCCGCCTCGGAGGACCCCGAACGGGCCGTCGAGGAATCCTACGCTCGCCAAGTCTACGACGAGGAATTCGTTCCGACGGTGATAGGGGATGGCGGAAAGCCGGTGGCCACCCTGGAAGAAGGCGACGCGGTGATTTTTTTCAACTTCCGTCCGGACCGCATGCGGGAGCTGGCCGAGGCCTTTGTCCTGCCGGCCTTTGCCAAATTCGAGCGCCAGTCGGTCAAGAATTGCTTCTTCGCCACCACGACCGAGTATGAAAAAGACCTGCCGGTCGAGGTGGCTTACTCGCCAGAGATCATCCGCACCTGCCTTGCCAAAGTCATCTCCGATGCCGGACTCAGGCAACTGCACATCGCCGAGACCGAGAAGTACGCCCACGTCACTTTTTTTCTGAACGGCACCATTGAAGAGCCGTTTTCGGGCGAGGATCGGGTGATCATCCCGTCTCCGCGCGTCTCCTCTTACGACCAGAAGCCGGAGATGTCGGCCCGGGAGATCGCCGACCGGGTGGTCAAAGAGATCAGTGCCGACAAGTACGACTTCATCATCTTGAATTTCGCCAACGCCGATATGGTCGGACACACCGGGAATCTTGAAGCGACGATCAAGGCGGCCGAGGCGGTGGACGAAGGCATCGGCGCCGTTGTCCGGGCGGCGCTTGGGAAAGACGGCGTGGCGCTTGTGACCGCCGACCACGGCAACGGCGAGGAGGTGCAGAATCTCCAGACCGGCGAGATCGACAAGGAACACTCCACCAATCCGATTCCTTTGATCATCATCGGCAAGCAGTGGGAGGGGCAGACCGGAGGCGTGGTCGAGGTTGTGGGCGGCGACCTGTCGCTCACCTCACCGGTCGGGATCCTGGCTGACGTGGCGCCGACGATTTTAAAGATCATGAACTTGCAGCAGCCGGAGGAGATGACCGGACGGCCGCTGATCTAATATGGGTCTGTTGCCGAATGTCATTTTGACTGCAATTTCCGAATTTCGGCCATAATCGCTTCAAATTTTTTTGGCTTACCTTACAGGTAAACCTCAAAATTTCTTCAGCGATTCTATCTCGAAATTCAAAAATTTCGTTTCAAAAGCACATTCAGCAACAGACCCAATATGCCAGAGCTTCCGGAAGTGGAGACGATACGATTACAGCTTCAGAAGAATGTGGTTGGAAAAAAGATCACCGACGTCCGGGTTGTTTCAGGTCGTAAATTGAATTTGTCTCCAGCGCAATTTATCCGCGCGGTCCGCGGTGCGACCATCAAGGGTGCTAGACGGCGGGCAAAGCTACTGCTTATCAATCTCGGAAATGGGTGGACGATGGTCATTCACTTGAAGATGACCGGACGCGTTTTGTTAGAGAAAGATGGAACTGCGGTAAGCAAGCATGCCTTCGTTGTTTTCAAACTCTCCGGCGGCAAACAGCTTGTCTGGGAGGATGTCCGGAAATTTGGATTTTTAAAATTGGTCAAAACATCAAAACTCGATGATCTTTGGAAAAAACAAGGATTCGGACCGGAACCGTTGGATTCTTCATTTACCCCGCAAGTACTTGCCGCCTGTTTGGCGCGGCATAAAGGAAAGCGCATCAAACCGCTCATCATGGAGCAGACCTGTATTGCCGGTCTCGGCAATATCTACGCGGCTGAAGTGCTGTGGTTTGCCGGTGTACATCCAAATCGGGCGACGGGCAAAATTCGGGACGCGGAGGTCAAAAAGATGTATGATGGCATAAGAAAAATCCTGCCGCGAGCGATTGATTACCGCGGCTCATCTGCTGATTCCTATCTGGATCTTTTTGGCAAGCCCGGCGAGTTCGTTCCGCGACTCTCTGTTTATGATCGTGATGGAAAACCATGCCTGCGCCGCGACGGCGGCATCATCAAAAAAATCCGCACTGGCGGACGAGGAACATATTATTGCTCTGTTTGTCAGATATGAATAAAAAAAATGTTTTTTTCGTGCGATTGGTTGCTTTCGCCATAGGAGTCGCACTCCTTTTCGGAGCGTCTTACCTACAAAATAAATACCAAAAAACAGCGCCTTCAGAACCACTGCTCGAGCCCGCCACCCTCATCGCCAAACGGCCCGATCAGCTGGTCAGTTATTCAGTTGGTCCAGTTACTCTCTCTACGACCAATCCAGTAATCATCACTGGGCTCGAGTCAAGCACCAATTTCTACATCACCGCCGCCAATACGAGTGACCAAGTTGTGACGATCAATGTAGTGATGCCCGATCGTCAATCACTGCCAGACTGGATCTTTCACTTGTTCCAATTCCAGCCGGGAAAGGTGTCTATCCCAGCTCGGGGAGAAACAACTTTGGAATACCTGGTTTCGAATGAGGGAGACGGAGAAACTGAACTTAGTTTTGCTATCTCGGTGATCGAGACTGGTGAGTCTGGCACGCTCCCCGTCACCATCATTTCAGAAAACAGTCGAAATCCAGCCCAAGTCGGCCAAGAATTGCCATCTTCAGCAGCTGTAGCTGGAAAAGTTACCAATGCGGCTGGCGAGCCCGTGGCTGGAGCGAGCGTTGATCTCCGGTTTCTGGGCGGCCGGTATGGTCATAAAACTACCACTGATGAGAGCGGACACTATCTCATCACAACGAGCGCCATCGAAGACCTTCAGGCCTATCTCGGAACACGTCCATTACCATATCCAGAGTTGAGCTACTATTTGATAATCGAAGCCGATGGATTCGAGTTGGGTTATCTAGATGGACTCCAGCCCGCAGGCGGGGAAACCTTGGCGGCTGATGTAGAGCTCGTTCCTCGGACCAGAACTATCACCTATCGTCAAAAGGCCAGTTTCACTACCGACGGGGCCTATGGGTATTCGGCAGTCATGGCCAGGCGCGATTTTCGCCGAGTGATTGGTTTCCAGTATCAGCACCCACCCGAGAAGCACGAGCCCGGCCACTTTGTGGCCATCGATCAGGATGGAAACGAGGTCTGGCGGATTGCCACCGGGGATGAATGCTGGGGTTATGACGTTGCTTCTGATGGCAAGGTGGCGGCGGGCTGTCACGATGGGAAGGTTTACATGGCCGATGACCAAGGGGAGCTACTGTGGAAGATCCAGGTCTCGGAAAGTCGTGATTTAAACCGCGAGGTGGAGTTTAGTCCTGATGGCACCGAGTTACTCACCGGCCCCTTCCGTAGCCCTCGCGCTGATGCCGCTCTTCTTGATGCAAGCACCGGAGAGCCCAAGTGGACCTTTACCGGACCTAATCAATGGTTAAGGAATAGTCGCTGGAGCCCTGATGGTAGTCGAGTTGTGGCCGCTTTTGGCCAAGGGATGATCGTCATGCTGACTCGTGATGGACGAGCGCTGTGGACGCGCTCGATTGGTGAATTCCCAACACTGCTCGAGGTTGACAAGGAGGGCAATGTAGCCGCTGCCGGCAAGAATCGGGAGGTGTTCAGTTTTGATAAAGATGGCAACCTTCGCTGGCGCACCAGGATAGCCAATCATGTTGTGACTGATGGCGGGATCAGCGCCGACGGCACGCTGATTGTTGTTGCCACTGTCGGCGATTGGGTGGTCGCCCTAAATAATCGTGGGGAGATAGTCTGGCAGCGGCCTGTGCCATTTGTGGGGGGCAATAGTCTTGACCTTACTCCAGACGGTGAGTTAATCATGATCGGGACAACCATTCTGAATCGCCGTGGCACTATTGTCTGGCAAGATGAAGCCGGCGGCGAGTCGGGGGTGATGAGTGATGATGGTCAGTTCCTAGCTGTCGGAGATCGTGAAAATTCGATTCGTATCTATCGTCGCCTGGATGGTGATTAATTGTATGAACAGATCACGAATCTTTTCACTACCAATTCCCAACATTGTTAGGGTCTGTTGCTGAATGTGCTTTTGAAACTAAATTTTTGAATTTCGAGACAGAATCGCTGAAGAAATTTTGAGGTTTACCTGTAAGGTAAGCCAAAAAATTTTGAAGTGATTATGGCCGAAATTCGGAAATTGCAGTCAAAATGACATTCGGCAACAGACCCTGTTACCAAAAGTTTAACTGGATATGAAAAGAATTAACATTCACCTTATCCTCTCGGTCATCGTGGTCGTGGGAATGTTTGGCGCTAACCCCACGCACGCCGCTGGTTGCACCTCCGGCACGCTCATCAAAGGAACGACGTTCCCCGCCGTGTATTATTGCGGCGCCAATGGCAAGCGCTACGTGTTCCCCAACGAGAAAACCTACAACACTTGGTACAGCGACTTTTCAACTGTCATCACAATTTCTGACGCTGACTTGGGGAGCATCTCGATCGGTGGGAACGTCACCTACAAGCCCGGCGTGCGCATGGTGAAGGTCACAACCATGCCGAACGCCTACGCGGTTGCCGCGGGCGGCACGCTGCGTTGGGTGAAATCAGAGGCGCTCGCCTCGGCTTACTATGGCGCGAATTGGAATCAGATGATTGATGACGTTCCCGACGCCTTCTTCACCAACTACAAGTTTGGAGCTGACATCGATGACACCTCTGACTACAACCCGAGCGGAGAGCAAGCCGCGGCTTTATCCATCAATGTTGATAAGGGTTTGGTTACAGCTCGCGCCGGGCAGACCTTTTATCCAGCGCTTAAACAAGAGGTCGTGTATTTTCAAGGTGGTGGGCTGACTCTAACCGGCCATCTCTGTCGACCGGAAGGTTTTGGTCCCTTCAGAGCGGTGATTTATAACCACGGTGGCCTGGGAACCTCTTTGGGAGGAGACCCCGAAGGAACCTGCTCGGCCGTTGCGGATCTGGGTTTTGTAGGATTTTCTCCACTACGACGTACAACCATGTCCTTAGCTGGGCATATTGATGATGTCTACGCGGCATTAACATTTATGAAGAATCTTGAATATGTAGATGATAATCGTCTTGGGATCATCGGGTTTTCGCGTGGAGGTCTTTTAACCTTAGAAGCGGCAACGGAGCGAACCGACTTTAAAGCTATCGTCATGATGGCCCCTGCTCCCGGTGGTAACGATGAAATCGATACGTACATTCAACAAGTAGGCAAGATAAACGCGCCAGTTTTGTTACAAGTCTCTTCAAACGACACCGTTCAAGCCAATCATGTAGCTATTGTAAATGATATCCATTCGGCACTGCTGGCAGCAGGAAAAGAGGTCACGCGTTTCATTTATCCGCCTTATGGTAATGATGGCCACTATATGTTTTTCGAAATAGGTGATTATTGGAAAGACACGGCTGAATTTTTGACTTCAAATTTATGAAATCCTACGACACGATCATCGTTGGAGGGGGAGCGGCGGCTTACGCCGCGGCGATTTACGGCGCGAGATATAACCTAAAGGTTCTTCTGGTTGAAAGAGAATTCGGCGGCGAGACGGCCTTGGCCGGAAAAATCGAAAACTACCCGGGCTTTACGGCCGTTGACGGCTTCGAACTCATGCAAAAGATGAAGGAGCAGGCGGTCGG
>Ga0209542_10014177_pt1 | contig 13612 bp, 16 predicted proteins | sample RifCSPhighO2_01_FD_184028 | JGI IMG/M metagenome (GOLD analysis project Ga0209542, IMG submission 184028) | Soil microbial communities from Rifle, Colorado - Rifle CSP2_plank highO2_0.1 (SPAdes) (version 2) | ecosystem: Environmental > Terrestrial > Deep subsurface > Rock core/Sediment ... | reverse complement strand
CTCCTGCCACGGAATGAATACCGGTTATTTCCAAAACCTCGGGAGTACTTAAATCTGGCAGTAGTCCGGAAAATACTCTCGCCAGCATCGTTTTGCCTGTACCCGGCGGTCCATACATAGCGATATTGTGCCCACCAGCGGCGGCAATTTCCAGTCCGCGCTTGGCGCCCTCCTGTCCGCGAATATCAGCAAAATCTCCGCCCTTTGTTTCTTTTTTGTAATTTATTTTGGTTTTAAATTGAACAGGAATTTTCTTTTGCTTATATTCTCCTTTTTCTTGAAGATTTTTATTAGATTCATCGATGTGTTCTATAACTTCTTTCAGACTACCAGCACCAAAAATTTTAATACCTTCCACCAAAGCCGCTTCAACCGCATTCTCTTTTGGTAAATATATTTCCTCATACCCCCGCTTTTTGGCTTCTTCCGCAAGTGGTAGCGCTCCTCGAATACTCCTGATTGTGCCATCAAGCCCCAACTCACCAAGAAAAATCTTTTTCTCTGAATTAAACTTTATTTCACCAGCGGCTTTTAAATATGCGATAGCGATAGCCAGATCAAAAAACGGTCCTTCTTTTTTCAAGTCAGCCGGCGAAAGTGAGACTATTATTTTCTGATTTTTAGCTTTTGGAGATTTAAAGCCAGAATTTTTTATCGCTCCACTCACTCTGTCTTTTGATTCATCCACCGCTTTGTCCGGAAGACCCACCACATTAAAAGCGTGAAGTCCTTTCGATAAATCTACTTCAATCGTTACAATAGCACCTCGAAGTAAACTGATTTGTGCTGAATAGACTTTTGCAAAAGACATATAAGCTCATGATTTCGTTAATTTTCTAAATGCGTTTTACAAGTTCGAGCGGCTGGGTTTGCTTCTAGGCGAGTCATTTCAATATCCTTTTTACATACTTCACATTTGCCAAAAGATTCTCTATTTAATCCCTTGAGCGCTTTTAAAATATTATTCAATCTCGGCTCTAAGGTTTTCAGCATGGAGCTTCTAGCCTCAAAATCTTCAAATCTGTCCGCCATATCATTTTGGTCTGATTCTGGGGAATTCAATTCTTCCGGAGTCGCTTCCCATTCCCCTGTTTCAGGATTTAATTTACCCATATCCCGCAATTCTTCAAAAAGTACATCTCTTTCTGATTCCAATTTTTCTTTAATTTTTTTCTTGTCTAACATAAGCAGATAATAGCATACCTTGTTTTCATAGCAAGCAAACACATTTTTGGACTTCGCAATTCTATCTTCCGTCAAACTGCCACCTATGGACATTTCGGCAAATAAAATTTTCCTTGGGAGAAGATTGAAAAGAAAAAATAAAAGGCCTTCAATATTCTCAAAGGCCTTTACTGATGAATTAATTTTAAACTTATTTTACATTTTCATCGTATAGTATCGTTTTTCGATGAAGAAAAGAATATATAGATAACGCAAGAAATATGATTAAAAAAAATCCCGCTATTACCATTGCTGTGCGAGGACCATCAGCACGATCACACTCCTCATACCAGTAATAGCTTCCAATAAATATTCTCCAGATAACGTAATCTATGATTCCTAGGAAACTGAAAAAAATTCTACGTTCGGTGCAAATTTTCATAATTCTCCTTTCTTTTTATCAGGGGGTTTAGTTTTTTTTAACAGAGAGACCAGCATAAGGAATGACACTGTGGCAGGACCAGTACAAATTACAGCCAATCCCATATTCGGTTCCTGGTGGTGGTTCTCTTCATACTTTACCAACGTGTAGATGATGAATGAGGAACTTACGGCAAACACCACTAATAAAACTGCTACTGCTAAGATTTTCAAGAATTTCATAACGTGATCCTTTCAATGAACATTTTGACAATGACGTTTGTCCGTTGCGTTGAAGAGCAAAAGCTCATCAATTTAAGTATATAATAGCATTATTACCTCAATTTGTCAATATAAATATGTCAAAAATATTTATATATTATAAGGATAATTATCATTTTTAATAAAAAGTGTTGACAATTTTCCAACAAATATGATAGAATAAGGTTATGTTAGAAAAAGTATTAAATCAATTAGGGCTTGGAAACAAGGAGCAAGCTATATATAAGCTCATTTTAGAATACGGGAAAATCGCCCCTGCCCTTTTGGCTCGTCTGGCAAAGATAAACCGCACTACTGTATATAGCGTAGCCCATGAATTAAAATCCAAGGGTCTCATAATTGAAGACCTAGGTGGAAAAACTCTATACTACATCCCCTCTCGTGAGAACGAACTAAAAAAAATTCTTGAAGAAGATAGAAAAAAAGCAAAACATAAAGAGCATTCAATTCATGAACTACAGGAGATTATAAAAAATATTCCAGAATCAAAAACTTACTCTGTGCCAAAAATAAGATTTGTAGAAGAATCCGACCTTGAGCAATATTTGTATGAAGCAACATCAAGATGGTATGAAAGCATGTTAACAACTGATGCAACATGGTTTGGTTTCCAAGACCACACGTTTGTGGAAAAATTTGAAAAGTGGATTGACTGGAGTTGGGACAAGGCTTCCCAGCCGATTAAACTAAAACTTTTAACAAATGAATCTGATATTGAAGAGAAAATGAAAAGTAAAAAATATAGTGACAAAAGAATACTAAAATTTTTGAATAATAACGAATTTACCGGCACACAATGGATAGTCGGATCTTATATAGTTTTAGTTGTTACAAAACAACATCCTTATTATTTAGTAGAAATACATGACTCTGTCATGGCGCATAATATGAGGGAAGTTTTTAAAAATATTTGGGAAAAAATAAAATAATATTTTATTTCTTTATTTGACTCGCAGCGAGACGAAGCATTATTTCAGCCGCCGAATCTTCAGTATTAGTGATGATGATAGAGTTATCATCCGCAAAAACATACATGATTACTATTTTCCCATCTTTGTCGTATAACAAACGTGCATTTTTATTTCCTACAATACCATCCTCAAAATTTACAGCTAGAAGATAATTCGTTTCGGGTGTTATATCTACACCAAAAAATCCATGTAAGTCAAAAAATATTTTTCTTTCCCATACACGCAAAGAATCAAAAATATCAGCAACAGAACGTACCTTTAGTAAGATAAAAAAATCCCCACCCGAGAACAATGTTGGTTGGGTCTTCGTGTTTACAACTCCCATTAAAAAATTGTCATTAACATAAAGAGTATTACTATTAGGAACAAAATTGCCTTTGATAAGTGTAATAAATTCTCTTAGACCTATTACTCTTTTATCAGAACTAAGATAAACCCCCCTCACTCCCCCATTTTTAACTGATGTTCCATTTATCTCATTTAAAATAGTATCTACTATTTTATCTTTATTAAAACCTTTTATTTCAAGAAAGGAGCTTTGATCAACAAAAACAATGGGCGTAAATTGTTTTTCTATGGGAACAGTAGAGGCTTCTTTCTTGAAGAAGAAGAAAAGCAAAGTGATTAAACCAAGTACAATAAGCAAAAAACCCATAAGCATAAAAAGTTTATTTTTTTTTGATTCTGGAGATAGATTTCTCTTTTCTATTTCGTGTTTTTCCTCTTCATGAATAATTTTTTTTATTATTCCACTTTTGTCACTTTCAAGCACCTTTGCCATATCTTCAGCATAAGTTTCCACAATTCTACCTTGTGTCTTATTATCTTGTTCCATTTTTATTTCCATTAAACTTAGCGAAAAAATCTTTATCTACCTCTTTGATAGAAAGACCAATACGGCCTTTTTCCTTATCAACAGATATTACTTTCACCGGTACAATCATACCTTCCTTTATTATATCGCTAACTCGCTCTACACGAAATGGCGCCAATTCCGAGATATGCACCATGCCGTCAGTAGAAGCATTAAGCTTCACAAAAGCCCCGAAATCAGCTATTTTTACAACTTCCCCTTTCAAAACTTCGCCGACGTTAAATTCGTGAGTCATTTCCTCAACTATAGTCTTGGCGAGCTGTGTCGAATCACCTTTCCCTGTAAAATATACAGTGCCATCATCTTCAATAGTGATTTCAGCCCCAGTCTTTTCTTTAATTTCTTTAATAGTTTTTCCACCACCGCCTATTACCATGCCTATCATATCTGGATTAATTTTAATAATTAGTATTTTTGGAGCATTCGGTGATATATCTTTACGAGGCATTTTAATTTCTGCTTCGATTTTATCTAAAATAATTATTCTTGCATTCTTTGCCTCTTTCATTGCTTCACCTAATATTTTTATTGGTACTCCTTCCAATTTGACATCAAGTTGTATTGCAGTCACGCCGGTCCTTGTCCCTGCAACTTTGAAATCCATATCCCCATAGTGATCTTCTGGTCCTTGAATGTCAGTCAAAATTTTATATGTGGTCTCATGTCCGCCAGAGGCGGATTTCGTTTCACTCAACATTAGTCCCATAGCTATGCCGGCGACAGGTGCTTTGATTGGTACTCCACCATCCATTAGTGCCAGAGTGGAAGCACAGATTGAAGCTTGAGAAGTGGAACCATTGGAAGCCATAGATTCAGAAACCACTCGTATCGTATATGGAAATTCTGTAAGAGAAGGCAAAACCATCGCGAGCGCTTTTTCAGCCAAAGCTCCATGACCGACTTCTCGGCGATTTGTGAAACCCGCGCGCCCAGTCTCTCCTGATGAATATGGTGGAAAGTTATAATGATGCATAAATCTTTTTTCCGCTTTTGTTTGCATTCCATCTATCATGTGTCTGTCCTCAGGACCACCAAGGGTCAGTACTGATAGGACGTGTGTACCTCCACGATAAAAAATTCCAGAACCATGCAGAACTGTCGAGACACCTCCCGCCTGTGCATAGAGGTCCCGAACTTCATCCATTTTTCTGCCGTCTGCTCTTTTATTTTCCTCAATAGCTTTCTTGTGGAGAATATCATTTTCTGTGTCATCGAATAAATTATCCTCTAAACTAAAATCTTCCCTATCTGTATATTTATCCGCAACTAATTTATTCCAAACATTGTGCAGTTCGTCTATTTTAGCCTTGCCTGCTCCGGAAAATATGGCATCAGACATTTTTGGTCTTATATTATCGTTAAATAACGTAACTGATTTTGGGTCAATTTCTTCTTTTTCTATAACTCTTTTTTCTTTGCCTATCTCTTTGACTATTTTCTTTTGGAAATTTTCCAGTTTGGCAATCTCTTCGCTTGCTGTCTTAAGAGCTTCTTCCAGCTCCCTCTCTATCGTCTGGTGAGCCGACGCTTCAATCATATTTATGTTTCCATTTTTACCGCAAATAGTTAGGTCAAACTTATACTGAGAATCATCTTCGCGAAGCTTATTTGAAGCATTTATTTTTAGCTGATTGTTTCCTTTGTCATCATTGTATTTTCCAATTCTTACACAACCAATAGGTCCATTCCATGGAATGTTTGAAACTGCGAGAGCAAGCGATGCGGCGTTTACTGCAAGAATAGTAGAATCATTATCATCAACAGAAATAACCGTCACGATTACTTGCACAGCGTGGCGTATAGATTGTTCGAAAAGCGGACGAAGAGTTCTATCAATAACCCTGCTTGCTAAAATAGCGTCTTCACTTGGTTTCCCCTCTCTTTTGACAAATCTTGAGCCTGAAATTTTACCAGAAGCATAAAACTTCTCCATATAGTCTACCGTCAAATTAAAAAATCCGAGTCCTTTTTGTTTGTCATGAGACATACAAACTGTCGCGAGGACTATCGTTTCTCCATATTTCAACATCACTGACCCGTGAGCTTGCTCTGCTAAATCTGTAAAAATAGCAGTTAAAGTTTTTCCACCTATCTCTACACTATATTCTTTTTTTTGCATAAATTTTTTATAAATTTACAAAATATAAATTTCTGAAAGGGTTTCAAGGCTGTCGAGCTCTGAACTCCAAGATTTTTTCATGCTATTTTCTCGTTGAAAAAATCCGTACTGAAAGAAAGTTGATATTTTGTAAATTTACATTAGTTCGTATCCAGACTACAGTGTTGTTTCATCCAGTATTCTTTCTGGGAAACACTACTTTGTGTCTAGACGCGAACGGATTAACTTGTAAAATCGAACGAACTACTGATGATAGTAGCATTTTAAGACTAAAAAGCAACCGATTAAAAAAGTTCCGAATGGGTACCTATGTTGAATAACACTAGAACAAGTTTTTGTTTCTCGATTCTATATATGAGTAGAATATTACCTTGGATATGACATTCTCTATATCCATCATATTCACCATGTAAATCATGATCTTGATAAATTGAATCGAGCCTACTCCCTGTACACAATATATCAATTACTTTGTTTAATTCTGTTTCCTTAAATTTACCAGAGTGTTTTAATTTCTTAAAAGATTTTTCGTATTGTTTTGTCGGAAAAGGCGTGAGCATTTTTATCTCTTCATAATATCATCGTGCATTTCTTTTGCAGAAGCATATCCCTTTCCATGTTTCATAACCCATGCAAATTCTTTATCCCATCTTTTTCGATTGGCTCTTGTTTTCTTAGTGCTGGGCACGAAAGGCATACACTGGTCTATCGCCACTTGATGCAGAAACATTTTTACACCTGAAGACATATCAATACCCATACTTTTAAACACCTTTTTAGATTTAGTTTTTGTTGCTTGGTCTATTCTTATTTGCATTGTTGTGTTCATGCCTCAAGCATATACCATTGTAATGACAATGTCAATACAACATATTAAGTCTATGTTTTAGTTAACCAACGGTAATTTTCTTTCTATTCTTAATTTTTCCGTAGAGATAGCCAAGAATTGAGCCTACGATAAACCAAATAACAACAAGAAAAAACCAACCACTCGGTTCTAGCCATGGTAAAGGCTCACGAGAATCAAACATTATACTTCGCAATCCAAAAAACTCTGATAAGAAAAGAATTGGTAAAATCGAAACTATATAGAATATAATAATTGGAAGTTGAATAACTACATCTGGAATACCTAATAACTTTATTATATTCGCTCCAAAATTAACTAAAACTAAAAAAAGACATAATGAGAACATTATACTAGATAGCCATAGCCCTCCTCTTAACCAATATCTCTTATTATTTTGCATATTATAATTTTATTTTACCCCAATCAAATACTTGCGAGGATTTTCGGATAGATCTAAAAAATCATCCACAACTTCACGAAGTTTTCCGGAGGTTGACTTACCAAATGAAACCACTTCCACCTGCACCCCAATAGTTTGTAAATATTCTACCAAAGGAATGAAATCTCCATCACCAGATACTATCACTGCGGAATCCAGTCTGGGCGCCATTTTAATAACATCCACAGCAAGCCCCACATCCCAGTCGGCCTTTTTGCTTCCACCGGCAAAAATTTGCAGATCCTTGGTTTTAGTTTCAATACCAAGCTTGGTAAGCGCCTCAAAGAAATTCTTTTCATCCCCGGCTTCGGTGGTAATGACATAAGCCACAGCTCGCACAAGAGCTCTACCCGCTACGGCATCCTTCAAGACCGCGCCGAAATTAACTCGCGCTTTGTATAAATTGCGAGCACTATGATATAAATTTTGAGTATCAATAAAAACCCCAACTCTTTGTTCTTTATGTTTTATTACTGTCATGTATATATTGTAGCAAAGAATGTCTTAAAAAACGACTACGGAGGCTGACGAGCCGAGTCTTGAGCAAAAATTCAGCAGAATTTTATGCGGGCGTTTTTTTAGATATTCTTTGTGGAAATTAAGCAACCTCAATCTTCTTCATGAGAGCGTTGTAGCGAGATTTGCTGGTTCGCTCTAAATACTTCAAATGAGTGCGTCTGTCAGCCACCATCTTGATGAGCCCTCTACGAGAGTGATTATCTTTTTTGTGCTTCTTTAAATGTTTCGATAATTCAAGAATTGCAGCCGAAATGACAGCTACCTGCACCTCTGGAGAGCCTGTATCTTTGTCATGAATCTGATTTTTCTTAATAATTGTCTGCTTTTTCTTGGTTGCTAACATATCCATATATTAGCATAAAACGGTTAAAATTGCAACCTATATTGTGCGACATGCTATAATTAGCACCTATGACATCTCTAAGAGAACTCAAAACACAATTTTTAGAATATATTGAAATAGAGAAAGGCCGAGCGATAAGGACAGTGGAAAATTACGACCATTACCTTACTGTCTTCATAAACCAAACTAAAATCTCTGATCCAAAAGAAATTACTGATTCAAAAGTCAGAGATTTTCGTATCTGGCTCAATCGCCAATCTACCGGGAAAAATCGTGCAACAGGAGAAACCATGAAAAAGAAAACTCAAAATTTTTATATGATCGCACTGCGTAGTTTTCTTAAATTTTTAACCCGCAGAAACACAACCTCCCTCCCCTCGGACCATATTGAACTCGCAAAAGTGAGTGAGAGGCAGATAGACACCATCTCGATTGAAGAATTGAAAAGACTGCTCGATGCCCCTAATAAAGAAAAAGACCCAGAGAGAAGGGCTCGCGACAAAGCAATTTTGGAAATGCTTTTTTCCACTGGTCTGCGCGTGGCAGAACTTTGTTCTCTTACAAACGACATAGACTTGCATCTGGATGAATTTTCCATCCGAGGGAAAGGCGGCAAAATACGAGTGGTTTTTCTGTCTGACGAAGCCAAAAAAGCTGTCAGAGAGTATTTAGCTCTCCGAAAAGATATGTCTGATGCTCTTTTCGTAAAAATAAAAGATGAACATTTTAAAGGGAAGGAGTTTAAATCAAAAAAGGGCAAACTTAGGGACGATCAAACACAAGAAGAAGGGCTTACTCGACGTTCAATAGAGAGAATTGTGAAACGATACGCTACCATCGCCGGAATATCGAAGAGAGTTACTCCGCACGTGATCCGTCACGTTTTCGCCACTGACTTACTTTCAAACGGCGCAGACATCCGCTCCGTCCAAGCCATGCTTGGCCATGCAAACATAGGCACCACACAAATTTATACCCATGTGACAGACAAGCATTTGCGCGATATTCACAAAAAGTTTCATAATACCAAATAAAATAATGTTATAATTTAAAAATGGATCCCGTACGAAATCTTGCTAAACAAGTTTCGCTTATAGGATAGGTCAATTTATTAATTTAAAGAAATTTCGTACGGGATGGATTACCATCGACACAAAGATCATTTTAATAAAGCATATGCGACAGGTACTGATATTTGGACACCTTTAGTGATACCACTACGTGGAATGAAACTTCTTAAAAACCTCCCAAAGGGAGCTACTATTTTGGACGTAGGTTCTGGGCGCGGTCTTTTTGCTAAAACATTGGCAGAAGCTGGCTTCAAGGTTATCGGCATTGATTTCGAAAACGCGATAGTAGATAAAGCAAACAGAGAAATAAAAAACTGGAAACTTGAGGGTAAGGTAAAATTCTTGGTGGCAGACGCGCTCAAGTTGCCTTTCGTCGACGGGAGTTTTGACGGCGCTTGCGCATTTGGATTGATGGAAAATTTGCATGCTGAAGATTGGCCTAAGTATGCCGATGAAATAAAACGTGTTTTAAAACCCGGAGGATTTTACTTGAATACGTCTTTTTCGCGCAAGACACTTAATTTTTTGAACTTTTCTCCTATAAATTCACCAGATGGCGAGCTTGAAAAGCATGGAATTCACTATCACTTCTTTGAAGAAATAGAAATGGCAAATATTTTTGATAAAAAGTTGACATTAATATCTCAAAATATTGAATTCATAAAAAAACCGGTAGAACTGGCCCTCCTCGAATCTCTTTTTCAGAAACCGAAGTAAGAACAAGATGAAAATAATTTCTTGGAACGTAAATGGAATACGCGCAGTCCACAAAAAAGGACTTTTTATCCCATTCATAGAGAAATATCAGCCGGATATCTTGTGTCTGCAAGAAACAAAAGCAGAACAGCATCAATCTCCGGTAGATTTACCCGACTACGAAGAATATTGGAACTCCGCTGTAAAAAAGGGATACTCGGGCACAGCTATTTTCACAAAAGAAAAACCGCTTTCTGTTGTACTTGGTTTACCTGAAACAATTGCGAAAAAATTTGGTCTTATTGCAGATACATATGGAGACCCACAAGCTGAAGGCCGAGTTATAACTGCCGAATTTGAAAATTTTTATGTTGTCACTGTCTATACACCGAATGCCAAAGATGATTTAGGCCGTATCCCTCTTCGTCATAAGCAGTGGGACCCAGCTTTTCTGGCTTATTGTAAAAGTTTAGAAAAGAAAAAGCCGGTCATCTTCTGCGGAGATTTGAATGTAGCGCATACAGCAGATGACCTCGCTCGACCCGAGGCCAACGAAGGGCTTAAAGGATTTACAAAAGAAGAGCGTGAAGGTATTCAAAAAATAATTGATGGCGGTTTTGTGGACACTTTCCGAATATTCACAAAAGGGTCAGAACACTATACCTGGTGGAGTCATTTTGCCAACGCTCGAGCCCGAAACGTCGGTTGGAGAATTGATTATATTTTTGTAAGTTCTAAATTATCGAAAAAAATAAAAAGTGCGCAGATATTGCCTGAAGTTTTCGGCTCTGACCACTGTCCTGTTTTGGTTGAAATTTAATATGATTTGAAATGGATACGCTTATGAGCATCCGACATCTTGCGATAAAAATTTAGATCAGGATTTATATTCTTTGAATTAAATATGATTTGATCTGACCCCTCCCACAATAAAAACCACGCTGCCGGTTCCAAAAAAACAACTAGAAATGACAAAAATAAATCATCTGCAGGATCTTTAAAAATAATCAGCGTAGCTGCTATCATAGAAATAATACCTAGAAATACCATGGTCGAACCTAGTTTCACCACACGTCGCTTTTCTTTAGAAAGTAAGTGAAAATGCCTTTTGAAGTGCGCTGCAAGACGTTCTTTGATAACTTCTTCTTCGTATTCTTTCCGCTCTTTTTCCGGAACATGAAGTACAATTTCTATCTCACCTTCATTCTTGTCGTATGTCGCTCTTTTGACTTCCTCGATAAAATCAAAAGAAAGTGCGCGCTTTGAATACGGCCGTATATCAAAGTCTGAAAAAATATCACTGTATTGCTCAAGTCTTAAACTAATCTCTGATATTTCCACAGGCGAAGAAGATTGATTGTTCATATCATATATCTTACAATATTTTTAAAGAAATTAAAAGTTTTATAACTATGTCTTTGACAATGTGTTTAAAATTGCCATACTATAATACATGCAAAAAAATTGCAAAACATGCAAAAAAGATTTTGAAATAAGAGACGAGGATCTTGTTTTTTATGAACAAATAAAAGTTTCTCTGCCAAATCATTGTCCGGATTGCCGAACGATACGCAGATTAGCGTTCCGCAACGAACGTACACTTTATAAAAGACCTTGCGACCTTTGCAAAAAAGACGGCGTTTCACTCTACCCTGCTGGCACGGCTTTTCCTGTGTATTGCCATAGATGTTGGTGGAGTGATGAGTGGGACCCACTAGCTTTCGGCATGGATTGGAATCAAGATAAATCATTTCTTGATCAGTTTAGCGAGTTAAAAAATAAAATACCACGCATAGGACTTTTAGTTATAGATAGCATAAATAGTGATTACACCAACAATGCTGAAGACAATAAGAATTGTTACCTGCTTTTTGCTGCCGGCAATAATGAGGACTGTATGTATGGAAGATTAATCCAACGTTGCAAAAATTCTATAGACTGCGATTTTCTTTATGATTCTGAACTTTGCTATGAGTGTGTTGATACAAGGAAATCCTTTAAATGTATGCATAGCGAACGTCTACAAGAATGCGTTGATGTGCTTTTTTCTTTTGATATGCGCAATTGTCAAAACTGTATATTTTGTACTAACGGACGCAATATAAATTATTGTATAGAAAATGTTCAATATTCAAAGGAAGAATATGAGAAAAAGAAATCAGAAATATTTGCTACACATGAATCAGTTGAAAAGGCCAAGGAAAAGTATAAGACTATACGTAGAAAAGCATTAGTAAAATACGCTTCAGCTGTAAAATGTAACAACGTCACGGGTGACTATATTTATAATTGTCATGAAGGAGTACGAGTTTTCGACGCATTTAACACCAAAAATTGTTCTTATATAGCTGATGCAGATGATGTTCTAGACAGTCAAGACTGTAATAATATATATACCAAACCAGAGCGTTGTTATAACGTGATGGGCTCGCTCACAAGCAGTAATTGCATCAGTACTGTTTACCCTATGTATTGCAACGAGACGCAATATTCTGATAGTTGTTATAATTGCGTAAATTGTTTCGGTTGTGTAGGGCTAAATAAAAAAAATTACCATATACTGAATAAAAAATACAGCAAAGAAGATTATGGAAAAATAAAGGAGGAAATTGTTGAAAGTATGAAGAAAAATGGAATATATGGAGACTTTCTACCGCCATCCTTGTCCCCTTTCGGCTATAATGAAACTCTAGCACAAGAATATTTTCCGATGACTGAAAAAGAAGCAAGAGAGAAAGGCTTCAACTGGCAAGATCAGACTACTGGCACGTTTGGAAAAGAAACAATAAAAGAAAAAGATATACCCCAAACTATAAGTGAAGTTAGTGATGACATTTTGAACGAAATTTTGGTTTGCAAAGACTGTAAAAAGAACTTTCGTATAACTAGAGCCGAATTGGATTTCTATAAAAGAATGGGACTGCCTCTGCCACACAAAGATTTTGAATGTAGACACCAAGATCGTATGAAAAAGCGTAATCCACGCAAACTTTGGCATCGTTCATGCATGTGTGAATTAAAAAATCACCTTCATGGCACAAAAAAATGTGAAAATGAATTTGAAACCTCATACTCCCCTGATCGTCCTGAAATAGTTTACTGCGAAACCTGTTACCAACAAGAAGTTTCTTAACTATTTTTCCTCTCACAAGTATTTTTCTGCTGAAAAATCTCGCGAGCCCTCCTCGCCTCGTCAGGCTCCGGCCTTGCGATTGGGTCCCTTGCCCAATCTCACCCCATGCTTTTCATGAAGTTTCGTGATTTCTTCCTCCTCTAATTCTTCTTTTTTTTCTTTTCCTTTATCGCCAAGGACTTTTAGTTCAGAATCTAGAAGCAAATTTAAAGATCTAACCAGTTCCGATAAATTTTCTACTGTATTTTTTGAAGAATCTTCTAGTACTTCTTCAAGAAGCGCACTCAAAATCCATCCCATCCTCGGTCCGGGTTTAATATTAAGCTCTTTCATCATAAATTCCCCGTTAATTTTCAACTGTCCTACAGATATTGGGTCATGCAAAGCTTCTTCTATCATTGCAAAATATTTACGAAGTCGGTACGGTGCTTCTTTTTTCTTCATTCCCACCCTATCACACTCACGGACATTCATTAAAAGCCAAATATTTTCTACACCGACCTTTGCAATAATTCTACGCACTGCGGAAAGCGTAATCAATTCTGTGTCGGAGAAAAACATGTGATTGCGAACAAGTTTTTCTACCAAATCAATTTCTTTTTTAGAAAATTTTAATCTATCCATTATTTTTTTCGTCATCCGCGCGCCGACAACTTCATGCCCATAAAAAGTGTATTTTTTCTTTGCAGAACCTTCAGCAATTCTTCGAGAACGTGGTTTCCCAATATCATG
>Ga0209542_10014176_pt1 | contig 13612 bp, 10 predicted proteins | sample RifCSPhighO2_01_FD_184028 | JGI IMG/M metagenome (GOLD analysis project Ga0209542, IMG submission 184028) | Soil microbial communities from Rifle, Colorado - Rifle CSP2_plank highO2_0.1 (SPAdes) (version 2) | ecosystem: Environmental > Terrestrial > Deep subsurface > Rock core/Sediment ... | reverse complement strand
CTCGAGCGGCTGCTCGCCGTGAAGCATGAACCGATGCTGGCCGGCAATGGCCGCATTCGGCAGGAAGTCAGCCAGGATTTGCAGCGTTTGGGTTTCACAAGCCGGCACGGTCACGCCGCGAAGAGGCACTGTGAGCACGCCATCGCGGCGACTGACTGTGCGCGCACGACTAACACGTGCGCCGCGGTACTCGGCATAGACACCGGAAATGTCACTCGCTGCTCCCAGGCCCGTGCGGCGGAGTGTCACGGCTTCAACCTTTCGATTTCCACCGCAGTCTGCTGTCAATTCGAGCGTCAACATCGGAACACGTTGACTTCCTGCCGGCACAGCGGTGATCGTCACTTGATCAGTGACTGCCACAGATAAAACCCCCGAGCCTGCATACCCGAGGCGAACCGGCGGCTGCACCGCCAAACCGCCGTAACGTAGAAACGAATAGGCCAAGAGTTCCGTTAACACCACTCGACAATAACATCATCTCTCTTCTTTCCCACGAACTCGGCCCGCTTTCCGCAAACTTGAAGCGAGGCGCCGGTTCAATCCCAAAGAGACCGGCAAGGACGTTCCGCGGAAACACAAGCAAACGAACATTGAACAGCTTCACTGCCTCATCGTACGCCAAACGCATGGCCTCCGCTTCTGAGCGCGCCTGTTGCAGCACTCTTTGGGCAGTCGTGAATGCTGCGAGCGTTGCTACTTGGCCATACTCGCTTGCCGTCACCCGGAGTTGGGCTTCTGCAGTATCCAAGGCATGAATAGCGGCCACCTGTTCAGTGATGGTGGAAGCTTCATTCCACGTTTTTCGAGCGGTGCTGGATGCATTCAACGCGTCAGGCGCGAAGGGGGCAACGCTCGCCAGCGCTGTTTCCACTTCTTGGAGCGAAACGACCCGGGCCGATTCGGCTGCCTCAACATCTGCCCAAGCTCGACTCAAACTTGCATGGGAGAAGAACAAGGTGACGGCACTGCCAAGACACCACAGCAAAAAAAACGTCACTGCAGCGAGAGCGACGATGCGGGGCGGCGTTAACTTGAAAGGCAAAACCATGGGACAGCGGCAGTATAGCAACCTGGAACTTGGAACATGGAACTGTTACAAGTTCCAAGTTGCAGGTTCCAGGTTACGTTTTGCTGAGCATAAACCGATACGGCTTGGCCGCCCATTCGCCGGCGTAGGCCACCCCGATCCGAGCGGTGCGGCGAATGCTTTTTTGCGGAATAACCGCCGCATCTTCAATCCAGAGTCCTGAAGCGCGTTTGGCAGGCTGACCATTGTGGTTCCGAGTTATCCCGAGTGCTCGAGTCAACTTGCCTGGGCCGTCCCATTCACCCGCCCCGCGGATCAGCACCGCCGACGGATAATCCTTCGCGCCGGTCACAATATTGAGCATCCAGTACATCCCGTAAATGAAATAGACATACCAATACCCACCTGGCCCAAACATCACCTCCGTGCGTGGGGTGCGCCCCCGCGCGCCGTGACAGGCGAGATCAAGCGGGCCGTCGTACGCTTCGACTTCAAAGATGGTCGCCCGGCTGATTCCGTCTTCATGTTTGACGCAAAGCTTTTTGCCCAGAAGCTGCGGGGCTACCTGTAAAACGGGCCGCTGATAAAAGGAGGGTGGTAGAACAGGCATAGTTATTAAAGAACGAGGTGATGATTCTAATTAAAATATTCCCGGCTAAAGGGAATTGCCAGGTACAGACCTGTTATTTGATGCAAGATGTCTATATCGGAAGTAAAACTTTCAGAGATACAAAGAGCTCCGGTCGGAAACCTCCGCTCGGCATTGGCCAACCTTTGCACTTTATGGCTTGCCATGAGGCCTTTCACGATTAATGGTCGGGATGGAGGGACTCGAACCCTCGGCCTCGCGCACCCGAAGCGCGCGCTCTAGCCAACTGAGCTACATCCCGACAGACTGCAGTATAAAAGAAGCAGTCGGTGAACGTAACTACTCGCCCGCCGTAGCTCCGAAGGAGCGAAGGTGGGAGCTACATCCCGACGCTCGGCGATTGTAGTGGGTGGCCTGAGCGGAACCAATCGAAAAATATGACCCCCGATTTTCCGACTGGAAGTCCACTGAAATGCTACAAGAACATATATTTTGATATCGCAATGACCATAGTCTCAAACGTTCAGATTTTTTGTATAAATATTTTATACAACTACGATAGTATCGTGCAAAATATATCTTCAATAAAGGCTTATATAAGCCAAAATATCGATATCATTGGCATTGACAATGATGCGTCAATCTAAGCATATAAAGCAGGACTCGTAGCCCCTTTTGGTCAACCCTACGAAGGCCCGAAACCCCCTAGCATAATATCGTGAAACACATTTCACACTACGTTCCCGCACCAGTGGTGCTCCTGCACACGGTGCTCATCGCGGCCTTCGCGCTGCAGATGGTGATGACCTATCCGTCGCTCGGGTAAGGTCGAAACTTTCGAAGCCTTCTACGGGAGAGGCCGGACCTCCAGCGTGCCAGACGCTACCGGTTTTGCTGACTCTGGATTCCCGTCAGCTGGTTCAAGCGTGATTTCAATGAGGTTGTAGCCCGCTAAGTCTTCAGTTGATTCATGAGTCAACGAATGCCGTACCGCCGCTTCACTCGTATTGCGAAGTTCGCCCAAGCTCGTCCGACTGCCATCGCTTGATCGGACAAGCCACCCTTCGTACAAGAACCCTGCTGGCGCCACCTCGATGTTCAGCTGCAGCGAAACGCGATAGAACTCATCTGTAAACACAAGTGCTTGGGCCACACCATTGGCATTAAAACCTTCTACTCCAGCCAGCGGCCCCATCAAAAATTGGCGCGCTTCTCCGTGAACGGTGTCCCGTACTCTGGCCGCCCCCGGGAATTGGCAAGCTGTTAGTAACAAACTCATGCCGAGGATTATTGAGAACAATTTCACCATAGAAACCCGGGGCGACGGGCCGCAAATTTTGCACGCTCCCGTTCAGCGGCGCGTTGCACGGAAGCGCCCACCAAGATGTAACGTGGTTCTTCTTCCGGAAAGAGTTCCGCAAGTTTTTGGCTCATAGAAATCGCGGCTTCAGCGTTTGGTGAAAGCGCAATGAAGTGTCGGTTATGTTCAATCGCTTCGCCAAACGCGCGAAGCAAGGCGTCGTATTCAGGTTTCCGGGCCTCAGTCTCTGTTATTCCCAACTTCTCAAAAAGCTCAATGTTTGCCAGTGTGACACTCATGTCGTTATAGCGGTTTATCTCATACGCCTTCTCATATGCATCCAGTGCGCAAGCATAATCACGCCCCGCGAGGCAGACTTCACCGAGCAGTTTCCACACTCGACCGTCGGCTTCATTTTGATCCAAGTACAAATCAACTGCCGCCAGTGCCTCCGGTTGCTTACCTGCCGCCAGGAGCAACTGCGCCCGGCTCAGCTGCATGTCACGCGAAAAGCGTTCATTGCGAGAGCGGTCATACCAAGCAAGCGCAGTTTCAGCGTCACCGCGTGCTTCGGCATGCCGTCCGAGTGATGATGTGACAAGGTATCCACCTTCAATGATCACTACCAAAAGCAACACACTTGCAACCAATGCCTCGAAACCAAATTGCAAACGCGCAGGTACATGATGTGCTATCGGGCGCATGTCAGACGCGAGAACACCAAGCAGTAACCAAAACGGCAGCGCGATACCCACAAATTGCAGATTGTAATCAATCGAGTTATGCGCCAGCACACCGGCCACGGCAATGACAGCTACTCTACTACTTGTTTGGGCCTCGTCCCTCGTCACCTCGTCCTTTCCGGAGGTACGAGTTGACGAGGTTACGAGGTACCATCCCATAATGGCTCCAATAAAGAATATCCAGAGCAATGCCGCGGGCACGCCTCGTTCCATCAGAAGCTTCAGGAATACATTGTGCGGATGATCAGACGTTGCCAGAACACCGGTTTGCAAACGAGGTTGCACGAAACGAAAGCTGTAGGGGCCCCAACCGAACAGTGGTTTTTCCTGCGCTAATTGTAACGACTGCACCCAGAACTGTTGTCGTTCTGAAACTGATGATGTGCCTTCATCCGCAGAGAAGGTGATCTTGTCTGCTACTGACTCCACTTCGTGCAACTGACTGCGTAAAAGATTTGCTGCTCCAAAGAAAAGAACAATCAGCAGCAACAGCAAACCTGCTTCGCGAAGAACAGTGTTCTTCAACCGTGGCCGCCAACCGACGCGCAGTCGCAGCAGCGCGAAGAGAATGATCTGACCGGCAAAGGCAATGATCGCCCCGCGCGAATACGTCAAAAGCAGTGAAGCAATAGGAAGACTCAGAAACAGTGTTCGGGGGAGAGACAGCTGCCAATCTTGAGGAACCCACGAAAGTTTGAGTCGCTGCGACCAGAAAAAGACTGCCGGCCAACCGAGGAGCAAAAATTCAGCCCAGGCGTTCGGCCAGTAATCCGTGTGAAAACGGAAATCAAAGAACGGCCCCACCATCCGATTCACCGGCTGAAGAACGTAGACGAGTAGTCCGATCACGCACGCCGCGATCGTGACGTACGCGAGCGTGCGTAACAGTCGCTCATCAAAAAATATCTTATTCTCACGCGGGCCGTGGCGGGCGGCCCAGAAGAAGAGAAGAAGAAGCGACGAATCGCGCAGGACTTCATCAAGTCCGTAATTACTGGTTTGGGATTTCAAATAGGAAAGCGCGGTCCAAAGGATAAACATGATGCCGATAGCCCACAGCCAAAGTGGCACATCTCGCACCGACTTACGGCGTACCGCAGTGAATGCCGCCAACCATGCGAGCGGCACCAGGAGCCACGTTGTTTCCAGGCTTTTACCCCCCTTCCACAGAACCGCGAAAGCTACAAAGAACAGGACAATATCAACGAAACGACGCTCTATTTTGCCAAACAGACTGCCAGCGAAAACCGCCATATCGGAAACATTGTGCCTGGCCGAGGGGCAAAGGTGAAGCCCTGCGGTCTCACCCTCATAACTTCTCAAGTGTGTTAGCTGGTTAATGCGGAACCCGCCGGAGCGGGATGACAACACCACGGAATGCTTTTTGCGAAGGCGGGTGAAGCGTAGACTGGCGCTTCGTCATGCGCGCATTTTTTACTTTGCTCCGGGCAATGTGGCGGTACGCCAAAGGAAGGCGGCGTTCGCTCGTGCTGTTTGTTGTCTTGTTTTTGATTGCCAACAGTCTGTACTTGCTCGAGCCATTCGTCATTGGGCAACTCCTCAATGCGATTCAACAGACATCGGTCGGTCCGGAGACATCGTCGACGTTACTGTGGTTGTTTTTGGCAATGATCGGCGTGTCCGTTGGGTTCTGGTTTTTTCATGGACCGGCGCGTGTGCTGGAACAAGACATCGGCTTTCACATTCGCGCGCATTTTGTGGATCACTTGTATCGGATTCTCATGCGCTTGCCGATCCAATGGCACCGCGATCACCACTCGGGCCAAAGTATCAATCGAATGCGCAAAGCGCAGAATGCGCTGTATGATTTTTCGTCAAACTTATTTCAATTGATCGAGATGTTGGTCCGATTGATCGGATCGTTCATCGCTTTGTTCTTCTTGTTGCCTATTGCGGCGATCATCGCTTCTGGAGCAAGCATCGCTGCGCTGCTGTTAGTCTTCGTCATTGATCATTGGCTTCTGCGAATGTACGAAGAAATCAACGCCAAAGAACATCACACTGCTTCCGCCCAGCATGATTATCTGACCAACATCATTACGGTCATCACGCTGCGTCTGCAAAAGCTGACGCGGAACGAACTGTGGCGCCGCATGACGCACTATCGTGAGCTCTATCACCGGAGTGTGTACATCGGTGAAATAAAGTGGTTTTTGGCAACCGTCTTGATCTCACTCATGACGGTTTCAGTCTTAGCTTGGTATAGCCTCACGACGCTTCGGACGGAGGGTGTGCTCCTCGCCGGTACTTTCTACATGCTCTATGACTACCTCCAAAAAGTTGGCGGCGCATTTTACACATTCGCCTGGAAGTATTCAGCCACCATTCAGCAGTATGCTGACTTGCTGGCCGCTTCGGAAATACTGGCAGCCGAACCACCTGAAGCAGCCAAAGCGAAGAGGCTGCCGAAAGAGTGGAAGCGCATCGACATCAAGAATCTGCATTTTCGCTACGAAGATGAAGAGAAGCGCGAGCATCATCTAAAAGACATCACCGTGTCGCTGCAACGCGGTAAAAAAATTGCGCTGGTCGGCGAAAGTGGCAGCGGCAAATCCACGCTGATGGCACTTCTGCGCGGTCTGTTCGATCCTGATCGTGTGGAGGTCAGTGTTGATGGTGAGATGCAACCCCAAGGGCTGCGGCATCTCGCCGATCACGTCACGCTGATTCCCCAGGAGCCCGAAATTTTTGCCAACACGATCGAGTACAACATTACTGTCGATACCGAACAATCACGGCACGAAGTGACGGAAGATATTCGCATTGCGGCATTCGACACGGTGCTCCCGCGCCTGCGCGACGGTCTCAAGACAAACGTTGTTGAGAAAGGCGTGAATCTCAGCGGCGGGGAAAAACAACGCCTCGCCCTCGCCCGCGGCGTGTTTGCCGCCAAACGCAGCGACATCATTTTGCTTGATGAGCCAACGAGTTCGGTTGATGCCGTGAATGAGCGTCGCATCTACCGGAATTTATGGCAGCGGTTTCCGGACCGCGCCATTGTTTCCTCGCTTCATAAGCTTCACCTCCTTCCTCTCTTCGATGAAGTCTACGTTCTGCGCGATGGTCGTGTGATAGAGCATGGGCCAGTCAAAGAGCTGCTGGCACAAGACGGTGAATTGAAAAAGCTGTGGGAACAGTACAACCGAGAGGATAGAGAAATAACGTAAGGCAGTTGGCGCTTGCGACGATGATTCGTATACTCCTTCCATGCCCAGTGCCGACGTGGCGGCCCATCGACAAGCTCATGACCGCTCGCAGAAAATAGTAGTTATATAGTTCCTTTCAATTATCGTACCGACGTGGCGGAATTGGTAGACCCGCCTGCCGAAGTGCCCTTGCCGTGGTGGCGGAACTGGTAGACGCGCACGCTTCAGGAGCGTGTATCCGCAAGGATGTGGAGGTTCGATTCCTCTCCACGGCACCACCTTTGTAAAAGTGAGCGCCTAGGCCTCTGGACCCCTCGCTGGTTCAGGGCTTTTCCGCTTGCCCGAGGCCAGAAAACCGCTGTATCATCACGTATTACTTCCCCCTCCTTTTATGGCAGATAACAGCTCAGGCGTCAGCGCAATTGTCGCTATTGTCGCCATCATCGCCATCGGCATTATTCTGTACTTCGGCATTCAAATGCTCGGAGTGGAGCAAAATGACTCGGACATCGAGGTTGATCTACCAGAGGATGTTGATGTCTCGCCAGATTCAGATGCCGAGGCAAACCCAGCTTATTAAGGTTCCTAGGTCACTATGCCACTCCTGGTTCTCCTTCTAGGGCTCATTGCCCCGCGGCTCGTGATGATCGTGCTGTGGCTTTTCACCGGCTGGTTTACAAACGTGTTTGATACCTTTGTGATTCCGGTCCTGGGATTTATTTTCCTGCCCTATACGCTTCTTTGGTACAGCGTGGTTCAAAACTACTGGGGAGGTATATGGGGATTTTGGCAGATTGCTTTTATGTTGCTTGCGCTGGCTTTGGATTTGGGAATCCCCGCCGGTTCGCGGCGTCATGAATAAGATCCCCGCGGTCATTTTAGCAGTGGTTGTAACCACTGGGTGTACCACAGCCCTCCATGAACCTTTGCCAGAGACAGCCCGCCGGGAAACTCCCCTCTCATTCGGCCTCTACGTGACGTCGGACCGCGCGCAAAACCCGATCGATCCGCCCGAACGGTTCTACGGCTACCACGCGGCAGTCGATTATGAAGTTTCTGAAGAAGAACTACATGCGGAGGTGCCCGTCTACGCTCTCTGCGTAGGAAAGATTTTGCAAAGTGGTTCCGTTGAGGGATACGGCGGACTCGTCGTGCATACATGCCGCTTAAACGGCGAGGATGTCACCGTGCTCTATGGTCATCTGAGTACCGACAACTTGCCGCCTGTCGGGAGCCGCCTGACACCCGGCGAGCGCATCGGAATACTAGCTGAGGCGCGAAGCGCCGATAGCGGTCACAATCGCAAGCATCTTCATTTCGGCATTCATAAGGGAAAAGAATTATCAATCCTTGGTTACGTTCAGGATGAAGAAAAATTGCAAGAATTCATCAATCCGGTCAGCATCGTGCCTACGAGCGCATTGTCAGAGGTGTTGTCACTCCATGAAGCATATTGGCGTCAATCGGCCAAATCGAGCGCAACCTCGGCGGTCGGCGCCCAATAGCGGCATTCCCACGTTGCCAGTTTTGGGCTATAATAAGGGGATTTGTCGAAACAAATACAAACATTCCTCGCGGAGGTGTGGGCCCGTGTTCGGGCTCAGTATGGTACCAACCGGCCCTTCTGGCTCGGAGCACTTTATGGAATCCTCGCCCTGCTCTCGATTTCGGAATTCGGGCCCCCGCTGCGGAGCTGGCTGATCGAACAAGTCCCTCAGTTCAGATCACAACCTCAACTACTGCGGTACGAAGTTGCCACGTTTGATGAAAGTGATCTTTTTCGGCCGGTCACTCTTCTGTCAGTAGGTGAACCGAAGCTTCAGCCCATCACCCGAGAACACCTCACCCAAACCTCCCAAACTGTTTCATCCGTCCCTGAAGTGAATACAATTATTGAACAGAGTATGCCGCAGAGCCAAGGGCTCTCCAGTTATTCGGCGCCTCACGCAGCTGCAACTGAATCAGCTGTTCCAGCTTCATCCTTAAGCATTTCAGCACCGTTCTCATCCGAATCCCAGCTCTCAGCATCGGCTGCATCGAGTTCTGCTGGTTCCCCGGTCTCAACTTCACCGACCGGAGATTTCCCCGCGTTCGAAAATGCCGTCCACCCCGTCACCCACGTTCCAAACTGGGGCGCCATGACAAACGCTTCCCAGTGGGAGCGCCGCTACGAAAATATGACAGAGTCAGATTTCGTACCGATTCCACGGTATAACCTTACAATTCTAACGACACCAATGTCTGTGTATTTGGAGGACCGCTTAAGCCATACCGCCGAAATCACAGCGAAGCTCTACTACTCAACACGCCACATGGGATCGTACGACCTCGATATGGGCGAATACACTGGTACGCATGTTGGGCTGGATCTAAAACTGGCTCCAGGCACTACCATCGGGGCTGTAGCCGGCGGTCGTGTTCACGTGGTAGGAACTGACGATTCACTTGGCCTTTACGTTATCATCGAGCATCGACATCCCACGGAGGGAATCTTCTTTTCAGTGTACGGGCACTTTGAAGAGGTCTTTGTTCAAGCCGGAACCGATGTTACTGCTGGCCAGGCAATCGGCCGCGTCGGTATGACTGGGCAAACAACTGCGCCACATCTTCACCTGCAGATTGATCGTGACACTGGTGCGAGACCGCACATTCGCTACCGACCGATTGTCAGTGTTACAGTCAATGAGGCCGACCGCTTTACGGTCAGCCCCATTGAATTCATCGGCAAATATTAGATTACGTATCAGAATGAAGCACCTGAACGCGTCGTACAGAGTGCACTTTATACTTGCCTTACTTTCTTATTCATTATATAAATAATGAACAATAATATTGATCATCTATCATACCTTTACACCTATATTTAGGGCTAAACTATAATTATATAAATATCACGCCAGCGCATATTTTCTGCTACTGAAAAGGTCTAGGAGCAAATATAAACTATTCAATAGGTGATCTAGGCCAAATAACCTTTTGCAACACTCGAATGTCAAAAATGTTTGTCTAGCCAACGTACCTCGACTTGCTACGATACCGCCCATTTTTGCAATGAACGCAACTGTAGCGATCAACTTGTCGGCAGCGTATAGCGACCACTCACAGCCGCTGCTTCGTTACTGTCAGCGCCATACAAAGTGTAAGGAAGACGCTGAAGAGGTCGTGCAGGATACCTTTCTGAATTATTACAATTACCTCGAACGAGGGAGCACAGTGCTCAATGTTCGATCATTCCTCTTCCAGGTTGCGACCAACCTGCTGGTCGACTGGGCCCGCAGGCGGCGGCGCGAACGTGAACAACTGCTGTCACTCGATGCACTGCAGGAAAAAGGATTTGAACTGCCACAGGAACGAAGTAAAACCGCTGAAACTGCGATGGACATAGACCGACTGCTCGAAAAAGCCGGCGTAAACCCCCTTTCGGAAAACACGCTTCTCCTTTTGCGTTATAAACAAGGACTTCCATTAACTGACATCGCCAAAAAGATGGGAATTAGCCGCAATGCCGTGGCTGTTCGTCTACATCGAGCTCTGAAAAATTTACGACTGGCATCCAAAGATTTTACGGCTAAAAGTAAAGCAACATCGACAAAGTCTGTGATTAGAATGTCGAAATAAATAAAATCAAGAGACGTTCTGTAATGCCGACGGAAGCTGCAACGTCCTAACAGTCCTTTGTATCTATTACCTCCTTCTATCATGTCTCGCTCGCGCTCGGTTGAAGCACTGCTTACGCGCATACTGGTGCGTTGTAAGCCACTTATTTCAGTCGTGGTTGTTTTGGCTATGGCCTCAACCATGATTTTTACGACTGAGTCGGTCGCCGCCTCGAGTTCGTTTTCCCCAAGCAGCCTTATCGGCGGCCTGATCGCAGCCCTCGCGGGCGGAAATCAGGACAGCGATGAAACCGCTACTGCTACATCCACGGTTGTCGCGGATGTGATCGATGCAGCAACGGCTCTGGCTGATGTGGATCAAGTGGACACGGGACCCGGTCCTAATAACCAGTCAGCTGATGTCATGCCGGATGCCAGCTCAACGCTGACAGGTACGGTGGACGCTCCAGCCGAAAACGATGTGGACATCGACCAGACCGGTGATCCGGCTGGCCAGAATAACCAAGACGCCACCTCGGACGCTGACGCGAGTAGCACCGTTGATTTGGGTGCAACTTCCGAAGCGGATGACACCACGGAAGTGGAACAGGAAACGGATGGTGACGGCAGCAATCAAGACATTGATGCCGATTCAGGCGCCGATGCGACGCTTGATGTTGGTGTAGATGCAGGAGCCGAGAACGGTGTAGAGATTGACCAGACAGGAGGAATTGGCCAGAACAACCAAAATGCGGAGTCCATGGCTGATGCCATTGCCGCGGCACTGAGCGACCTTATTGCGGAAGCCGTGAATAATAGCATCCTCTCCCAGTACGTCGGAGGCGGCTTGTTCGGTAACGCTAATCAACAGATTACGAATGTTACCAACAGCATTACGAACGTTGATGCCTCGCAGATCACCAATGCCATCAACAATAACCTCATTACGTTGATCGCGGGTGACGGTCAAAATAACCAGAATGTGATCGTCAATACGAATGCGGACGCCAACGGAGAGCAGACGATCGAAGCCGAATCAGAAAATACTGTGGAATCGACACAGGAAATTGCTGGTGACGGTGATAACGCGAACCAGTCCGCCGGTAATGAAGTGGGTGCCGAAACCAATGTTGAGGCACTGCAAGACACGGGTGCCGAGAACAACGTTGACATTACGCAAACTGGTGGAGCGGGATCGAACAATCAAAACGCGCCGGTGAATGCCGATGCGACCGGTGACGCCGACATGGATCTCGACGTCGATGCAGAGAACACATTGACCACAGAGCAGACCGTGGGAGGCGGCGACAATCATAACCAGGATGCCGATACCGCCGCTGATGCCGCCGCTGATGCTCTTATCGAGCAGACCAACGATGGCACCAATGACATTGAAATTGATCAGACAAGCGGTGATGGCCAAGCCAACCAAGATGCACCCATCAACGCTTCGGCCGATGCGAACGCCTCGCTCGATGCTGAAGTGGAAGCCGAGAACGATCTCGACAACACTGTCTCGCAAGTCAGCGGAGCCGGTGATAACCACAATCAAGACGCTGATACAAGCGTTGCCGCTGGCGCTGCCACGGAAGCCAGTCAGGTCAATACGGCTGGCAACGATGCAGCCGTCACCCAAACTGGCGGCAGTGATCAAACCGCCCAAAGCTCGGACAACACTCTCGACAGTGCTGCCGATGCGGATGCTGATCTGGACACCTCAGCCATCAACCGGCTGACGGTTGAACAGGAAACCGGCGCCGGTGATCAACACAACCAGAACGCAGACACGACTGCAGAAGCAGGAGCCGAAACCGGTGTCACCCAGGTCAACACATCCGGCAATGGGCTGGATATCGAACAGACTGGTGGTGATCAAGCGGCTCAAAGCTCCGATAACGTGCTTGGCAGTGACGCCGATGCGGAATTGGAAGCCGAAACCACAGCCGAGAACGATTTGAATAACACCGTCTCGCAAGTCAGCGGCAGCGGTGATAACCATAATCAGAGCGCCGAAACCGGAGCAGCGGCTGGTGCCGCAACAGTTGGTACGCAAGTCAACACCTCCAGTAACGCCCTCGGCGTTAGCCAAATTGGTGGTGATCAAGCCGCGCAAAGCTCGGACAACGTTCTCGCTAGCGCAGCTGATGCAGACATGGATCTTGATACGACCGCCGAAAATAGCATCACCGTCGAGCAAGAGACCGGTTCTGGTGATAACCACAACCAAGAAGCTCTGACGGATGCTGCGGCCGGCGCCGAGACTGTTGGCACGCAAGTCAACACCTCGGCCAATGCCGTTAATGTGGAACAAATGGGTGGTGACCAAGCCGCCCAAAGCTCGGATAACGTTTTGGGTAGCAATGCTGAAGCAGAACTGGAAGCCGAAACCACTGCCGAGAATGATTTGGACAACACCGTCTCACAGATCAGCGGTTCCGGTGATAACCACAAGAATCATGCCGAAACGAATGCGGCCGCTGGTGCCGTAACGGATGGTACCCAAGTCAACACCTCCACCAACGGACTTGATGTCAGCCAAGTTGGTAGTGATCAAGCCGCACAGAGCTCAGATAACGTCCTCGGTAGCACGGCTGATGCCGATGCGGACCTCGACACGACTGCTCGAAACAGCATCACAGTCGAGCAAGACGGTGGTTCGGGTGACCAGCACAATCAACATGCCGAAACGGGTGCTGAAGCGGGTGCAGAGTCTGTCGGTACGCAGGTCAACACCTCGGCCAATGCCGTGGATGTGGAACAGACTGGTGGCGATCAAGTCGCGCAAAGCTCCGATAACGTTCTTGGCAGCGACGCCGATGCGGAACTGGAGGCTGAGACGACCGCCGAGAACGATCTTGATAACACCGTGTCGCAGGTGAACGGTTCAGGTGATAGCCATAATCAATTCGCTGCAACTGATGCAGCCGCCGGGGCAGCCACTGTCGGAACACAGGTAAACACCTCGACCAACGGAGTTGATGTGGAACAGATTGGCGGTGAACAAGCGGCGCAGAGCTCGGATAACGTCCTCGGTAGCACGGCTGATGCCGATGCGGACCTCGACACGACCGCTCGTAACCGTATGACCGTTGAGCAAGAAACCGGTTCCGGTGATAACCATAACCAAGATGCCGAGACGAGTGCAGAAGCTGGTGCCGAAACTGTCGGCACACAGGTGAATACTTCT
>Ga0209542_10014174_pt1 | contig 13613 bp, 16 predicted proteins | sample RifCSPhighO2_01_FD_184028 | JGI IMG/M metagenome (GOLD analysis project Ga0209542, IMG submission 184028) | Soil microbial communities from Rifle, Colorado - Rifle CSP2_plank highO2_0.1 (SPAdes) (version 2) | ecosystem: Environmental > Terrestrial > Deep subsurface > Rock core/Sediment ... | reverse complement strand
GAATTCTGGTAAACTTTCCTGGAACATTGACATTAGCAAAAGCAAGTACATGAACGGGAGCGCCTCCTTTATCAAACTTAAACGATACTTCTTCCGTAACACCTATACTTATATCTTTTCCCTGTGCGGTGATGGTATGGATTGATGGTTCAGTAGGTGGTGCAGGTGTTGGTGTAGGGGTAGGCGCAGGAGTGGGAGTAGCTGTTGGAGTTGCCACAGGAGAAGTTATTTTCGCCGCAGGAGTTATGCCTAGTGTTGGTTTTGCTGTTGTTGGAGTTGCCACCGTTGAAGGTGCCGTCGGTGCGGGTGCTGTTGATGGAGCAACTGCAGGACAGCTCGTAATAAAACCGTCAAATTCTTTCTCTTGATTATCGATACATAACCTAGCTTGTTCTTCTGTAAGTGGATAATATACTTGACCTCCGCCCGCCCATCCATTCGTGGGCCCAGCAGCAACTCCTTGAGGAAATATTAGAGTTTCACATTTATGGTTCCATGAACTAAGGAATGTCAGTTTATCCCCCGCGTTTCCGTACAATAACTTATTATTGAACTTTGAGATAATAACGCCTCTGTACACAAAACAATTAACTAGATATTCTTGAAATTCTGGATTTGTTGCAATGTCTGAATATCCTTGTGCTTTTGCTCTTTCGACACAAACAGTAGGTCCCTTCGCATCACAAAAACTATTAACTGTACTTGATTCTGAGGTTACAGCAGTTGTAGCTGGAGGAGTTGTTTTCGTCGCAGGAGTTACACCTAGTGTTGGTTTTGCTGTTGTCGGTGTTGTCGCTGTTGAAGGTGCCGTCGGTGCGGGTGCTGTTGTCGCTTCTTTTTTAATTTCCCAGCCGGTTAGTGTACACTCAAACACACCGCTAAGAAGTTCATCCTCAAGTGTATCCCCAAGATGGTTGCTATCGCAGGTAAAAAGTTTTCCGCTAGCGCATATTGAATTTGTATACCCTAGCAGAGGAAAAGTTGGGAAAGATTGGGGTGAATATCCTGAGAGGAATATTTGCCCATTAGGTATTCCAGCGCATGAATCACTGTTTTTTTTAATGGTAAAATAATATCCTTTCATGGCTTTGTATTCAGAAAAAGAGATGTCAACATTAATCTTATCAAAGAGTGGAATGTTTTTCGTTTCGAACTTTTTTGCATCAGCAGTACCTTGAGCAATAATTGGAAATTTATACCCGTCCAATAGGTAGTTTATTTTATTTTGTTCTTTAGATAATAAGGCAATACTATGTCTGAAATTTGATCCGGGAAGGTAAAAATATTGTGTTGATCCTTCCTTTATAATATGTTTTTCTCCCTCTTGGAGTTCACCATTGTGTCGTCTTAAACTAACTTTAACCTCAACTTTCTCTTTAGCCTCAACAAGCTTTTTAGAGAGAATTTTGATTCCTATTGCAACTTTTGGATCTAAATCTGAATAATATTCTTGTGGAACCACGTTAGGGTTGAATTGTCTACTTAAAGGAAGGACAAATATTGATTCATCATCATAATAAAAACCAACATTATCAAACTCTGGAGAGCTACCTGAGATTCTGAGAAAATCTTTTCCAGTAGAACCGGGAGCATAGTAGTCGGTCCAACCCCCATCTCTATATACATAGGGGCCACTTATTTCCCTCTGGCCGTCAAGAAAGAAATCGGCAGGGGTATATGGGACCGTTGATAAGGTATAATATTTTGTTTCCTCAGTGGTTATAATATCGCCTTTAATTGGGGCTATTTTCACCGCTTCTCCCGCAAACGTTTCTTTCAACGTGGGATAAAACACCACAAAAGCCACGGCCAGAAGAATGATCGTAATTGTAAGAATTAACCAGATACGATGATGGACAGTTGTATCTCCTTTTAAAACGACAACCTCGGGTTCAGATTTGTTCGCCATCACATCACTTCTCTTGTAAGTATGAGAATAAGTAAACGTTTTTTATTTATATACCTGTCGGTTTTTTGGTTTTTATGAACGAAAAAAGACGAAGAAAAGTTTAAAAAGAATGATCCTCTTTACATGTTATGAAACAGGAAATGATTCAAATCTCCAAACAGGAATACGAAGAACTTCTAGAAGAAGTTGGGATACTAAGAAATCCAAAGATGATGAAAGCAATACGAGAAAGTGATGAAGCCAAGAAACAGGGAATTAAAACATGGGAACTTAAGACTCACCCATAAATTTTGTGAGAGCCGACTGCCACCACAACGATTTCTTTATTTTCGTCATCAATCTCATATACCCTTCTAAGGTCCGATCCCAGCCAGCAACTCCATTTTCCTGCAAGCTTTCCTTTTAGTTTATGAGCATCAAGTTCACGACGTGGATTTTGTTGCAACTTTTGCAGTTTTAAAGAAACTCCTTGTTGAGAATGAAAAACTGCGTAAAATTGTTTTTCCGCCTTTCTGCTTCTCGTCGTTATTTTATACACCATAGGGTACGAGCAAGAATTACTATCAACTCTCTATCTCTTTTTCCAGAAAAGAAAATTAATGTATCTTTATATACGTGTCGGTTTTTTGATTTTTATGAACGAGAAAATTATGCTGCAGGAAACATAAAAAAAACGCCGAGGCTGGGACTTTCATAGTTCCCAAACCTTATGAGCGGGAACGCAGGTGACCGCGTATCCCCCTACCATATCTGGGAGATCTGATTTGAACCCAGATATCCTTGCGGAAACCAGCTCTCCATCATAGGAATGATAGCAGGCTGGCGCACTACCAGGTTATGCGACCTCGGCGTGAATATACTGAAGGAACGAAATGTTCGAACATCATTAGTTCGTTCCTTCATATATAGTGGCGGCTAATTATGTTCGAAAACTAATGACCGCCACTATAAAAAGAGAAAATAACTCGTATTTAAAGATGATGGTTCATTTCTTAAACTTTGCAAAAAATTCTTTTCTTTCCATCTGTATTTCATGTAATATAGCCTTAAGTAATCCCCTACTTACAGGCTTGTTTGTATGAAGGGGTACGACCGTCGTCCTTCCATCTATAACGAAGGACATAAATTTGGTTAAAAACATAATGTCCTTCGGGATATATTGGAGGACGAATTATCAATTATTTTTGTCCTCCATTATACATGACGATAGAATTTGTGGCTTCCTTTTTGCCTAATAGCCTGAAAACCTTCTTTCTCAAGAAATTTACATACTTCCTTAGAAGAGAGCACAGGAAGTTTCAAGGTTATACCTCTACTTCTTGCACGCCAATAAATTTAATATTTTCCTCAGCGACTTGCTGATTACTTTCTTGAACTTCAAGACATAATTCAATAGCTTCTTTGATATTTTTCAGGAGTTCATCTAAAGTATCACCCTGACTTACGCACCCACGTAATTCCGGCACTCTGCCAATGTAAACTCTATCTTCATCCTGTTCTATAAGTACATGAAAAATTCTGGCCATAGAATACAAAAAGTAATTGTTTTTTATTAAACTTGTGGTTATGATATTCAGTTATGCGACCTCGGCATGGATGACGAAAGAAAACTGCTCTTATTTAAAGATGATGGTTTATTTTTTAAACCTTTTTTCACAAAAGTGTATTCCATAAAAAATATCATAACCCTCAGAAAAAGTTTAACACAAAACAAAAGAAAAAAACATTCAACACTTATTCTTGCAAACTGCTGTTTCGATGAATTCGCGCAAAATAAGGCACAGCAACAACATAATCTTCACCAAACCCAGCGATGTCGCCATCAATTGCTTCACAGGTTTTCCGCAGCTTGGAAATAGCTCGTTTTAATTCAACTAAATCTTTATCTTTCAATGGCTTGATATTGACTAAAGCAATGGTCGCCCCTTCTCGCAGGACATCAAGAACTTCTTTGATATCCTCAAACTCTTCCATTACAAACGGGCGGACAACAACTTTTGTCCTATCTTCCTTTTGACCAGAACCAAGTTCTACGTAATCATTCGCCTGAGTAAACTCTTCTTCTTCAGCTGGCTTTCTCAATTTTTCGCGCAAATGCAAAAAAAAATCCTTCATGTTCGCACCCTCACTTTATTCACTCGATCTTAACTTTATGTGATGTCCTATGAGTATCGCCGCTCATATATAAATGTTTTTATTGCAGGAAATAACTCATGCAAACTTCATATTTCTCCTAGAGGATTTACCGGCAAAGCGCCTCTTTCCTTCCTATATCAATGAGCATTCTGTTTGCCCAATTTCCTTCTTTATGCATTTAAGCTGGACTACGCATTTAAGCTGAAAAGATTGGAATACGCTTTTCTTTTCTTGCCGCTCTTCGTGGTATATTCAACGGTTGCCCGAGGCAAGCTGAATGTGCCTAAAATATTTAACTTTGCTTTTACTTTATATGTAATAAGCCTATGTTCTTGAGCATCTAATTCTGCTAATGTCCAAATCACTTTTGTTCCTTGCTTGGTATGCTTGATCTCTTGAGGACGCAAGGTACCCAACTGTAAACTTTTTTCAACATTTGCGATAGCTGGCACCTGGTCAATGATAGACAATTGTTTGATCGGTGTTGTTCGTTTGTTTTTCACTTCCAACGTAACTTTGATCTCTGATAATGTTCCTTCTTCATCGCTTTTCGTTGTTACTGCTGTTTTCTGTACAAAGACAGGCGACTGAACGTACGCATAAAATCCCGCGAAAATAAGAAGCAAAATAAATAAGTAAATAAAGAGTCGATAATTTGTCACGTACACAACTGTTGTCTTTTCATTCGCATCAAGAGGCAGTTCCCACGTAAGATATCGTTGCCCATTCTCTTTGATTTTCTTTGCTCCCGTCGTAAACAGTGATTGCCAGAACGAAACCGGTATTTTCACCGCCTGTGTATTGAGAACATTCCCTTCATTCCACGCTTCTACCGTGGTGCTCTTTTTGAGGAAAACGCTTTCTTCTGATGTCGTGACCGTAAATGCCGGAAGCAACGGCAGAACTTCTATTTTCTGCTCAATAACTTTTACCTGCTCGCCATTTCTTTCAAACACGAAAAACAAGACATACTCTTTCGGCTGCTGAAACTCGTTGGGGGTGATCGCAAATTCCACTGTTTTCTTTTCGAGCGGAGGAAGATCGACGGTCACGTCCTTCTCAAACTCAGGGATGTCACTTTGGATCCTGATCCGCAGATCTTCCAGATTAAGAGGGTTTTTGTTTTCCAGAAATAATTTGATGGAAAGCGACTCTCTCGGAGAAATCTTTTCATCCATATCTACGGTTGCTTTTATGAAAGGGATGTAATCGGGAGGATTTTCAGGACTGAGATATATTTTTAACTTCACAACCTGTTCTTCACCAAGATCGCTTTCAATGGTAACAGAGATAGGATAAATTCCAGGATTGAATGCCTCCAACGGTTCGGCGATGATCTTGACCACATAGCTCTTTCCCGGCGCAATCTCCACAATCTTGTCTTTTAATGGAGACGGATCAACATTCCACCCCTGCCCGGACTGAAGCGAATAAATGCTGTAGCGCTGTGTTTGATCTGCGGCATTGGTTATCTTGATCTGAAATGATGCTTTCTCACCTACTTTGATATCATTATCAAGAGGGATAACTTCAATCTCGGAAGCATGTGCAACTATGGCAAGTAGAAGAAGCATTGCCGCCATCAACAAGAAATATCTCTTATTCCACTGCACGTTTCCCACCTTCATTTAGTGAATGAAACAGAAATAACACTACTATTTAAACCCTTCGTTTACCATTTATTTTAGCTTTGTTTAGAATAACCATAAGGATTACAAAGTCCTAGTGTCCATCATGCGTTCTGATCATTTCAAATTTTTAAAAATAGAATTTAATGAAATTCAATTAATGAAATTCAAAACAGGCACTATCAAAACGAACACCAGCATCTTCAAAAAATCATAACGCAGCCAGTTTTTGCATCTACACTTCAATTTTGCAAACTTTTGCAAACATTTATATAGTTCTTTTTTTTAGTTAATAAATCTAAAAAGAGGAAAATATACATGGTAGAAGAGAGCGTATTTCGCGGAATTATCAGCCTGTTTACCAAACTAGGAGTCTATGACATCATTCTTCCTTTTCTGTTAGTATTTACCATTATGTTCGCCATTCTGGAGAAAACAAAAATTCTTGGCTCAGAGAAAATTGAGGGGAGAGAAGTCACCAAGAAAAATATTAATGCTATCGTTGCCTTTTCTATTGCTTTCCTGGTTATTGCCTCAACGCAACTTGTCGCCATCATTAATGAAGTAATGGCCAACATTGTCCTTCTGCTGATTCTCGGCGTCTCCTTCCTCTTGCTGGTGGGCGTCTTTTTCAGCGACAAGGAATTTACTTTGGAAAAATTTCCTACTTGGACAAAATTTTTCATGGTCTTGATGTTTGTTGGCATTGTCCTGATTTTTCTGAACGCTCTCGGCTGGCTGCAGTTTGTTTTTGCGTTATTCCTCAACTGGGATGCCGAATGGGCTGCATCCATTCTCTTTATGATCATTATCCTTGGTTTTATCATTTTTATCACTTATGAACCACGAGAAAAACCAAAGAGGAAAGAATAATTACAGGATAAGAAAAGACTACAAAAAAGCAATAGACAAAAAAAAAGATTAAAATAAATTAAAAAGAGATTAAATACCAATTAAAATTTCAGCAAGAGGCAAAGGAGGTTTATACCATGGTAACATTTGGGTTTTCCACACTAATTCAATATTTTCAGAGCTACGGAGTAATGGATTTTCTTCTTCCATTTATTCTTGTGTTCACCATTATTTATGCGGTAACAGCGACAGTTCCGTTATTTAAAGACCAAAAAAACTTCCGCGTCATTATCGCCCTGGTGTTGTCGCTTTTATTCGTCGTGCCGCACATTACCGGCCTTTATCCTCTTGGTTATGATCCCGTACAAGTCATGAACGAATCACTTCCAAGTATAACTTTAGTTGCGGTTGCAGCCGTAATGATTCTTCTCTTGCTGGGTATTTTCGGCCGGGATTTCACGAACGCGGCAGGAGGGTGGGTTGCCCTCATCGCCATTCTGTTTGTTGTCTACATTTTTGGTGCAGCATTGGGATTATGGTTTGGACCGTACGATGTTTTTTCCTGGTGGACGACGGACGTGACAGAACTCATGGTTATTTTGCTTGTGTTTGGAGTACTAATCTGGTGGATCACCAAAGAACCACAGAAACCTGAAGAAAAAGGGCTGTTTGATAAATTATTGGAAATAGGAGGAAAGATTACAGAACGAAAAAAATAAAAGATATAAAAAAATAAAAAAGGAGATTCTCAAAAATATCAAAAAGAAGAACAACAATGGCAACCATCTTTGACATCAGCCTCATCCAATCATTTGACATTGTGTTCCCCTTCGTATTCGTCTGGGCGGTAGTATTCGCACTCTTACAGAAGACAGAAGCAATCGCGAAGTCGGCGGGAATTAATGCAGTAATCGCCACAGCAGCTGGATTTATGATCTTACTCTCCCAAACGGTGATTGATCTTATCAACTTCATGATCCCTTGGTTTACGATCGCCATTATTTTCTTGATCTTAATGCTTCTTTTGTTTATGGTCTTTGGTGGAAAGAACATTCAACCAGAAAAAGCAATTAAAGACAAATCTCTTCAGTGGGTTCTTATTGGCATCGGCCTGGTCATCATCTTTGCAGCTTTCGGAAAAGTTCTCGGGCAGAACATCGGCCCTTATTTAGCTGGAGGAAACGAAACTGAGGTAGGAGCGCCAGGAAGCGTCGCCACGGGAAGTTTTGAACAGAATATCTTTGCGACGTTATTTCATCCCAAAACACTAGGGTTGATTATCTTATTTGCCATCGTCATTGCCGCGATTGTTTTCCTCAGTAGCGGGTAAGTGAGAAGGAAACATATTCAAATGAGATTAAAACCCGCCAGCGCCGACAGTTCTTAAGATATGCTTTATCTCGTCAATCGTCTGTTGCTGGTGCTTCTTGTCTGACATTCTTACAAAGCGCAGAAGAAGATCAATGAGATCTTCCTTTTTCAGGCATTTAAGCTTAAAACCATCCGTGATAAAATAAAAGCGGAAATTATCATATTTCAATTCTTTAATGATGATGCCTCCAACCGTACCAAGCAGTTTTCCTTTCCCTGGAGAAGACTCCAGAGATTTCAAGTGTTCTAATATTTCAACACTTTGCTGTTTAAATCTCTTGTTAATTTCATCATAAAGCGAGGTAACAATCTCTACCTTCGCCATTTCTTCCTAGCCCTCTCAATGGCTGTATCCAGAGTAATGGTATTCTCTGAAGATAATAAGAATTCTCTCAGCTGCTCCTTTACGGCTAAGTCATACATCCGGACGAGAATAGTTTCGTATGTGTCTTCTTTCGTACCAAAAGTTCCAATGAGGCGTTTTGTGGCCTCGCTTACCTGGATTGTTGTAGGCATTATAGTTGCTATAGCCACTATAGTTTATAAAATTTTCTTAAAAAATTTCTTTTTTCAACTCTGATTAAAAATAATGGAAGACCGAAATATTATCTAATAATGCTCGTCTGCCAAACTTAATTACTGCTCTTTCTTTCCCTTCAACTTCTTTGTCGTGTCAGAGAGTTCTTTCACATTCTCGACAAATTCCGGGATAACATCCTTAAACACTTTCCCTACCGCTTTAAGTTCTGTCCCAACATCACGCATCCGTGTGTCATACTCATCTAATTTACCAAGCACTCCCTGATGCAGCATCGAAAAATTCTCTTTCAGCTTATCCAAATCGTTCTGCATTTTCACCTGTCGTTCTTCCACTTTTTGCTTCCAGTCCACAATCTTTTTCACTTCTGCGATAAGATCGTCCCATTTCTCATCAATCAGACTTTCCGCGATTTCTTCCATGCGCTCATAGACATTCTTCTCCTCTGCCGTGGAAGAGGCAGGAGAAGGATACGAAGGAGGATACGCAGAGGGATAACCAGGAGCCGCGCCTGGAGCAGTGGGATAAAACGCCTCTTCTGGAGAAGGTTCTGGAGGAGCTACTGAATCAAGCTGGGAAATGGCCATATGAATTTGGTCTTGGCTGTATCCCCTGTTGGCAAGCTCAGCCAGAATCACATTGTCCGTGAGCCCTTGCTCTCGTAACGAGCGTACTTCTTCAAGAGCACTTCCTTTTCTCTGATCTAATAACGCCATTCCTATCACCTATATCTTTTATCTTTCTGGAAGAATCTCTGGCTATTTATGTTTTTCCTTCTTCACTGTGCTTCTTTCTGCTTCTTTCCTTACTTCATTTTTGTGTACCGGCGCGGGAACCAGTGCAGGCAGCTGGGCCATTTTTGTTTCAATGATGCGGTCAATATCCCGCTGCGTCACAAAATTGAGAGGATTCCAATACTCCAGATATTTTTTGAGCGTTTCAACTTCCTCAATGCCCGCGGTTCTTCCAAGCTCTTTAATGATAAGGTCCATCTTCTGCACCGTCTGGGAAAGCTCATGCCGTGTTTCCGTAAGATCTTCGTTCAGCGTTTTCACTTCTTTTTTAAGATCATTGCTCCTGCGGATAAAATCATTTTTGAGAATATCAACTTCACGCAGGAGTGTATTTACCTTCCCTTCAAGCCCTTTTACCCAGAGATACAACTTTGCCTGATCAAATCCTTGCTCTGGAACGGGAGGAAGCGCTGGTTTCGCCATGAAACCTTAAGAGGAAAGAACGTATAATAAACTTATGTGAGTATTCAAGAGTGGTTGTTTGGAGGATATTTGTTATATTAAATCTTCGAAGTATTGAACAAAAAAGAAAAAGCAGGGATTATGGATATAAGTATTGATCCTAACCGAGTATAGAAAAAAAGAAAATATAATAAACCCAGACCCTTCTTTCTCATAAAAGAATGGCGACCGATAAACAATGTTTTGAATATGAAACGTACCACGAAGGAGAAAATAAAATTCTCAAGATTTACATGGAAAGGTGTACGTTTCCCCCGTCCATTGAATATAGCGATACGTGTCTGGCCAAGGTTGTCGACATTCTGCTGCAAAATACGGGAGTCACAAGCATCATCCTTACCCAATTAAGGGAATATGAATATGATTACAGTCAAACGCATCTCGTGGTAGAACTTGCCCTCTTGTACAAGAAGATAAACAAAGATGACAGGTTCACGTACCAGCGCATGGTTGTCGATCCGCAGCATGAACGGTATATCAGAGCAAGTTACAGCGAATTTCAGCGCCTCATTTCCAAAAAGTTGAAAGAAGATCCTCTGGAAGCTTATGTAAAATTAAAACGGTTAGAACGGCGGGAAAAAGAAAAGTTTGAGAACGTTATCGACCCTAGGCATAAGCAAAGCCAGCAGCAGTTTCTGAACATCATACAAAACATCATTGCCATGATCGAGCAATTAAAAATCATCCAACTCCTCATGCCCTACACTTCCGACTATAAAGTAGGAGAACGAGAAATTTATGGCAATGTCTTCCATCCCACGACACGCCCTGATTTCATGTACACCAAACTCATTACGGAATTTCCTGAAGGAGAACTCGCGGAAAGTTATAATTTTATGAGCGGCAGTGACCAATCCGAAGTCAATATTTTTTCTTTTGAGGACAATATCAAAACCATGTACCACCTCACGCCGCCGGAATTTCAATTTTCAGAAGAAGTGTATGAACTTCTCGATGATGCCAAACGGATCATGGCCGAACACAAACCAACACGGGAAGAGTTTGTTGACCCGCAGCGCATCCGAGAAGTGTTTTTTAACATCGGGAAAGATCTCCTCAATGATTTAGTGCAGCATAAAAGCATGACGCTTGAAGAAGAGCAAGTTGACCAATTAGCGCAAGCCTTGCTGCGCTACACGGTGGGTTTTGGATTGATTGAATTATTGTTAGCAGATCCTAAAGTGCAGGATGTCAATATTAATTCTCCTACTGGCGAACTTCCCATTTTTATTGTCCATCAAGATTATGGGGATTGTTACACAAATATTTACCCGACGCGACTGGAAGTGGAAAGCTGGGCGACAAAGCTGCGTTTAATTTCCGGAAGGCCGTTGGACGAAGCCAATCCCATTCTGGATACTGAACTGAAAGTAACCGGGTTTAGTTCCAGGGTATCGGCGATTACCGCTCCTTTAAGTCCAACCGGCCTGGCGTTTTCCTTCCGTCGGCATCGGGACTATCCATGGACGTTTCCTCTTTACACGCAGCCCAAGATTCGCTATCTTAACCCGATTGCCGCGGGATTGTTAAGTTTTTTAATCGATAACAACGCCGCCATTCTCGTCGCGGGAACGAGAAGTTCTGGAAAAACGTCCTTGCTCGGTTCATTTTTAACGGAGATCATGCGCCGGATACGCATTTTAACGATTGAGGACACCTTTGAGCTTCCCGGGGAATCAATGCGTGCGCTTGGCTATAATTTAGAATCGTTGAAAGTGGCATCAGCTCTGTCCGCTCCGGGTTCTGAAGTAGATCCATCCATCGGCATACGATCCACGCTGCGGATGGGTGATTCCGCTATTTTCGTGGGAGAAGTACGCAGCAAGGAAGCGGTGGCACTTTTTGAAGCGATGCGTATCGGCGCAGCGGCCAACGTCGTTGCAGGAACGATTCACGCTGATTCTCCTTACGGCGTCTTTGACCGGGTTGTTAATGATATTGGTGTTCCCAAGACTTCATTCAAAGCTATTGATATCATTGTTACGACGAATCCTGTCATTTCCGGACTAAAAAAATTTAAACGCGTCTTGCGGATCACGGAAGTGCGCAAGGAATGGGAAGATGATCCCCTGCGGGAAAATGCATTCGTGGACTTGATGGTTTATAACCCGGTGACAGATGAATTAGAGATTACCGATGATTTGCGCAATGGAAATTCCGACATCTTAAAACGGATGGCGGGACGAATTAAAGAATTTGCCGGCGACTGGGATGCCATCTGGAACAATATTCAATTGCGTGCAGATGCAAAACAAGCCATTGTAAAAATGTTTTTGGAAACAAATGAACCCTCACTCTTGGAAGCAGAGTTTGTGATTAAAGCCAATGATCAATTTCATTTAATCGCCGATCGGGTGAAAGAAAAAGAAGGGAAATTGGACAATGCCAGAATTTTATTTCAATATACGGAATGGCTGCGCAGGGAAGCCAAGAAAAAGAATAGGGAGTAAGAAAAGAGATGGAGAAAGCAAGACAATGAAATTCCGCATTATCACGCATGGAGGATGCACGGACGGATATGCCAGTGCATTTATTGTGAAGAAATATACTAGCTACTTTCTTCCAGAGCATGATTCATCTAAGATTGACATAACAGAAGTTAGAGGGCTGCAGCCAAAAGACATCCAGCTGGGATTGTTTAGATGTCAGAAAAACGATCTTGTCCTTGACTTGCCGCAGCCAAAAGAAAAAGTTCTGTTGTGGTGTGACCATCATTCCACAAGCGAACCTTCTGAAGGATTACCAGAACATTATTATTGGAAGAAAACGCCCAGCTGCGCCGGGTATCTTCTTGATCTTGCTGTCCAAAAAAAGTTGCCTTTCACAAAAGATCTGCAGGAGTTTAAGAACGCGATTGATATCATGGACAGCGCAGCATACTCAAAAAATGACATTATGGATTGTTTTTATCCGAAACGGAGCTACGACCATCCCTCCATCCTCTTACGATTACACATGATTGGGGCGATGTTCCATACCAAAGATCCTAATTTAAATGATGAAATATTTAGAACTCTTCTCTCCGGCCCTTTGGGAGAAACTCCCTTGGAAGGGAAACAACTGTGGGACCTGAATCCCTTTATGTATTACAAAGCACAACTCGAAGGATACAAACAGTGGCGGGAAGCTGTTGACACTTTTATCAAATACAATGAAGAGTCGCACTGTGTTGTTCAGGATAACAGGGAGGTGAGATTTATTCCCGGCGTCCCTGATCGGTTCTATGCTTATGTAAAATTCCCCCAGAGTTCATACAACCTTGTTATTCGTAATCTTGACGAAAAAGAAACACAGATCGCCCTTGGTTCAAATATCTTCCATAAAGATCGTTGTAAAATTGATGTTGGCTCGCTGTGTAAACAAATTGGAGAGAAATTTGGTAGCGGGGCCGGCGGCGGGCATTATTATGTTGGTGGCGCAACTATTTCCGTGAGGAACAGTAACAAAGCCCTGGAGTTTATCTTGGAAAGGATGAAAGAAGGGGAAAAAGGATAATCTAAGACTACAAAGTCCTCAACACTTCCACAATCTCTTTTACTTTACGTACCACTACGTCAATATCTTTCTGTGTCGTTTCTCTTCCAAAACTAAACCTTATCGATCCTCGTGCTTCCTTTTTTGACAAACCAATGGCCGTAAGAACATGACTCACATCCACATCATACATGGTACACGCGCTTCCCGTGGAAACATAGATCTCATATTCACTTAAGTGCTTCATCAACGATTCCCCATCAATCCCTTGAAAAGTAACATTGGTAATATGGGGAGCATGTTTTGTCGGATGCCCATTAATTTTTGTTTCTGGAATATTGCGTCTTATTTCGAAGATTAATTTTTTTTGTAAAAGAGTCAATCTTTTATTTTCCTTCTCGTTCTCTTTTTGCACCAACTCTAAGGCTTTGGCAAAACCAACAATCCCT
>Ga0209542_10014173_pt1 | contig 13615 bp, 15 predicted proteins | sample RifCSPhighO2_01_FD_184028 | JGI IMG/M metagenome (GOLD analysis project Ga0209542, IMG submission 184028) | Soil microbial communities from Rifle, Colorado - Rifle CSP2_plank highO2_0.1 (SPAdes) (version 2) | ecosystem: Environmental > Terrestrial > Deep subsurface > Rock core/Sediment ... | reverse complement strand
AAAATCACTAAACTCTTTATTTATTTTAACTTGATCTGTTAAAGACTTAACTAAAAAACAAAAACCAATTGTACTTTCCCCATCTGGCCTAACAAAGGTATAGTCTGAAACATATTTTTTATAGTCTTCAATTTCCAAATTTGTTTCTTCTTTTATTTCCCTTTTTAAAGTTTGAAATAAATTTTCTCCAGCTTCAACTTTGCCGCCTGGGAAAGACCATTTATTTGGATGAACTTCTCTTTTTGAATTTCTTTTTAACAAAAGGATTTTATCTTTAAATTTTACAATCCCGGTTACAACTACAATATGCTCAGTCATTTTAAATATATTTGAAAACTTCTTCAGCTGAAATGCTTTTCATCAATTCTTCGTTTTCAAAATTCGTATAAAAATTATCTTTCAATAAAGGGCTTGCCAATTTTTTTATGAAACCATAGTCTTCAACTTCCCAATCTGGAGTGCAGAGAAATAATGCAATAGTTTTTTTCTTTAGAGCTGCAGCAATATGAAGAACTAAAGTATCTCCTGTTACAACAATATTACATAGATTAATGAGAGAAATTAATTCCGGGATATTAAGTATCTTAGGATAATTAGTAATTGTTTCAATTCCTTTTTGTCTTGCTTTAGAGATTATTTCCGGGAGAAGCTCTTTTTCTTCAGGCCCTCCCCTTAATAATATTTTATAGTTAGTTTTTTTTAACTTTTCCAATAATTCAAGAATTCTTTCCTGATGCCAGGATTTAGAAGGCCATCTTCCTCCTGCTCCCAAGTTAATGCAGATTATTTTATCATCTTTACTTAAATTATTTTCTTTCTTAAAATTTTCAGCATATGATTCATCTATGTTATGCAAAGTTATCGGCTCTTTATTGTAATCGAGCTCACAAATTTCAAACATCATCTCCTGATAAGTTTTCCTGCTTTCTTGACTTATTTTATTTGAAAAAACTCGATTAAGATAAAATTCAGCTCCCTTATTGAAATTTTGAGGATGACCGTCTTCATGGAAATAAAAACCGTATTTTTCCTCAGCTTTTATTTCATTTGCAATTAAAGTTGCTTCTGGGTCTATTTCCAAATTAAACAAAATATTGAATTTTTCTTGCTTAACTCTTGATACATTAATTGGATTAAGCTCTAAAATTTTATCAATAGGAGGATTGTTTTTCAAAACATCTGCATTGTCTCCCGGCTTTACCAGCCAAGTTACATGGGAATTATAACCATACTTGTTCTTTATAGCCTGAACTAAAGGTGTTGTTCTTACTACATCTCCCAAAGCCCCTAATTTAATTAAAAGAATTTTTTTTGAGATTGGCTCGTAGAACATACAGTCTTTACAGTCTTCCATGCCTTCGGCTGTCATAACCTCGCATGCATATAATCCTGGGAAAGACTTACAATCTCTTTTGAATTCCATATTAATAAAAGGTTAAAGAGGTATATTTTTAAATTTACTTATTAAAAAGTAATATATGAAAATTTATGTTGCTGGTAATTTGAGAGAAAAAGAAAATAGAGACAAATTAGAGGAAGTTAACGAAGTTTGTGAAGGATTTGGGGAAACTTATCTGCCGCATAGAGACATGGGTGTTTTTGAAGAAGGAATGGATCCTGAGCCGATATTTAAAGAAAATAGAGACAGGATTGACTGGTGTGATGTTATCGTTGCTGTTTTGGACTGGAAAGGGATTAGTTCTGGAACTGCCTGGGAACTGGGATATGGATATGCCAAGAAAGTTCCAATGATTGCTTTAGTTGAAGATAAAAAAACAATAAATAAAGACTATAGAATTTGTGTTATGTGCAATAATAAAGACATGATCTTTGTTGAGAATTTAAGAGAGTTAAGAAATTCATTAGAAAGATTTAAATAATGGTGTGTATTGAGTGTGTATTATGTCAGAGATACAAAGAATAAATATAACTTTGCCAAAGAAACTAATAGAAAGATCTAAGGTCTTGATAGATGAAGGACTTTATGGTAATTTTTCTGAACTTATCAGAGAAAGTTTAAAAAATGAAATTCTTCTTGATAGCAGCCTTATAGAAGATAAGAAAAATAAAATAATTCTCAATAGACTGTTTGAAGAAGAAATAGGTAAAGGAGAAGATACCTCCAACTTAACTCGAGATGAATTAATTAAGAATATAAGAAAAACTAGAGATAAATTATGGGAAGAGAAATATAAAAGATGGTTCAAGAGATTGGCAAGTTAAGAATCGTATTGGACAGTAATGAATATATAAGATTTTTAAATGAACAAAATCCACTTCTTAATAAAATTTTTTCAAAAAAAGATATTTCTATCTACATCACGGATATAATTGTTAGTGAAGTGCTGAGAAATTTGGAAACGTATCTAGGAAAGAATTTTTACGGAATAATTGAAAAAAATAAAATTTTGTTTTATCCTAGCAGTTCTTATTATCATCTATTTAAAAAATATAAAAATCAAGGCTTTAAAAAAGGAGATATAATCATAGCCTCTTTTTGTAACGGAACTGGTGCCAAATATCTAATAACTGAAAACCGGCATTTTCTCAAATCAAAAACGCAAGATTTTCAAATTCTAAACCTAGAAGAATTTCTAAAAAAGTTTAAATTAATCTAAAGTCCTAGTTGATTTAACTTCCAAATCCTCCCTCCAGCCGTCTTTGTATTCTTGTTTTTTGAATTTCAAATCTTTTTTAAGAGAAAGCCACATGTAGAGCCTTGCCGGGAATAACTGCAAAGTCCAATAAAATTCTTTAAAGTTTTTTGGATATGTAAAAATGTGATGCAGATTAGCTAAACCACCAAAGATTTCTCCTGATAAAGATTTAACCTTTGGAAAATCTGGAGCGTATTTTGTTAATTTCTCATGTGCGCTTGCTACCCTTTTCTTCTGCTTCATCCAGTCTTTAAAATGAGTTGGCCATTTGACATATACTAAAGCAGATTCAGCATAAGCTATTTTGTATTCTTGTTTGTAAAAATAATAAGGAATTATTGTATCTTCAGCTACATCTAATGGAATCTCTTTTATAACTCCATTTCTGAATGCGAATAAATAACCTGTTGTTTCTAAGAATTTACCTTGATTGTATCTTTTTTTTCTTGAAATTTCATGAGCTCCAACATCAACTAAAAAATGAGACCAATAACCGTATTTATCCTCTCTTGGATTAATTGACATTGGCCTGCCTGAAACACATCCCACTTCTGGATTTTCAAATTTTTTAAATATTTCAGAAATTGCATTCTCTCCAAGATAGACATCACCATCTGTCAAAATCAAGATGCTATTTTTATCTTCAGACCATAGTTTTTTGAATAAAATGTTAAGAGCTTTGCTTTTTCCTAAATCAGGATCTTCAAAATATTCTACATTAGGAAATTTTTCTTCTAACATCCATTTTGTTTCAGGAAAAGGATCCGAGACTATTAATTTTGTATTTTCCGGTAAAGATTGTGAAAGTATGGAATTTACAGCTTTTTCAACAGCATTAACTTCTCCATAACTTGTTATTATCACATAATTCATGCTAAATTTTTATAGAAAAAAGATTTTAAAGTTATTGTAATTCAATTTCCTGGTCTGTCTGAAGGATAAATACTTTCTTTTCTTTGTTTTTGTTTAAAGCTTCTAACCTGCATTTAGACTTGCCCATTTTGCCGATTTTTGAGAACTCTATATTTTCGACGATGAAAACTTCTCCTTCTAAAACTACTTTGTCTCCTTTTTTTAATTGGGCTACAACTGTCATGGAAAATAAGTATTAAAGAGAGTTTTATAAGGTTTTTTATGCAAAAATAAAGTATGAAAAATGCCATAATCTTATGTTCCGGCGGATTAGACAGCGTTGTTGCTGCTTATGAGATCAGAAAAAAGTATGATAAAGTAAAATTCTTATTTTTTAACTATAATCAGAGAGCTTTGAAAGAAGAGGAATTTTGCGTTAAAGAAACAGCTAAGAAATTGAACGGAGAATTTGTTAAAATTGACCTAAAATGGCTTGGAAAGATAAGCGGCGCTGCTTTGAATCAAAAAATTGAATTTAAAGAAAGCACTGAAAAAGACTTGGAAAATACTGAAAGCCAAATATTAAATTGGTGGGTTCCTGCCAGAAACTCTGTATTTTTAATTAATGCCTTGGCTTTTGCTGAATCTGAATTCTTGAAAAATAAAAACAAATGGGACATCGTAATTGGAATTAAAGACGAAGGAAGAGAGCATATGAAAGATACTACCCCAATTTTTATTAAAAAAATAAATGAGCTGGCTGAAGAAGCTACGTATCATGGCGGTTATAAAATTTTGGCTCCTCTAATTGAGCTCGATAAACCCGAAGTAATTAAGCTTGGCGAAAAATTAAAAGTTCCATTTGAATTAACTTACAGCTGCTACATTGGGAATAATTTCAATAAAAGAAAATTAATTCACTGCGGGAAATGTTTGAATTGCATGTTGAGAAAAAAGAGTTTTTATTGGAGCGGTGTGAAAGATTCTAGCTTGTATAAAAGTGAGGAAACGAAAGTCTTATAAATAATTAGTACTCTATATCATACGATAAGGTGTACATTAATGAGGATTCAAAAAGTATTGATTGAAGAAAATATTGAAGAGAAGGTAAATAAGAAACATGGGATTTACAGAAAAGAAATTGAAAATGCTTTGTTTGAAGGGAAACCAATATTTTTTAGAACGAAGGAAGGCAAGTATGTTGCAATTGGCCATAAGGAAAAATATCTTACAATTGTTTTTCTGTATGAGAAACAGATGGCTAAGGTTATAACTGCTTACTCTTCTTCAGAATGGCAAATGAAACTATACAAAAGGAGGAGAATATGAGAGATGAGATGAACGGATTAATGGAAGAGGATTTAGTTGAAGAAGTTGAGTTTGAAATAGATAAGAAGGCATTTGATGGACCTTTTAGATGCTGCGGGATTGAGACTAAGAAGATTAAGAAAAAGATATCTATAAAGGGGATTGAATTGAACTATGAAGTATGGGTATGCTCAAAATGTAAGAAAGAATATCTGGATAATGAGCAAGCAAGAAGATTGGAGAAGATATGGGTGATTGAAAAGATATTAAATGAAAAATTAATCTCTGTGGAAAGGAATGTTAATTTTGATGGCAAAACTTTTTTTGTTAGGTTTCCTATTGAAATGACAAAGACCTGGCATAAAGGACTGCATGCGGATATCAAGTACCTAAATCCAGATGAATTTTTTGTAAAGATAAAACCTTAGGCTTTATACCTGACTTGATCAACCATTTTTATTGGAGTGGCGTGAAAGACTCTAGCTCATATTTTCAAGAAGATTAAATAACATGATAATGTTAATAATCTCTTGAATATTTAACAGGAATAACCACTTCAAATGAGCTTCCTTGCTCTAATTTTGTTTCTACTTTTATTTCTCCTCTGCTTTTTCTGACAATCTGATCTGCTATATACAATCCAAGGCCTGTTCCCTCTTCTCTTGTTGTAAAAAATTGCTCAAATATCCTCGGCAAAACTTCACTTGATATTCCGATTCCAGTATCAGAGATTCTGCATGCTACATACTCTTTACCATCACGCACTATTGGGTATGTTTCAAATTTTAATATGCCTTTTTCCTCTCCGATGGCATTTACTGCATTGTCTGCAATCTGCAAAAGAGCATGATTGATCTGCTCCCCGCATATAAAAACAGGAAGACCTTGTGTTTCTAAAATAATTTCAATTCCCGGATTTCTTTCATTAATTCTGTATTTTGTTATTTCCACTACTGACTTAACTCCTTCATTAAGATCATATTCTATCTGCCTTTCAAGAGTTGGATCCTTATCGAGCTGCACTCCTGCAAATTCCATTAGCATGCTTGTTTCTCTGTCCATGATGTTGCATGCATTTACTATCCGCCTTTCCTCTAACTCTAAATTATGAAGCGACGATAAATACGTTATAAATTTGTCACAAAAATCTTTTCCATAACTATCTTCAAATGAAAATGCTAAATCATATTCTATTTTTGAAAATGGAAGCGATGCTAACTCTTCCAATGTTTTTCTGTCTTCTATGCCTCTCTGCCTAAAATAATCCCTGAACTGATCAACTTTTTCCAATAAATCATTGGCAGAAATAAAAAAACCTTCTGATTCTGGGCTAATTACGATGGATTTTAATTTCTTAAATGAATTATAATCATCTTCATCAAAGGTAGATTCAAAAAAGAAATCTAAAACTGAAGAAAACTCTTTCCTATTATTTCTTGACTGAGCTACGCATCCTGATATCACCCTTCCTTGATTATTGACATTGTGAGCAAATCCTGCTGTTGCCCTTCCCACTGCTGCAACTTGCTGGCTTGCAACTAAATCAGCTCGCGTCCTTTTCAGCTCATCATTTACCTTTTCTAGATCTTCCCTGTCTTTCTGCATATAGGCATATGCTTCAAATATACCCTGCCTGTAAAATCTTAATCTCTTAGGCACATTGAGCTGAGTCATCAAATGCTTTTGTACCTCTTTTGCTCCCGGGAATATGCCTTTTTCAAAAAATCCTGGAAGGAATCCAATTGTCGGCTCCCAAGTAATTGTATATATGCTATTATACCTGCAATCCTCGACTTGTCCTATTTTGATGTCTACTTTTGGCCTGTCGAATAATGTAGGAACGCTTGATAAAACTCCAATATTCAATTGATCATCGCCTTCGATTAAAATATCTGTTATATCTCGACTATCCCTGCCATAATAATTATAATAATCTTCAACAAAAGAAACATATCTTGAATCTGCTTGCTTGAAGACGTTTACCCATCCATTCTCTTTCTCTCTGCATTCAAAGATTTGAACATTTGTAAGCTGCCCATTTCCATATTCTACTACCTGCTCCCAAAGCACCTTGTTTGTTAAAAAGAGAGTTAGAAATTTTTCTAGGGAAAAATACCAATTCTTTTTGTCAATGGCAATTCTTCCTATGTGATTGTGCAGCCTTTCATCTGTTAATTCGTAAACAATTTCAAATAGAGCATCGTGCAAAACAGAGTGAATCTTCCTATCTGGATTTGTCAGATGCGCCATTAAATCTTGTCTTTGCCTTAGTGAGGGCGGGAGCAGAACAAGAGTCCTATCTATTAATTCTTCAAAAGTCTTTTGCCCAATTTTTTCTTGAACATAACCTAAAAGCTTATCTGAATAAAGAGCTCTTACCCAAGGCAAATAAACAGAAGCATCTTTTGAACCTTTTTTTTCAACAGGAAATGGCCCAAACGGATTTTCAATGCCTTTTTCTTTTATAACCTGAAGTAGTTTTGATTCTACCATTTTAATTTCAATATTGCCTCACAATAATCTTTTTATAATTATCTAATGATAGACAATACAGAAGATGAACAGATCTAATACAAGCGAAAAGAAAAGAAACCTTGAAGTTCTAATACTGGATGATGAGCCGATAAAAAATCATATAGCTAATGTTGTCAATGAACATAGAAATGGCAAATATGACTATAGTTTTTCTCAGGCAATGAGCATAGATGAAATGCGGAAGATACTTCAAAGAAGATCTGACGAGATTGACCTTCTTGTGCTGGATATCCGGCTAGGCACTCATGATGGCAGAAGATTTTTGGAATACTTGAGAAGCCATGAGAAATGGGGATTAATTCCGATGATATTCCTGACTGGATATTACTCTGATTACAGTGATAAACTTCCTGAGAAACTCTATGACGGGATAGCACAGAAGGGGATGGCTCATGAAAAATCTCTGGTTGAATTAATTGAAACCCTTGTGGAGACGGGGATAAAGAGAAGAGAAAAGACAAAAAAAGAAGGTGTTGAGCATGTAAAACTAAAGCAGCAAGAGATAGAGGGAATTGCAAAAGACAGATTAATTGATTTGTATGCTGCTTCTCTTGGTAAAATGAAATTCCCATGGGATGAAAGAATTGAGCCTGTAATAGCAGAGCATTCTAGACACTTGGCAATACTATCAATAAAGTATTCTGAAAGCCAAGGCTTGCCATTGCCCTTGAAAAAAACTTTGATTAAAGCATCTCTGCTTCATGATTGCGGGACGTCTAATCCAACTAATAGAAAAATAGTAGAAAATATAGAAATGTCAGATATAGATTCTGTTTACGGATACTTTGGAAATATCTTCCAACGCCCATTCGGCCATTCTATTTATGGATATCATCAATTATCAAAGCATTTTATCAAAGAGGCTAGTACAGAAGTTGATAAGCGCATTGCATTTGAAATTGCACAGGTTTTAAATTACGCCCTTTCCCACCACATATGGGATAACCAGAATTTTCTAAGATTTGACGAGACAACTATGCTGTATACCAAGCTAGCAAAAGACTCGACAGTTAGAGGAACAAGAAATGACGAATATCAAAAAATATTTAGGATGCTAGATACGTTCAGCTTAATTGTTGTAATGAGGGGAAAAACAGAAGAAGAAGCTATGAAATATTTGAGGATTTTAGCAGGCAAAAAAATAGATCAAAGCTTGATTGACGGATTCTCTCCAAAAATTTATAGAATTAAAGACGAAGACAGGAAAAAATTTGAGCAATACGAGCACAAACTTTTAACTGAAGGAATTCTCTGAGAAAAATTAATATGCTAATCAATATGTTGCAATGATGCTGCTTCCTGCCTTTACTTTATCTCCTGGTCTGACATTTATCCTGATGCTTTTTTTTGCAGGAAATATAATATCGACTTGAGAGCCCATCCTGATCATCCCAATTCTTTGACCTTTGCTAACTACCTGGCCTTTATTCACAAAACATAAAATTTTTTTGACGTATACATCCGCTATTTGCACAATAGCGACATGAAACTTTCCATTAATAAGAATTGTATTCCTTTCATTTTTTACAACATGATTTGAACCTTTATACAATGGGATCAAATTAAAAATAGATCTGATCCACATTTTTGTCATAGGCAGATCTTTTGAATAATAATGCGTTATCCTTTCTATCTTCCCGTCTATTGGTGATCTATTAACATGAACATTGAACGGATTCATAAATACTCCGACAATGTACTTGTCTCCTGAAAATAATTTTGTTTTCGCTATATCATGCAGCCTTATCTGCCTGCCTTTTTTTATTGATATGGGGATTATATTTTTTCTAACTTTCTCAACGTAAACAATTCTTCCATCTGCTGGAGAGACTATATTATTGCCTTTTGGAATTTTTCTATTTGGATCGCGGAAAAATAAATAAAATCTCCAATAGATAAAACAAAGTATGAGAAGAACTATGAGGATTACTATGGGGGCTGTCCAAACTACATAGGCTTTCATATATATCTCACTTTTAAGGAATCTTTGTAAGGGTATTCTTCAAACCTAAAAATTTTAACTTTTACAGCTTCTGTTTTCTTTTTTTCCAGGCTTTTAATATCCTGAACCAAGTCCTTATTTTCTTTTAGCAACGAGCTCACAATGGCCTTTTCATAATCCTGCTCCACTTTCTTTTGTGGGAATTTTCTTTCTTTTAATTGTATTTCTATTAATAGTGTTTCATTTTGCTTTTTATCATGAACTATTGACATTCTAAATTTTCCAGTCGTGAGCTCATTCAATCTCTTTACCGAGCATATTCCGTTAATAATATTCTCGGGATATACAAATGAGCTGCAGAATTTTATTGATTGGTTAGATCTACCCTCCACAGAAACAAAAGGCAGCTTGAATTTTGGGGTTATCTTAATTCTGCATTCATCCAGTATATCTAACATTTCTTTATAAGAATATACATTTCCAGTATCATGCAGATTATACTTAATCAGAGGCATTATTACATTCAAACTGCATGTAGTAAATTCTAATTCTTTGTTCTTCAGCTGCCTGATAAAATATTTTGTCGGATCATACTGGAACAGCATCGGCAAGACTGCTGAATTTCCAAACAATCTCCTAAAGAGCGCTTTATTATTTCTTGCAACTCTTCGGATATTAACTGTGTCTTGATTTTCATTTATTCCAATTATGCCTATATCTGAAGCTCCGAAACCAGAATAGATAAAACCTTTGCTTGAATCGCCATTCCTCTTTTGAGATGAATTTATTTTCCTATATAAATAATCGCGAAATTCTTCAGTTATAGATTCTCCTCCAGTGAGCAGACTTAGCCTGTCTTCATTTTTAATGATTTTCTTATTGATCCCTTCTTCTATAATATTCTTCAGAAAGACTGGATTCCCAGCCAGGATAATTTGATCAAACTCTTTTCTATATTCTTGATAGATGTCAAGCACTTCCTCTTCATTTAATCCTGGATTTATTGACGTGCAAGAATCGCCAACGATTTTAATGATATCAACTCCTGATACCCATGTACCCAAAGCGAACCCATTAATTAAAAGTGTGTTGTATTTTTTTGTATTGTAAAGAAGATCTATGCCAAATGAAAAAAATTTCTTGGCTTCCTCTTCTTCTTCATGAGATCTAGGCCATGTATGCGGTTTTCCAGTAAATCCCGAGCTCCTCTCTAAAATTTCAGCTTTGCATAGATGATTCTTAAGACACATATCTGACAAAAATTTTGATGTGTCAATATATCTCCTGCTGTCAGTAACTGGAACTTTCTTTATAAAATCATCAAAACTCCTTATCTCATCTGGATGGATTTTTCTTTTAGAAAGAAATTTTCTGTAATGAGGGATTGATTTGGCTGCTCTTTTGAATATGTACATTGTTTTTCTTTTTCCTATCTTCTCAAGCAATTTAGGATCAGTTTCCGTGATTGATCTGTAGAATTTTTCTCGACTAGACAGATTACTTTGGATGTATTTTTCCAAAAGATTAATTGGGGCGACATCAAGCAAAAAACTCGAAAAAGAATAGTTCATCATAAATATTAGTTCATCAAACACCTCCTATTTAACCATAGAAATCTGCTATTTAAATCTTTTTTGAATAAAATCAAGATTTCCAATTCCAATAATGCCCTATGCTAATACCAATATATTTTGCCGAGAGGCTTTCATCCCATTCATCATCTATCTGAACGTCATTCAATGGATCATATGCATTTAACTTGCCTGGAGGAGTGTTAAAATCCTGCCCGGAGAATAAGCTAACATAATATCCTTTATTAATTGGATGATATCTTAAAATTCCATTTATCGTGAAACCAAACCCTCTGCTATGCGTTTCTGAACTCACTGGCAACATCCCTATTAGGTCTGGTATTTCCACAAGGCCTTCTGTTTTTCCGTCGATAATTGTGTATATCGGACCTAATCCCATTTCAAGAACCAGATTATCATGCAGATGTATGCCTGCCTGGGGGGTTAAACCAAATTGAAAATTACTATAGGTCTGCTTGATATCAACGTCTCCTACTCCAGCTTGATCTGTCCTTGTCAGATTGCTCTGATTTAATCTTATAGAACCTCGCGAATATCCTGCAGAAGCTACAATTGATAATGGGATTCTTAGATCTCCAACTTGGTAATTATGATATACGTATCCAACAGACCCACTAACTAATCCTGAAAACTTATCCTCCCATGTCAAGCGATCCAAGCCAGCAAGGAACTGGTTGATCAATCCTTCCAGCTCCCTATTAGCTTTTTCAGTTTCCCTAAAACTTTGATATGACTTCGATGCGCTAATCTGAACCAAAAAATTCCTATTATCTGAACCTGGACTTTTATCAGATGATTCTGCCATTACACTCTCTGCGCTAAATAGCGTCAAGAATGAAGCTAAGACAGGAGCAAAACATCTCTTTCTTTTTCTTTTTCTTTTTGACTTCCTACTTTCCTGCTGCCCTATATACATAAAATTCACAATTATATATCAAGCAATTCGTCTTTTATATTTTTCCAAGAAAGATTTTATATTTTATGAAATATATATCAAGCCTTGTATCTTACCTGATCATACCATGATTTAAATTCAATAGGCAATGACCTATAAACTGGCTTTGCTACATTCTCTCTAAAATAATCCATAAGAGAAACCATTATGCCGACTGTTTTTGTAGGAATTTCGTTTTTTAGATTAAATGAGACTAATTTAGGAGAGATTAATCTCTTTACCAAAGAGCGAGGCATTAGTCCGAAACGGGATTTTGTAGCTGGTCCTCTCATCATATTCAATAATAAATTCAGGTAAGGATTTTTCTTTTTTAGTTTAATATGCTGCCATCTATCCCAATAATTCAGCATTTCCGCTGTGTCAGACTCCTGCTTTATAATTCCGTCTGCCAAAGCTCTTCTATACAAAGGAGTTCCTTCAAAGTAAATTAAATTATTAACTGAAAGATAGAATGGAGGAGGAATCTGCAGGACTAATTTTATTGTTTCCAAAATGTCCTCGGGATTTTCATAGGGATTGCAGGTTATAATATCGTACATGACTGTTAATTTTCCTCTGAATTCGTTTAAAGTCTGAGCTGCTTTTAACAACTGCGACTGTGTGATGAACCTGTTGTAGATTTCCCTGTTAATCCTGTCTGAGCCTGACTGGATTCCGACGATAATATCTGTTAGACCTGCATCAACCAATAATTTTATTTTCTCTCTTGAAATTTTTTCTCCTGACATTGAAGCTGGCTCTGCCAAACACTTTAACCTAACTTTAATTCCTGATTTAATGTATTTTTCAGAAAACTCCCTAATCCAGTTGATATCCCTAATTGTGAAAGTTTCATCTCTCAAATCAAAAGCATCTATGTGGGGGAATTTTTTATGCAGACGTGATAATTCTTCTATAACATAATCAACTGAGTGAGTTCTTAGCAAGTCAGATTTTCCTTTATATAGATCACGTAAAATATTATTTGTGCAGTATGAGCAGGCTTGTGGGCATCCACGTTCTGTCTGGAAATAAATTATTGTTCCTAAATGGCGAGGCTGGAACTGGATTAGTTTTCCTTTTTCTAAAATCAACTGGGATTCAATATCATAATCGGGATGAGCTAGTTCGTCTAAATCATGAGTTGGAGACCTTACAGGATTTTTGAATTCTTTTCCGTTTAACCTAATGTAAAGATTTTTTATATCTGTTACAGATTCTTTATTTTCTAATTTTCTTGCTAATTCCAGTAAAGCTTCTTCAGCTTCCCCTACTGCAACTATCTTGCAAACTTGGAAGCATTTTTCAGGGAAGAAAGTCGGAGCTGCTCCGCCCCAAACTACTGGAATACCGAGTTTTTGATAGTGTTCAATTAACTGCTTTGCTCTTGTTGAAGTTGAAGACATTGCAGTAATTCCTATCAAACCTGAGTCTTGGATTACTTTATCCACTTGCTCTAAAACCTGAAGAGAATATACTGCAGAATAATCGTTTTCTGGCAGAGTTAAGAAAATCATCTTTACCTCATGACCTTCTCTTTTCAGACAGGCTGACAAAGTCCTTAAACCTTGATCCGCTGGAAAAGTTGATGTTGATAATAGTGAGATTTTCATTTTATATCCTTTTTTAAGAAAGATTATAATTTATTAAGGTTATGGCTAAATATCCAATTCATCCTTCTGGACATACTTAATTCTTTTTTGATATAAAGAGAAGGGTTTTCTAATTTCAAATAACGAAAGATTTATATAAGTGTATGTGTACACGTATGTGTATGGTAACTAAGACAATAACG
>Ga0209542_10014172_pt1 | contig 13616 bp, 16 predicted proteins | sample RifCSPhighO2_01_FD_184028 | JGI IMG/M metagenome (GOLD analysis project Ga0209542, IMG submission 184028) | Soil microbial communities from Rifle, Colorado - Rifle CSP2_plank highO2_0.1 (SPAdes) (version 2) | ecosystem: Environmental > Terrestrial > Deep subsurface > Rock core/Sediment ... | reverse complement strand
CCCCTCTTTTTCGTATTTAAGCTCGCCCACCGGAATTTTTTCCGTATCAAGTTTTATTAAAATGTTTTCTTGAAGCACGGAGGCGCTGGAGGATTTTGTAAAGCCTTCTTCAAAAAGCCCGTCTAAAAATTTTTCCGTATTTTCCGCGGAACCGGCCGGGAATTGGAAATTTGAATTTTTTCCGAGTTTCGAAAAAATTTTTTGGAGCACGGCTCCGGCCAAAACCTTATTCGTGTCCGCGCGCTTGCCGGTTGCAAGCAAAACGGTTTCCGACGCGCCGACTAGCTCTTTAAATTTTTCCAAAGCCTCGTTCATTGCCTATATTCGTAGCACGCACTCCCAAAAGTGCGCAATTGTGGATAAGTTTTGAGGGGTTGACTTTTAGATTTAAAGGAGTATAATGAAACACAGGGAGGACATTTATATGAAGAAAATATGGCTTTTTTGGTGGATTTTTTGGCTTTTGTATTCTTTTGAAGCCGCTGGCCCAGAATTGGTTGAGGCCAAGTGGTGGACGAACAAAAGCGTGCAAAAGCATTGCGGACCAAGCGGCTGCACCGTTTATGAGCACAAGGATAACCAGCCTCGCTATAATCCTTATGGTTATGGCTATTATGCACCTTCAGGGCCTTCGTCGGGGTCGAATGTTCAGGCGGGCGATGCCTTTTCCGTTCTTGCGTGCATCGTAACACTTGGTTTGGCTTGTCCGTCATCTTCTTCGGCATTGCCACAGACAAACATCAACGTGAAAAACGAGATACATGTGCCACCGCCGACCATTATTGAGCGCGAGCGGATTGTTGAAAAGGATGTGGGACCCGCGCCTTCTCCAGAAAAGACAACTTGTTCGCAGACATTTATTTGCGTCTATGTTTCCGGCGACAACGAAGAGGCGGTTTGGGCGGTAAAGCAGGCATTTTTGGCTAAAGGGCTTAAGCTTGCTTGGAACGAAGGGCGCGCGGATTACAAGGCGCGCGTCCAATACGCCGAAGTCGGCGACCCTTACGCGAGAATTCGTATGGACTTCGTTAATCTTACGACCGGCGAAGAACAGAATCCGCCAGAGAAGCAGGAGCATTTCAAGCCGAAAGATAAGGATGGCAAGACGAAGGCGCTGCAGAAAGCCGCAGAGGCGATTGTTGCGGAGCTTAAGACTTAGAGCATTGGTTTTCAGGGGCATCGCAGGATGTCCCTTTTGATTTTTCTTGATAAAATAAAATTATGGAAACCTTAGAAATTTTAACCGGAAGCGGCAAAGAAACAAAAAAAATCGGCGAGATTTTGGGCCAGCAAATTTTAAGTTATCGACATCCGATGTCGATAATAATAAGTCTTGAGGGCGAATTGGGCTCGGGCAAAACTACTTTCACGCAGGGATTCGCGAAAGGCTTGGGAATTAAAGAAAATCCGCGCAGCCCCACGTTTGTGATAATGCAAATATATAAATTTAAAAAAAGAAGTTTCATCCACATTGACGCTTACCGCGTAAAATCAAAAGATTTAAAAATTTTGGGGTGGCGCGCACTAATCAAAAACCCAGAAAATCTAATTTTAATAGAGTGGGGAAATAAGATAAAAAATATTTTACCGAAAAATTCTTTAAGGATAATATTCAAACACGTTGGGCATCCAGAGCACCGACTGATAAAAATTTGTAAATAAAAAGCCCAGCGCGTGGCCGGGTTTGATTGACGACGAGAGCAATGCTTAATCTATGTTTTTTTAGGAAGCCGAAAAGAGATTTCACTTATTCCTGCTTTTGCTTTGCTGCTGTGCGCGCTGTAGAATTCCAGTTGTCCTTTTGTTCCCGTTATGGCTCGCAACAGCCTTTCTAGCTTTTCTGCGTCATCCATTGTCTCCGCAACGAACATCAGCCCATCTATTTTGTCGCAAATTGGAGCGACTTCCCCGATTTCTATTTTCATAATTTCTAAACCCACTTTCTGTGCCCAGTTTAGCATAAGGATATTTGCTTGTCAAGTCCTAAAAATACCAGCGAAATACTAGAATGAAGCTATGAAAACCCTCGTTTTGTTAGATGCCCACGCCTTGATTCACCGCGCGTATCACGCGCTACCGAAGTTTACGTCCAAAAATACCGGTGAGCCGACGGGCGCGCTTTACGGTTTATCCACGATGCTTTTGAAAGTTATCAGGGAATTAAAACCGGATTATATTGTCGCGGCCTTTGACCGGCCTGAGCCGACTTTTAGGCACGAAAGCTACGAGGCATATAAAGCAAAGCGGCCGGAGGCTGATGAGGATTTGATTAAACAACTTATCCGCGCGCGCGACATCGTTGAGGCTTTTGGCATTCCAATTTTGGACGCGGCTGGTTTTGAGGCAGACGATGTTTTAGGCACGATCGTGGAACAGACTCTTCGACAAGGCTCAGGGCAAGCTAAAAACTTAAAAATAATTATCGTATCCGGCGATATGGATGTTTTGCAATTGGTGGAAGGCGACAAGGCTGTTGTGTTCACTTTGCGAAAGGGGATTGAAGACACAATAATTTATGACGAAAAAAAAGTTCTAGAGAGATATGGCTTCGGGCCGAAAGCGATCCCTGATTTTAAGGGATTAAAGGGCGATCCGTCGGATAATATAGTAGGCGTCAAAGGCATAGGCGAGAAAACCGCGACCGATATAATTAAAAATTTCGGCAGTTTGGAGAATTTGTATAAAAATTTAGAAAATAGTAATTTAAAAGAAAGAGTAATCCGGTTATTGCAAGATCAAAAAAAAGACGCGTTTTTTTCCAAAACTTTAGCCACTGTCCGCCGCGACGTCCCGATAAAATTTGATTTGCCAAAAAAAGGGTTTCAAATCGACAAGCCAAAATTAAAAGCCCTGTTCGGGGAACTGGGTTTTACAAGCCTCGCCGCCAGATTAGACGTTGCGGTGGCAGATTGATATAATACATATATGTCAAAAAAGACGCTTTTAATAATAGTTATTTTGATTTTGGTCATCGCGGGTTTTATTTATTTTATCTCGCCTCTTTCTTGGCGCGCGCAAAAATCAGCGCCCAAACGCATTGCAATGCTTACTGCGTCAGATTTGCAATTGGCGGCAGTCGACGGCATTAAGGCCGGACTTAAGGAATTCAATCTTGTGGAAAATGTTGACTACATCATTGATCTTCAAAATCCAAAAGGCGACAGGGATCTTACCAAAAAAATGGCGAAAGACATTGTAAGCTCCAAGCCGGATTTAATTATTCCCATATCCACAACTGCCACAAGCGCTGTTTTAGACGCTGACAAAGACGCCAAAATTCCCGTAGTGGCTGTCGACGTCGGCAATTTTAAAGAGGTAGGAATTAATGATATAGAGCGCCCCGGCGGTTTTTTGAGCGCCGTGATCGCCGACAATATCGCAACCGCTCCAAAACGAATGGAGATTTTAAAAACGCTGTTGCCTAATATAAAGCGCGTGGGTGTTTTGGTCAATCCAAAGCATGTGAGTTACAGCGAAGTCGTGCCGGTATACACAAAATCGGCCAAGGATTTGGGCGTAGAAATAATTTGGTATTTGATTGCCGCGAAAGAAGATCTTGGGCCGGTGATGGCAAAAGCGGCCAAGGATCATCCGGATGGTTTTATGATTACGGCGGAGGCTATTATTTCCGGGAATCCCATTCTCATCGCGCCAGTACTCAAGAAAGCCAAAATTTCATCAATTGATTTTAATGTTGAAAAAGGGGTTAGCGCGGGATATATGATGGTTTTCGGCGCAGCGCGCTATGATATTGGAAAACAGGGCGCGCGCATGGTTGAGAAAGCTCTTCGCGGCCAAAATCCCGGAGACTTGCCAGTTGAGTTCGTGACCCCGGCCAGTTTTGAGATTAATACAAAACTGGCAGATGAAATGGGGATCGCGGTTCCCAAGTCGTTATTGCTTCGAGCGACTAAAACATACAACCAATGAAACTAAGCCTCTGACTTAATGCAGCCGCATTTATCCGAATTTTGGCTAAGGCGAAGATCGCAGCTTTGGATTTTGGGAGCCGTGGCTGTTTTAGCTTTAGTGGCCGCCAACGCGGCGTGGTTTTTCCCTACTTCGGATGAATTAAATACAAATGCCTATTTGTTGCATAGATCCATAGCCTTGGATGTGCGCAATCAGCTTTCAAATTTTATGGGTCAGCAAGAAGCCGATTTGATTAACGCCGCGGACATTTTAAATCAAGGCAGCGCGAGTCCGGTGGAAATTGTTTCTCGTTTGATGAAAGAAGATCGTCCATTCGAGTCTTTGACTTTGTTGGACAGCGGCGGGATAGAAAAGCTTAAAACGCATAGATTTCTTCTGATTACCCAGGCGGATTTAAAAGACCGATCCATCGATCCTTTGTTTAGGGCGGTGTCTTCTGGGCAAACATATATCAGTCCGGTGGTGATTTCAAGAATTTCCGAACCCATAGTTACGATAGCGGTACCTTTAAATAAAGATTCCGGTTATTCCGCAATCGCTGCCGAGATCAATCTTAAATTTTTTTTGGACGTTGTTCGTAATGTCACCGTGGGAAAATCCGGAGCGGCTTACATTGTGGACAGAGACGGCTACATTATCGCTCACCCAAATTCGTCTTTGGTTTTCGGACGAACGAATGTTTTGGAGCGCAAGTTTGTTTCCAAAGTTCTAAACGGAGAAGAGGCCGATACGCGGGATAGCAATCTGGCTTATCAAAACGAGAATAAGATCAAGGTTTTCGCCGTCGCTTTGCCGTTTCAGCCCAGGGGATGGGCCGTAATTGTGGAAAATCCGGAAGTAAACGCGCTGGCTTCGTCCAGGCGTATTTTAAATGTGGCTCTGATTTCTTTTGGACTTGAGATTTTCCTTATTTTACTTCTTATTTGGAACTACTTAAATCTCATTCGCACGGCAAATCTGTTTTATTCGGAACGCAATCAGCGGGAGGCTATCTTAAACAGCTTGTACGACGGGGTCATTGAATATGACGAGGAATCGCGAGTTATTCTTATGAACCCCGAAGCCGAAAAGCTTTTAGGAGTGAAATTCAATGAGTTGCGCGACGAACCGATTGCCACCGATTTTATCAAAGATCAGTCGCGCGGGAAATTCCGCGGTTTGGTGGAATTGATGTATCCTGCCCTCGCGCCATATGCCTCGGCTGTTAAAGAAATTCCCGGAACGTCGGCCAAAACAATGGAAATTCATCTTTCTTCGCCAGAGCTCCGCCTTTTGGTCACGCTCACTAACGTTGTGGACGAGCAGGGCAATGTGCGCGGGTTTCTTAAAATTATTCATGATATTTCCCGCGAACAGCTTATCGGAAAAATAAAATCCGAATTTGTTTCTATCGCCGCTCATCAGTTGCGCACGCCGCTTTCGGCAATAAAGTGGACGATAAGCCTTTTGTTGGATGGCGATGCCGGGCAATTAAATAAGGAACAGGACGATTTTCTTAAGAAGGGCTACGAAATAAACGAACGCATGATCAAGCTTGTAAGCGATCTCTTAAATGCCGCTCGCATAGAAGAAGGGAAGTTCGGCTATGAATTCAAAGATATGGACTTGGAGGTTTTTTTGGAATCTCTAATTAATAATTATCAAGAAGTTGCCAAAAGGAAATCAATCAGCCTCATTTTCAATAAAAAAGCCAAAAACCTGCCGCGTATATACGCGGATCCCGAAAAACTTTCCCTGGCCTTGAACAATCTTTTGGATAACGCGCTGAAATATACTCCGGCGGGAGGTTTGGTGACTTTACAGCTCGGTAGCCAGGGCGATTACGCCTTGATTTCCCTATCCGACACTGGCGTTGGCATACCTTCCACGGAGCAACAGCGCGTTTTTTCCAAATTTTTCAGGGCGTCAAATGTGATCCGCTTAGAAACCGAAGGCACCGGGCTGGGTCTTTTTATAGTAAAAAATGTTATCAGGCGCCATGGGGGCGAAATAAGTTTTTCTTCCACGGAAGGCGCGGGAACTATCTTTTCGGTAACTTTGCCGCTTAAAAAAGAGATGGTTCCGCAGGAGGAATCCCCGGCTCTAAAAGAGTTTTTAGAAACTATTTGATAATGTTATATTAGCCTTATGGCAGGGTACAAAATACTAATAGTGGAAGACGAGCCCATTCACCTTAATGTAATGAAGGCGAAGCTGGAATATGAGGGTTATGAGATATCCGTGGCCACGGATGGGGAGATGGGACTTAATATGATAAAAAGTCAGAAGCCGGATTTGGTTCTATTGGATATCATTTTGCCCAAAATGAACGGATTCGAGATTTTGGAGAATTTAAAGAAAGAGGGCTTCAAACCTCCAATTATAGTCGTCTCAAATTCGGGACAACCCGTGGAGGTTGATAGGGCTTTAAAGCTCGGGGCTGTTGACTATTTGGTTAAAGCGGAGTTTAACCCTAGCGATGTTTTGGAAAAAGCGGAGAAGGTCTTGGGCCGTCCGCCAAAAGTTCCCGAAGTTCAACCGGCAAAATTGAATACTCCAACAGACACAAATACGGAATATTCTAATAATAAAAATAGCCCGGTTTCGGGCCAGGCAAAAATTTTGATTATCGAAGACGATAAATTCTTGCGCGATTTGATAAGCCAAAAATTAAGAAGAGAAGGTTTTAACGCTCTTGAGGCGATTGACGGCGAGGAGGGTCTGAAAATAGCGAGAGAAAAATCTCCGGATATGGTTTTGCTGGATTTGATTCTGCCGGGGCTGGACGGATTTGAAATTTTAAAAATTCTTAAGGGCGATAAAAATACCTCCCCGATTCCTGTGATCGTGCTTTCAAATCTCGGCCAAAAAGAAGACATGGACAAGGCTCTTGCCGGAGGGGCGGAAGATTTTATGGTGAAAGCCCATTTTACGCCGAGCGAGATTGTGGCTAAAATCAAATTCGTGCTTAAGAAGAAGTATTTTTAATAGCGCATCATGGTTTATCTGATTTTCGGCGGTAATGCGTACACTGCTCTGGGCAAAATTCGTGAACTGAAAAACGCTTTTTTAAAAAAGGCCGGTGAGAGCGCATCTATCGCTGATTTTAGCGAAGAAGAGCTAAGTCAGCACGCTAACGAAATCTTCAGCCAACTTTTTCAAGACTCTCTTTTTTACAAACGGAAGCTCGCCGTCATTAGGAACGCGTCCTTGGCGCCGGATTTTTTCAAACTTATCAAAGAAAGCGCGGAGCTTTTCAAAAATTCGCGGAACATTTTTATTTTTTTGGAGAGCACGGCGGCTAAAGACAAAGAAAGCGCGGCCCTTAAAGTGCTTAAAAAGAATTCCGAAAAAACTCAAGAAGTTAAAGTTCTTTCAGAGCATGAATTGGATTTGTGGCTTCAAAAAAAGGCTGGCGAGTTGGGCTTGAAGTTCTCCAAAGAAGAGCGAGAAATTATGATATCAGAAGCCGGAGAAGGTGCCGAATGGGCTCTGGAAGGGATGTTGGAGAAGAGATTTTTGGAAGGCGAGAGCTGTGCGGATGAGAAGATAACTCACCCCACAACCCCCCTCCATTACTTTAAGGGAGGGGGGTTGGGGGAGGGGTTTTCCTCTTCTTCACCGGCGCCAGTCTCACCTTTCGCTTTTGTTGAAAAACTTGTTTCGGCGCCTTTCGGCCATGCGCTTTTGGCTTTAAAAGAAGCCGAGGCCTCCGGCCAAGACTTGCAGCGGCTTATTTATCCGCTTCTTTGGAAAATAAAACAAAAGAAAATGCCCGATGCTTATTGGCAGGGCATTTTAGCGGAATCCGCGATGAGAAGAAGCCCAAAAAACGCTTACGAAATCCTGGAACGCTTTATTTTGGCGATAAAAGCTTAGCCAGGCGGGGATAAAATAAAAAAGGCAGTAACTCGCGCTACTGCTTTTTGATCTAAGTTTTTTAGTCTTTAGGCACCATTATTATGAACGCTACCATAGTAAAAAAAGCTCCAAGTATTGCCACCTGCTCAATTAACATCCGATCAGGCCAATAAATATTTGCTACTACAAATATACTCAGAAAATATACGACGAAAGGCAGTAGCCATAAAAAGCGTCTTATTTTTTTCACTATCTTTCCTCTTTTTCAAGTTTTTCTAATCACATCATATGCCAAAATCTAGAGAATGTCAATATTAATATACAGAAATATGTAGATAATAGCTATATTTGACTTATTTTAAGCTCTTTGCTAGTATTAAAATTGTAAGAAAGTTACGACATTTTATGGACCTAGCTAAAATTTTAGAGGAATTCGGTTTAAATAAAAAAGAGGCAGCTATATACCTGGCCGCTCTAGAGATGGGAGAGGCTAGCGCCTTAAATATAACCAAAAAAGCTGGCATCCAGCGGACTTATTTTTATGATTTATCGGGGCGCCTTATCGCACTTGGGCTGCTGCGCCAAATTAAAAAAGGCAAAAAACGATTTTTTACAGCATTAGAGCCGGATAAATTATTGGATTTGGAAGAGAAAAAACTAAAGAACCTAAAAGGTGCGCTGCCGCAATTAAAATCTTTGTTCAATACAAAAGGCCAAAAATCAAAAATTTTTTATTATGAGGGGATTGAGGGCATGCGCTATATTATTAATGACTCATTGTCTTTTGGGGGCGAGGTGCTTTTTTTTGAGACCCCGCACATTGTTGCTTTGGATCAGCAAAAATTGCTTAAAGAATACATCAAAAAAAGAATCGCTTTAGGCATCAAGGTGCGTGTTATCGGCGAAATGTCGCCAGAAATTTTAAATTTGAAAGCTAGAGACAAAAATGAGATGAGAGAAACGCGGATATTGCCGAAAAATATTTTTAGTTCCGACGTGGAAATCGGAATTTATGGGAATAGAATTTATATAATTGATTTTAAAAATGAGTTCGGATTTATCGTGGAAGACAACAATATAGCCCATGTTCTCAAAAAACTTTTTGAAATTATCTGGAATAGCGGAAAAATTATTGAGAAGATTTAGATAAAAGCTTAGCCAGGCGGGATTTCATCCTAGAGGCTTTGTTTTTTTTGATCAGGTCTTTTTTGGCGGATTTATCTATGATTTTGTAGGCGGCGGAAAGAGAAGCGAGCGATTTCTCAAGAGCCGCTTTTTTGACTGCCTCCCTTAACTTTTCTTTCCAGACCTGATTTCTGGTTCTCCGGCTTTCGGATTGCCTCAAAGCCTTTTTAGCTGATGAAGTTATTGGCATAAAAAGAGTCTACCTTAGTTTAAAGTTTTAATCAAGTCCCGGAGTTCGGCGGCTTTTTCGAAATCGAGATTTTTTGCGGCTTCCAGCATTTCTTCTTCAAGTTCTTGCTTTAATTTTTCGCGAGACAAGCCTTTGGACATTTTGGTCATGTCAAACTTAATTTTTTTCTTTTCTTCCCCAAAAATATTTTCGTTGATTTCGCGGACTATCTGTTGGGGCGTGACGCCGTGTTTCTTATTAAATTCATTCTGCAAAATTCTCCTGCGGTCTGTTTCGGATATAGCTTTTTTCATGGAGAGGGTTGTCTGATCAGCGTACATTATTACTGTCCCATGAGTATGCCGGGCGGCCCGGCCGATGGTTTGAATCAAGGTTTGCGCGTTTCTCAAAAATCCCTCCTTGTCCGCGTCTAAAATTATAACCAAAGAAACCTCAGGCAAATCGATGCCTTCTCTTAAAAGATTTATCCCGACAATTACGTCATACGCGCCTTTGCGCAAATCAGTTAAGATTTTATGCCGCTCTAAAGTTTTTATGTCCGAATGGAGATATTCAGCTTTGATTCCGGCCTCTTTCAAATAATCTGCCAAGTCTTCCGCCATACGCTTTGTGAGTGTTGTGATAATAACACGATGTTTTTCTTTTATTCTTTTTTCAACTTCAAAAATTACGTCTTTGATTTGATTTTTTGTGTTTCGTACCTCCACTTTCGGGTCCAAAAGTCCGGTGGGGCGGATAATTTGCTCTACTACGGCACTGCCGCTTTTTTCCAGTTCGTATGCGACTGGGGTGGCTGAAACGTAAACCGTCTGGCCGACTTTTTTTAAAAACTCGTCAAATTTTAAAGGCCTGTTGTCCATAGCCGACGGAAGTCTGAAGCCGTAATCAACCAAAACTTTTTTTCTGGCCTGGTCGCCCGCATACATTCCGCGTATTTGAGGAATAGTCATGTGCGATTCATCAATAAAAGTTATAAAATCGTCCGGCAGGTAATCAAGCAAGGTGGCGGGCGGCTCGCCGGATTTTCTAAACGCGAATTGGCGAGAATAATTTTCTATCCCGTGGGTGTAGCCGGTTTCGCGGAGCATTTTTAAGTCAAAATTCGTGCGCTGGGCGATTCTTTGAGCCTCTAAAAGCTTTCCATCTTTTTTAAATTCGGCTACGCGGCCTTTCAATTCCAGTTCAATATTGGTGAGCGCGAGTTCTAATTTATCGTGCGGCGTTACGAAATGTTTTGCCGGGAAAATTTTTGCCGCGCCGCCTATCTTTTCAATGACATTTTCATTCCATTCTATTTTTGTGGTCGCGTCTCCGGCCGGAGAGAAAATTTCCACGGTTTCTCCGCGGACCCTAAAAATTCCTGCCCGCATATCGTAATCATTTCTTTCATACTGCATTTCAACCAATTTTTTTAAGAACGCGCGCCGGGAAATTGGCATGCCGGCTTTTATCTCAAGCGCCGCCTTTTCATATTCAACCGGATCGCCGATGCCGTAGATGCAGGAAACCGATGCGACAATTACAAAATCCAGGCGGGTGAGCGCCGTCGCGGTCGTGGCGTGGCGCATCGCGTCAATAAAATCGTTTATTTTTGCGTCCTTTTCTATATATGTGTCGGTTTGCGGGATATAGGCTTCGGGCTGATAGTAGTCGTAGTAAGAAACAAAATAATGCACGGCATTTTCAGGGAAAAAGGTTTTGAATTCCTGATAAAGCTGGGCGGCCAGAGTTTTGTTGTGGGAAATCACCAAAGCCGGGCGGCCTAAATTCGCGATGGCGTTGGCCATCGTAAAAGTTTTCCCGGAGCCTGTGACCCCCAAAAGCGTCTGGTGCCGGTTTCCGGATTTTAATAATCCGGTAAGCTCGGCAATCGCCTTCGGCTGGTCCCCGGCTGGTTTATAGGGCTTGTATAGTTTAAAAATTGACATAGTAAAATAAACGCGAATTTAGCTTTTCAATTTAGCAAAAATTAGTTGATTCTGCAACCACTATGATATATCATAGTGGCATATATATATAATAATATGCCGCATGTTTCTAGAAAAAAACTAAAGAAAAAGGTTTTTATAAAAATCGGCGAGCAATTAGCCGATACTATTGCCAAAGCCAATTCTGCGCGGGAGTTAAGATGGGTTTTTAAGGAATTAATCACGCCAACCGAGTGCGTTATGTTGGCGAAAAGATTGGCAATAATATTGATGCTTGAACGCGGTTATTCTTTCGATATTATTCAAAAAACTCTTAAAGTGACACCACAGACCATAGTTAGGTTTTGGAAAATTACCAAACAGAGCTCGCACAAACTTGTTATCAAAGAAATTTCTTCCAACAAAGCCAAAAAAGATTTTTGGCAAGAATTGGAAAAACTTATCTTATTGGGCATGCCGCCTCGGGGCCGGCAATGGCAACTTATGCGGCGCATTGCCGCCAAACACTCATAAACACTCATAACCAAACCACTGTGATATATCATAGTGGTTTGGGTTGACTATTTTCTAGGCTATGCTATCTTATTTTTTAGGAAAGGATGCGGTTAAATGTTTAATCCGTCGCCGGAACTTTTAAAAAAGATAGGGTTTAATGGTCAATGGGTGGAAATGTCGCTCCCAACTTTTGACGATGTGGGTTTGTATGCTTATGTGGTGCGCATGGCATTTTCCGCAATAGAAGAAAATTTTAAAATCGGTTTTGACAATAGGCGCTTAAATACCCAGCTCATTGGTCAAGTTTTTGGTGAAGCAATTCTAAACGCCGCAGAACATGGCAACAAAAGAGACCCCAGTAAAAAAGTGCAAGCCGCTTTCTGGCTTGGCGACAACGGCGTTCTTTTTGGGGTGCGAGATCAAGGGAATTTTTTTACCAAGCAATCTACAAAAGAATTAATCGAGTCGCGAACTAGGCTAAAATCCACGCGGGATTGGGGTAGCGGTCCGTCTGGGCTAGGTTTGGATGCCGTTTTCGAAGCCGATGATCTTTTTGTCTCAACGGAGGAGAACACTCTTTATTTGGCTGTATCGGCGCCATCGATGATAATGGGAAAATAAAAAAAGTACGCCTCGACTTTACGAGAAACGGCTTTTTATTTTCTGTTTTTATGTTAACCGCTATGATATATCATAGCGGTTTGTAGTATGCGTTATGTATATTACTGACGCATTTATTTTGTGTTATCATTAGTCAATGATAGGACACTTAGAAGGTAAGGTGCTGTTTAAGGGCGAGCGCTACATCGTTTTGGATGTTGGCGGAGTGGGATATAAAATTTTTGTCGCCGCCGGAACGCGGAAAAATTTAGAACCGGAAAAGAGCGCCAAGCTTTGGACGCATTTGCACGTAAAAGAAAACGCGCTTGAACTGTATGGGTTTTTGCATCAAGCCGAGTTAGAATTTTTTGAATCTTTAATTTCCATCTCCGGCATCGGCCCTAAGTCGGCCTTGGGTGTTTTATCTTTGGCTCCGGTAGATGCTTTAAAGCGCGCGATTTCCTCCGGAGACACTTCTTACCTTACTAAGGTTTCCGGCATAGGGCGCAAAACCGCGGAAAAAATAGTTTTAGAACTTAAAGACAAGCTTGGTTTCGGAAAGGCCGGCTTCGGAGGGGAAGAGATGAAAGAGGACTCCGATATTTTGGATGCCCTGATTTCTTTGGGTTATTCTCAGCGCGAGGCCAGAGATATGATCCAAAAAGTTCCCAAAGAAGTAAAAGGCCGTGAAAAAAGATTAAAAGAAGCCCTCCGTCTGTAATATATGGCTTGGTGGGAAGAGACAACTGAATATATATATGAATCCGGCCTGGAAGACCCTAATCAGAGGAGATTGCCGCTGACGCTTTGGGAGAGAATCAACGAAGTTTTCTTCGGGGAAACGGTGGACATCCTTTATTTTTTTCTGGGAATTTTTACCTATGTCTATTTATTCGCGATTGCGTTTCTTTATTTAAGCGGGGTTTCCAGTTTTGATACCGTTGCTTCCAAACTTATACGGGCCTTGGCGGAACCATATTTGGGCGCCGTCGGTATTTATACGATTTTAAAAGAATCCCGGAAAAGAAGATACGCCCTTTCCTCGCGCCACAGAGGCGAGATCTTCGTTATTGCGTGGCTCGCGCTTTTTGCTTTGACATCGATACTCGCGATTTTTACGAAATTTTATACTTTCACAAGAACATTTGAGCTCATAATAATGCTCTCGCTTTCATTGGGTATCATTTATATCGGAAGCGTGGTGCATAGGCCGTAAAATATGTTAGTTTAGGTTCATGCCGGATTCTGTTTTACGATTCATAAAAAGAGTTATTCCAAAGTCTGTTTTCGTTTTTTTTCAACCCGCATATCATTTGTTTTTGGCCTGGCTAGCCGCTATGATTCGCGGATTCCCGTCGCTGCGCCTTAAGGTTATCGGAGTCACCGGGACATCCGGCAAGACCACAACGGTTGAGATGCTTTTTAAAATTTTTTCCGAAGCGGGG
>Ga0209542_10014168_pt1 | contig 13618 bp, 9 predicted proteins | sample RifCSPhighO2_01_FD_184028 | JGI IMG/M metagenome (GOLD analysis project Ga0209542, IMG submission 184028) | Soil microbial communities from Rifle, Colorado - Rifle CSP2_plank highO2_0.1 (SPAdes) (version 2) | ecosystem: Environmental > Terrestrial > Deep subsurface > Rock core/Sediment ... | reverse complement strand
ACTAGGAGATATTGCGGTTAGGATAAGAGAAGATAATATTCTAGGAATACCTGAGCCCCCCTTAGAAAATATGAAAATTCCTGGAATTTTTTACTTATCAATAAATCCCGAGATTGCTTCTCAGTTAGCAGAAAAACTTAGAAGAAACCCCCATAGATACACTATACCAGGTTCTTACAGAGCTTCAATTTAATATAAAATTTCCGAAGGAAATTTTTACTGAAAAAAAGTAGTGCAATGAGTTTAAATAAGCTCTAACTATATTTTGATAATGGCAAAGAGAAGAATAATTTTACTTTCAGTTCTATTACTCATACTACTTTCTTTCTTTGCATCGGCGGAAGATGTTGCTTACATATACAGAAAAAATTTCAAGATAGACAACAATATTTTACAAGTCTTCAACGAATCTGGTTTATCGGTAAAATTCATCAATGATAATAACATTCCTTCAAGTTTGTCACAATACAGATTAATTTTTGTAGGTGATGAAAATTTTGTAAATGAAAATAGAATTCCTATAAATGATAAACGTTCAATAATGGTTAATTATTACCATGCAGATTTTTGGGGATTGACAGATGGGGAAGGAGTAAGTCAATTGGCTTCAAATAGTCCTTTAAGTGTTTTAAAGTCGGGAGTAATGGTTCCAGTTTACACCTCCGCAACTGAAATAAGAAGACCTGCAATATCTTTACAATACTATTATCTGGAAAAAGAAAACAAAGCAGATAATTTAACAAGCATAGCAAAAACAGAAGTTACTTCTTCAGGAGCAGATTTTGGAGATGTAATTGCATATGCTCCAAAAGGAGTAAGGTTATCAAATGGAAAGACACAAAAAGAAAATCTATGTTTCTTTGGAATTGTAAGGTCCGATTATTGGACACCACAAGCAAAATCAATGTTTGAGAATTGTGTAAATTTTGTTGCTTCAATATGTTCAACAAATTCAGAATGTCAAAACGAGACCTTCACAAATAATTTCTGTTTTGAAGATGATGTATACAAAAAGAGGACCTCTTCAATTTGTCAAAATCCAGGAAAGGCAAATTCGCAATGCGTTGAGTCAGAATCAAATGAAATTGTAGAAGATTGTCAATTTGGTTGTTCAAATGGACAATGCAAAGAAGGAATTCACGACATTTCACTTGTAGATTTATCAAATTCAATAAATAAGATAAGAATTGAAAAGGAAAATGGAGAGGATATATTAGGTTCTAAGCTAATCTCTGGAGAAAAGTATGTAGTTTCAATTTCAGTTAAAAATTCAGGAAATCTGACTGAAAATGTTACATTTGAGGGTTCGCTAGATAATATCGATATAACTCATGTTCCAATAATAAACATTCTTCCTTCAGAAACAAAATTAAAAACAAAAACAATTAATTTCACACTAAATTCTGGAATGTACAATCTAACAATAAAAGCCATATTAAACCAAGATGATTTCCCAGAAGATAATGAGGTAACAAGGCAAATAGAAATAGTTTCTCCTGCCTGTTCATCAAACTCACAATGTGGAACTGATGGATTTATAGATTCTCCATTCTGTACTCAAAATAATATCTCAAGATTATACAAACAATTCACTTGTGAAAATCCTGCAACTTTAGAAAGCGTGTGTAAATCAGAAATAATTGAAACAACAATAGAATCATGCACAGATACTTGTTCAAACGGGCAGTGTGTTCAATTTACTTGCAAGAATAATCAAGATTGTTCAGATAATAATCCTTTAACTTTTGATGAATGTATCAACCCTTCAACTATATCAAGTCAATGTAGAAACACAGAAATAAACTGCGCTTCAAATTCTGACTGCGGTTTCACAGGATTTTTAGGAGCAGAGTTTTGTTCAGTAAATTCAATAGCAAAGAACTTCCAGACATCAACATGTAACAACCCAGGAACACCTCAATCTTCATGTACTACTAATATAGAAGAGCAAATAATCTCCTCTTGTCAGAGTTCTTGTTCAAACGGGCAATGTATTGCTTGTTCAACAAATTCAGAATGTAACGATAATAATGCTCAAACTCAAGATACTTGTAACAACCCAGGAACACCTCAATCCTTCTGTACAAATACAAATCCTGATGTAGAATGCTCAACAAATTCCGACTGCGGAATTGATGGTTTCATAGGAAATAATTTCTGTTCAGCAAAGAATGTTACTAAAATGTTTAAAGAATTCACATGTAACAATCCTACAACATCACAATCTTTCTGCACTTCATCAACCTCTCCTAGACCAATTCAGCAATGCTCTGATTCCTGTTTTAATGGAGAGTGCACTCAAATAAGATGCTCTTCAAATTTAGAATGTGATGATAATAACGCAAATACAGATGACCTTTGTATTAATCCTGGAAATCCAAATTCAATTTGTGTTAATACAATAAAAGCTAATATCGCTTGCTCAATAGATTCTGATTGCGGAGAAGATATGGATATAAGTCAGAATTTCTGTTCTTTAGATGATGTAAAGAAACTAACAAGAAAGTTCACATGTAACAATCCTACAACATCACAATCCTTCTGCTCCTCATCAATACAGCAAAATTTGGTAGAACAATGCTCTGATTCATGTTCAGAAGGTCAATGCATATCTATTGCCTGCTCATTAAATTCTCAATGCGGAGACAATAATAATTTAACTCTCGATTTATGTAACGACCCAGGAACACCTCAGTCCTTCTGTACAAATACTCCTCAAGATGTAACTTGTTCATCTAATTCCGACTGCGGTAATGATGGATTAATAGGAGATAATTTCTGTCTTGGTAAGAATCTAAAGAACTTCGTTGTAAATTATACTTGTGAAAATGCAGGAACACCTCAATCCTTCTGTTCTTCTGATTCAAGAGATATAGTAGTAGAACAATGTCAATTTATCTGTTCAAATTCACAATGTATCTTTAATTCAATATGTGCTAATTCAATTTTAGAAAATGGAGAGGAATGTGATGACGGAAATTTAGCCAATGGAGATGGATGTTCATCATCTTGCAAAGTCACTTTCCAATGTAATGATGGAATTGACAATGATAATGATGGAAAAGTAGACCTTCAAGATACTGGATGTGAAAATAGTTTTGATAATACAGAATTAAATGAAATTTCATCCTTGTCTTGTTCAACTTCTAATTCGGGTTGTTTGGATTCACAAGTTGAAATTATAAAATTGGTAAAGGAAACAAATTCTCACGCTTCTCTTGCATCATCAGATTCAGACTATCCTTATTCAATATGTTGCTCTGCAGAAGGTCTTTCAAATTCATGCACATCATCAAATTCAGAAATTATAGCAAGGCTCGCAACAGAACAAAATTCACACATCTCTCAATCATCCTTTGAAAATTACACTATTCCAATATGTTTAAGTTCAGATGATTCAGAAGTCTCTTGTGAGTACAAGTCATCTTGTTCTCAAGATGAAGCATGTTTGTTCTCTATGTCCACGCCTTCAAATTCCCACATAGCTAAGTGTGGCTTCTATCCTATTCAAGTTTGTTGTTCGTTAGATTGAATATATTAAATAGGTTTTTAAATAACATCTCTAATCTTATTTGATGGGAAATATTACATTAGGTAAATTAGAATTTAAAACAATTGAAGAACATGAAGAATTAGAGAGAAGAGTAACAGGACTGACTATATTGGAAATAGCTAAAGGAGAAAATGAAACGTTCTATTTAAGGAAGAGAGGAGACTCAACTCATATCTACAAAAGTGAAAAACCAACTTTAACAGGAGGAGTATATCGTTGTGATGATTGTAATAGTAGAGTTATAGAAGCCATTGTTGCACATCCGACTAAAGGGAAGTCAGCTCAAGGACCTAGTAGCCTTAGCCTTGAATGGGTTCCATATTGTCCAAGGTGTGAAAAAGAACCCAACCCTAATGGCGAGCCAATAACTTGTAAAGGAAGAAAATAAAATATAACAATATCGATTTCCTAAAAAATTAACTTCTCACCAATCACATCTATAAAATCTTTCTAGTCTATATATTTGTTGACCATCAGGAGCATCTAAGAGGGGTCACTCTTCTCTCCACGATCCACACTCATTCATCGGTACATATCTATGAGGTTTATCATAAAATCTTTCTAAGCTATACCTTGGCTGATTATCAGAATCGTCTACTCTGGTAATTTCAAGGTTATCATGACGTCCGTAATCATTGACAAATCTAAACACGCCCCCCTCATCAAAACGAGGAACAAAAGCCCTAGCTTCGTCCATAGAAGGGGCTATTTTTAATTTTACTAAAATTTGAGCAAATTCTTCCAAAGATTTCTTTACAGGACCCTCTTCTCTTATCCTTGCTCCATTAAATAATCTCTCCCAAAATCCTCTGGGCTCTCTCGAAAGAACAGCATCAGCCAAAATTTTCGGACCTCCCAAATCAGCCACAAGCTTAAGTCTCCTTTTATGGTTATCCCCATTATAGCTATCATCAGCTTCTTGTTCAGAAGTAGTGGGAACATCCATAACAAACCAAGTTAATCATCATATTTAAAATTTCCCTCCATCAATGTCACCTCCCCTAGTAGATACACATCATTATTCTCCAAAGCTCATTTTATAAAATAGCTTTATTTATATATGGATAACAGCACTATGAATTTATAGTTTAGGAAACCATAAACACCTTAAACTAATCACTATAAAATCCCAAAATGAGAAAATACTTAATTTTAGCAATAATCCTTCTGATTTTAAATTCTTTTTTAGCTTCAGCCATAACTGCAAGCATAGGAAATTCAAGAATGGTATTAAGACCAGCTTTCGGAGAAACTCTTGAAAGATCAATTCTTGTTAAAAATGTAAATAATGTCAAAGTTGATATAGAATTATCCGCATCAGGAGATTTAGCAGATTCAATAAAGATAGAAGATGATAAATTCTCTCTTCAGCCAAATCAGGAAAAAAAAGCCATTTTCACAATAAAAGCCTCAGAAAAAGGAACGACCGAATCAAAGATAATGGTTAAATTCACACCAGAAGAAGGAAATGGAGTTGTTCTCACTTCAACAATTATAATAATAACTTCAGGAACTTCAGTTTCAAATGAGGAAGAATCAGAAGAGGATTCTGGAGTTTCAGTATCTCCTGGATTAAATGAAGATACAAGTCAAGATAACGATTCAAAAATAGCTTTCTCTCCAATGATGATTTTAGGGCTCTCAACTTTAGTTTTATTCATAATTTTATTTGTTCTAGTATTATACACAACAAAATCTAAAAAGAAGAAAAGAGGGAAGGAGGTCCATGGATAAAAATGCCTTCCTCATACTTTTAACTTTACTAACTACTTTCTTTCTAATTAGCAATGTAATTGCAGAAGTTCCAGAAGCAGATATAGCTTATGTTATAGTAAATTCTGGAGGAATAGACAATTTTCTCTTAACTCAAATAACCACGGCAGGATACACTTATGAAATAATCTTTGAAGAAAACCTCCCAAATGTAGATTTATCAGAATACCGATTGGTAATATATGGGGACCAGAATTTTGTTAATCAAAATGATATTCCAGTAGGAAAAAATAAGGCCCTAATCTTAAACTCTTTTGATTATTACAAGACTTCAACTTTATGGCAATGGGGATTATCGAGGGAAAGAGGAGTTAAATCAAGTCCAACAATTATAAAGAAGAATATCTTAACAGAATTAACTTCAAATCTCCCAGATAGTTTCAGCGCATATACAATTTCAAATGCAAATGTTCAGACTTCATATCTAAAAGGAAACAAACCTCAAAACACATTAACTTTCTTCTATTCTTCTTTATCTTCCGATTCAGTAATTGCAGGATTTGTCCCAGGAATTACACTTCTCAATGGAAAATTAGTTGAGGAAAGAATGATTTTCTTTGGAATAACAGAAGCACAATACTGGACACCTCAAACAAAGATATTATTCGAGAACTCCTTAAATTGGATATTAAATGGAGAGGACTTTGATAAAGACGGATTTAAATCAGAAATAGATTGTAATGACTTTGATTCAAGAGTTTATCCAGGAGCAATAGAAATTCCATATGATGGAATAGACCAAGATTGTTCACAGGGAGATTTAACTGATGTAGATTTAGATGGTTTCTCTTCAAATCTTGCGGGCGGACTTGACTGCGATGATACTAACAATTTAATAAATCCTCTAAATCCAAACAAATCTCTAAATTGTATTAATGACGCACCTATAATCGAACCAATTCAGGAATTTACATTCAGAGAAGGAACTTTAATTGAAATAACAATAACTGCTCAAGACCCAGAATCAAACGAACTTTTCTATTCAGTCAATGACAGCAGAGGATTCATTTCAGGAAATAAATTTATTTGGTCTTCGGGATTCGATGATTTTGGGACACAGGAATTTAAAATAATAGTATCAGATGGAGAATTATCTTCAGAGTCAATTTTAAGGATAGAAATAACTAACATCAATAGAGCCCCAACTTCTCTAACCATTCCAGAAATATCTTGGAGTGAAGATGCAATAATAGAACTTAATTTAGAACAATATTTCTATGATTTAGATAATGATTTCATGGAGTTTGGAGTTGAAGCAACTTCTCCAGACACAAATATAGTTGTCTCATCTGAAGAAGAAGGAATATTCAAATTCACACCAGAGTTAAATTGGAATGGTTCAGATTGGATAATCTTCTGGGCTTTTGACGGAAAGAATAAAACTCTATCAAACAATGTGACTTTAAGAGTCCAACCTATAAATGACATACCAGAATTAATCAGACCTTTAGAAAATATAAGATTAGCAGAGGACTCTAATAATTTCATATTGAATCTTTCAGATTACTTCAAAGACATAGACTCAAACATTAATTATGAAATTGAAGGTGCAGAAAATATTATGTTTAGTATAAACAACAATATACTTTCAATTATTCCTGAAAAAGACTATAGTGGAGAACAGAACATAAGAATAATTGCTTCAGATGAGCAATCTTCAATTGCTTCAAATATTTTTTTGATAGAGGTTGAAGAAAGGGGCGAAGTTCCTGAAATTTTACCTTTAAATTGTCAAACAGAAATAAATGAAGATGAAGAAAGCTCATGTATAATAAATGCAGAAGATGTTGAAAATGATATTATTAATTTCTCAACAAGAAACCAAACAAATATTAATTGTAATTTTGATGGAAATTTACTAATTTACAAGTCAAATAGCAATTTCTTTGGAAATGCTTCATGTACAATCATAGCAACAGATAAAGACGGAGAAAGCTCAAAAGAAATACAATTTACAATAAATCCAGTAAATGATGCCCCTATAATTTCTTCTTCCTCTCCAGCTCAATCACAATTATCCCTTTTAGAAGGCACCTCTCTTAATTTCACAATATTTGCATCAGATGTTGATTCCTCATTCCAGATAAATTGGAGCGTAGATGGTACGCCAAGAGCTTCAGGAAATACATTTAGATTCTCCGAATCATTAGGAAGCCATTTAGTCTTAGCATCAGTTTCAGATTCAAGTTCTTTAGTTGAAAGATTTTGGAATGTAATAGTTGGACCAATATCAGATTTCAGTTGTTCAGAAGTAAATGGATTTATATGTTCTGAAAATGAATTTTGTCCTTCAAATACACTAGGAGTAAAGGACTCTTTATCATGTTGTTCAGTTCAGTGTCAGACAAAACCAATAATCCCTAAAAATGTTGAATCTTGCGAATTCATAAATAATACTCTAAAGTTATCAATATCTGATTTTGCCGAAGATGAAGCAGAAGCAGGTTCCGAATATGAACCTGAAATAGAATTAAGAAACGAATTAAATGAAGACCTTGATTTTGATATAGTTGCTTATTTATATGACTCCGATAAAGAAAAATCAGTCGACAGATTTAGAGAAAATGAAGAAATAAAGAGAGACTCTTCAAGAATATTAAGACTTAATTTTGACATTCCAGAAGATGTAGATGATGATAATAATCACATTTTATTCATAAAAGCTTCTTCAGAAGGTCAATGCACGCAATTATCCAGGGAAATAAATATTGATAGACCAGAAGATTTAGTAGAAATAGTATCTTTTAACATACCTTCAAGTGCAGAATGCGGAGAGACAATAATTTCAAATATTAATGTAGAGAATCTAGGTTCAGATGATAAAGAGGTTAATCTAGAGATATCAAACTCAGCACTAAGTATAAGACATGTAGAAAGATTTGAAATTGAAAATTTTGGAGACGATGATGAAGTTTCAAGAGATATAGAGATAAAAATACCTGATAATTCAAGAAATGGAAACTACTCTATAAGAGCATTAATTAATTATGATGGGGGCTTGTTCACAAAATCATACGATTTAGAAGTTACAAACTGCAAAGTTCAATCAATTAGAGTTAGTCAAGGAGAAGAAGATAATATAGAGGAAAAGAAAGACGAATCAAATGTTGAAAAGAAAGATTACTCAGAATATTATTATATCTTAATAATAGACTTAATTATAATAGTAATGTCCATTGTCTTATACTTATTTGTAAGGAAGAGGGAAGAAAAAGAAAACGCTCCAAAAAGTAATTTGAAAAGAATTAAATAGGATAAGTTTATAAAAATAAGATGAAAAAGAATAAATTAGATAGGAGATATTTAATAACTATTATTTTAGTTGTAGCAGTTTTAATCCTATCTTTTTTAATATATAATAAATATAATGATAATGACTCATCAGAGATAAATAATTATAAAAAAGCACTCTATGAAAGCGTTTTATGTCAATATTCTTGTCCTTTAATTGAGCAGGAATTTAACAATATTACTCAATATCTTCCTTTGAAACCTTGTGTAGAGTCTTGTATAAATGAGTTTAGAGCGCTAGGTTTAAACGATACAAAATTCTCTGATGACGCATTAATCAATGATAACTTGGTAAAAGATATAGAAATAACAATAAGAAATTGCAAATTATCAAGCTCAGAAGAAATAAATAACAGTCAAAGAATAAACAACGAAATTTTCTTTAAATGTTCAGTAGAAGGACTAAACTCAATAAAAGCTAATTATACTTATCTCAATTAAAAAGTCTTTTAAAATTCTCTTCAATAAATTTTTCGCACTCTTCAAGACTAATGCCTTTTATTTCAGCTATCTTTTTATAACTTTCAATGATATTTTCAGGAGTATTGTTAGTTTTCTTTTCAGGATGGAGAAAGGGGGAATCTGTCTCACATAATAAATTAGAAATGGGCACAATTTTAACTATGTTCTGAAAATGTTCACTATGTTTAACAATAGCCGGAATACTTAAGCTCCATCCATTCTTAACTATTCTTTCAACAAGTTTCATATTTCCAGAAAAACAATGCATAAGTACTTTTTCAGCTTTCTCTTCTTCAAGCAAATCCACAACTTCTTTTTCAGCTTTTCTTGAATGTATTATTAAAGGTTTTTTAATTTTCTTTGAAAGTTTTATAAATTTCTTAAAAATATCTATTTGTTTGATTTTATCTTCAGTTTCCTTAAAATCAACTCCAACTTCACCAATTGCAATAATTTTTTTATCATTTTTTTCTATAAATCTTATCTCATCATCTATTTCTTCATTAGTCATAGAAAGAGCATCAATAGGATAGACTCCAAGAGCACATTTTATTTCTTTAAATTTCTTAGACAACTCAAGAGATTTTCTATTTGTAATAGAGTTTACACCATTATTTATTATTAATCCAATACCCTTCTTTCTACATTTCTTAATTATATTTTCAATTTCAATATCAGAATAGATATCCAAATGACAATGACAATCAATAAACATGATAATTTACTTTACTTTAATTTTTCCACCTAGAGGAGCAAACTCCTTCCAAGCTATTTCAAACATCTGTTCAAGAGCCATAGCAAAGAATTCAGTTGAGATCCAAACCGCAACATCATAATTAGGGTGAACTATAGAGTCATCCATCAACATAAATACCAATTGCTCACTATCAACTATAGCAAATCTACCCTTTAATGCAACACTAGAAGTATCTTTTACCTCAGCAACTTTAGCCAATTCTTTAGCTATTCTCAAGTTATCAGAATTTACTTGAGCTCCAATCCTTATTTTTACACCCCTTCTTTTAGCTTTCTCAAGAGCAGGATACAAAGCTTCCATTTTTCTATTCAGTCCTTCAGCCGTCGTAACAATAGTTATTGTCTTTTCAGCACCCCTTATCATCATATCTAGATGATTATACATATTCTGCCTTCCTCTAAGACTTCCAGAAAGATCAGAGGGTTCAACAAACTTTACACCATTTGTAAACAAAGAACTAAGTTCCTCAAGAACATCTTCTCCCTTCAACTTTTCAAGCCTTTTACTCTTTTCAGTAGCATCAACAATAAGATTTTTCTTTACTCTTTCAATGACCTCTTCAGGCTTAAGGGCAACAAATTTTATAGGTTTGCCTATTTTCATAACAATAAACCCTTTTTTCTCCAAAGATTCCAAAATGTCATAAGTTCTACTTCTAGGAACATCAGAAATACTACTTAATTCTCCAGCAGTAGAAACACCTCTGGAAAGAAGAGCAGTCCAAACACGAGCCTCATAAAGATTAAGGTCAAATATCTTTCTCAGTCTGCTCAAAAATTCTTCTTTTATTATCATTAATCCTCAACACCTCACTTATATTTACAATGCGGACTATTTAAACTTTTTCTCAATAGACTACTATTAAATTAATAAAAAGAAGCACTTATTTTTTTCTCCTTAATAGTAAATAAAAAACCATTACCTTCATATTTCTCCTCGGGAAATATATTTATTTCACTTGCATTAGTTCTTTCTGCAATAAATTTTTTCCATTTATGGAAATATCCAGATGAAATTTTATCACAATAAATATTTATCTTTATTAAGTCAGATTTTTTTAATCCTTCTTTTTTTCTCTCAGCTTGAATTTTTCTCGCGACTTCTCTAGCAAATCCTTCAGCTTCAAGCTCTTCATTAATTTTAATATCAAGTTCAACTTTAATTTCTTCGCTTTTAAAAACTTCAATTTTTTTAACATTCAATTGCCTTAATATTATTTCTTTAATATTTTTATTTAAGGGTTTATTAAAGTAAATTTTTGCTTTTGCAAGAGGCCATCTAAGACCTATCTTCAAATTATCTCTTTCAGCAAGCCCGAGTTCAATTATTTTTGAAGCATAATCAAAATTATTTTCAAGATTTTTATCAATTTTTTTACCATCTGCTTTTGGAAATTCAGATAAATGAATAGATTCTTGCTCGACAATATCTTCAGAATATAATTCAGACCATATTTTTTCAGTCATAAAGGGAATTACAGGGGTAATAAGTTTAATTAGTCCTATTCTAATTTCATTTAGAGTATCATAAACTTCATCAGACCTTTCTCTTATCATTTTTATATAAGTTCTGCTCAAATCATTAAAAATAAAATCTTCAAATTTCTGCACAATTTCAGGAAATCTATATTCATCATAAAGCAAAGTCATATCTTTTATAAGATTATTATATTTTGAAATTATCCATTCGTCCTCATATTTCAAAGAATTCTTATGTTTTTCTGTCTGATTTACAAAGTTATTTACATTTGAAATCATCATAAATATTTTACTTAGGTCTTTTATTTCATTCTCATTAAAAGCAAAATCATCTCCCTTGTAATGCTTAGCAAAATAATATCTCATATAATCTCTTCCATATTTATCAATAATTTCCTTCGGAGAAACAATATTTCCAACAGATTTAGACATCTTTTTCTTTGAGATATCAAGAATCATACCATGAACAAGGATACTCTTAAAAGGTTTTTTCCCAAATTTTATTTCAGAAAGAATCATTTGAGAATTCCACCAACCTCTAACTTGGTCCTTTCCCTCTATATTTAAATCAGCAGGCCAAAATTCCTTGAACTTTTTTGAATCTTGATTATAATTCAAAGCAGCCCAGCTTGAAACTCCAGAATCAAACCATACATCAAGAACCTCTTTAACTCTTTTTAGTTTGACTCCATTATATTCTATTTCAACTTCATCAATCTCAGGCTTATGCATTCCTATATTCTTCTTTCCAGATAATTTCTTTAACTCATCAAGGCTACCAACGACTATTTTATCTCCAGTTTTTTCATTATACCATATTGGAATTGGAGTGCCCCAATATCTTTGTCTTGATACAGGCCAATCCCCAATACTTTCAAGCCAAGTCTTCATTCTCGAATTCATCCAACTAGGATTCCAGTTAGTTTTTTCATTATCTTCTATTAATTTATTCTTTATTTCTGATATTTTGAAGAACCATTGAGGCATAGATATCATAATTAAAGGACTTTTATCTCTCCAACATAAGGGATAATCGTGTTCGTAACTCATTAAATAAACTAAATTCTCATCTTTTTTCAAATCGGCTATTATTTCAGGATCAACTTCCCTTGCTTTTTTACCTTTATACTTTCCAGCTTCATCACTCATTCTTCCATCAGCTTCAACAGGAGAGGGCATATCAAGAGAATATTCTTTTCCTACTTCATAGTCTTCCTTTCCATGTCCAGGGGCGCAATGAACTAAACCCGTTCCATCCTCAAGATTAACATATCTTGCCGATAAAACAACTTTGTAAGAATTTTTACCCTTAAAGTTAATATATTTCTCCAAAGGGCTTTCATATTCCCATCCTTCCATATCTTTTCCCTTGTATTCTTTCTTTGGAGTATATCCTCTCTCAAGCACACCCATTATTTTTGGAACTAATTCTTTTGCAATTATCCATTTCTCTCCATTTGAGAGTTCTATCTCTTGATAAATAAATTCAGGATTCACCATAACTCCAGTATTTGCTGGAAGAGTCCAAGGAGTTGTTGTCCATATTATAAGATAAGTATTTTTAATTTTTTTCAGCTTAAACTTTACAAATATAGAATTATCCTTTTGCTTCCCATATTCAATTTCATTATATGCGACAGCAGTTTCACATCTAGGGCAAACATGCACTGGATACTTTCCCAAATACAAAAGTCCTTTTTTCTCTGCCTCTTTAAAAGTCCCCCAGATATTTTCCATATAATCATCAGAAAGTGTAGTGTAAGGATTATCCCAGTCCATCCATATTCCAAGACTTGAAAATTCCTGATTCATTGAACTAACATGTCTAGCTACATATTCTTTACACTTTTCAATAAAGTTTTTAACACCATATTTCTCAATATCTTTCTTATTCTTTGAGCCTATTTCCTTTTCAATTTGAAATTCAATAGGAACTCCATGAGTATCATATCCTGGTCTGTCAAAAACATCATATCCCTGAAGTCTTTTTGACCTCATAGCAATATCTTTCAATATCTTATTCAAAGCAGTTCCAAGATGAATTTTTCCATTTGCATAAGGAGGTCCATCCATCATATAAAATTTAGGTCCTTTAGCATTCTTCTTTTTTGATTTTTCATAAATACTTTTAGCTTTCCAGAATTCGCTTATTTCCTTCTCAATATTTTGTACATTTTCCATTTCATTAGGCAGAATCAATATCTTTTATACCTTTCTCTCATGTCAAGATACTTGACAGAAAAATAGTAGTATCTTGAACATCCAAAGCATGAGTGCCTGTTTCAAACCACAGCTTTTAAGCTG
>Ga0209542_10014167_pt1 | contig 13618 bp, 18 predicted proteins | sample RifCSPhighO2_01_FD_184028 | JGI IMG/M metagenome (GOLD analysis project Ga0209542, IMG submission 184028) | Soil microbial communities from Rifle, Colorado - Rifle CSP2_plank highO2_0.1 (SPAdes) (version 2) | ecosystem: Environmental > Terrestrial > Deep subsurface > Rock core/Sediment ... | reverse complement strand
GCTTGGCGAAGCGGATTTTGTATTTGACGGTTTGGTTCATAACGATAATAAAGCTTTGTTGGTTTTGACGAAGGCGGAGATGAATGATTTTGTTGCGCGAAAGTATATTGATATAGGTGCTCCTGAGAAGTTGACACAAGGAGAGATTGATGTGCCTGTTGAAGGGGGTTCTGGAACAGAGAGCAGGGATGGGGTGATTAAAGAACCTCAAGGAGAGATTATTAAAATTAGTTTGGGAGAGGCAGATGAAGAAGGGATAACAAATCTTTTAATAAAAGATATAGAAAGTAATTATTTTATCGGTGTTGATAATGGGAAAATATTATATAGAAATGATGCTGGAGAGTTTATTGAAAGTGGTTTAATTGTTTTCAGTCAGGGCGCGATATTAAGGGATGGAGAGAGTGTATTAGAGCAGGGTGCAGAAGAACTTTTGGGCGGTCAAATTGAAGGGTGGTCTGATAGGGTTTCCGACACTGCTAAGAAATTTTTCTGTGAACTAAAAAATCCTTCGTGGGTTGATGTGAACAGCATACTTATTTCGGAAGTTCAAGCGGGAGAGTCTGTATTTTTAAGAGTGGAAGGAACAGAAGAATGCAAGGGAAGAAATATCTTTTTTGACTTTGAAGAATATGATGGAATGTTTTTTGAGGGCGACAATAAAACTATTTTTGGACCTATTTTGTTTGGAGAATCTGGCGGAAATTATGCTTCTGTAAAATGGGATTCTTATTGGACCGATGATGTTTTAGGAGACCCTGAATTTGTTTTTAGAGCCAGAACAGAAGAGGCGGTTTCTAAATTATCTAATGAATTAAAAGTTAAGAAAAATCCCGAAGGTGAAATAAAAGAAGAAAATGGAAACAATGAAGGAGAAAAAGTTAATGAAAATGTTTATACATTAGGCGCGAAGGAAGGAAAGATAGAAAAAATTTTATTTGACGGAGAAGAGTTTGGTATTTATATAGAGGATAACGCAAGAATTTATGTTGAATATGAGGGGGGGAAAGAAATAATGGGGGTAGTTGTTGGAAATACAGGGAGACTTAACATTCCTCTTGAAGAGAGAGATATACTTTTTCTTAATGAAAAATTAGGCGAGAAAGCACGGGGAGTAATTGAACATTTGAATTTCTTGAATAATAAATATTATTCTGCGTTGAAAGAAGGAATTGTTAAAGAAGAATGAAAATAGAATGCGGGGACTAGGATTCGAACCTAGGTATGCACTAAGCAAACACGGCCTAAACGTGTCCCGTTTGACCACTCCGGCATCCCCGCTCTGATTAGGAAAAATAAGTTACGTTTTAAAGTTTGCTATTTGTTAGATAAACCATATCTGATAATTATTTTTATGATAAATTAAACTTTCTTTATTGTCCGTTAATACATCATGGTCTTGCCATGGGGATAGACCCTTTGTAGTGCTCTTTTTTAGATAAGAAGTAAAAAGTTGTGGGGTTGAAAGTCGAGGAGTTACGCCTGACTAATTTTTAGATGCCCACTCTGCTAAAGGCAGATTTGTCCGCAGGCAAACCTTCGGGGTGGGAGTTTCACCTATGAAATAAAATCCTATAATTTTTATTAATATTATCTTCGGAAAATTATTATAAAATATGGTTAGTTTCAACAATTATTTTTATTAACGTTATACCTCACAGCTCTGCTGTGGTTGGGTACTTTGATTAACGTTAAAGGCTAATTTTGGACACAGCGGAAGATAAAATTTATAACCTTCTTTAAATTCAATATTATATGAAAAAAGGATTAGTGATTGCTGTTATTTTAATTATTCTCGCAGGGATGTTTTTTATTTACTTGCAGTTTTCTAAAAATTCTGCGGGACAAGAAAATAATAATGGCGATAATGATAATGAAGGGGAAGAGAGTAATGAGAATATAATTGAGATAAGCGATTTTACTTTTTTGCCTGCCACATTAAATATTAGAAAAGGCGACAGCGTGACCTGGACTAATAAAGATGGCACAAGACATACAGCTACAAGCGATGATGGTGTTTTTGATTCAGGGCTTTTGTCTAATGGACAGAACTTTAAATATCAGTTTAATGAAGTCGGAACCTTTTCTTATCACTGCACTCCTCATCCATATATGAAAGCTAAAATTATCGTCGAATGAAATACAAAAGAAAATCTTTGGATGAGAAAAAAATTATAATCCGGCTTGTAATTGTTTTAGTCATAATTTTAATTTTTACCTTCATTGATTATTTAGCTCATCAGACCAGCGAGGAGTATTCTGTTCCTTCGAGATATTTCACGAATAAGGTTATTTACGGAACGCTCATAGGTTTTATTTCACTTTTCTTTTTGCGGAAATTTAATTTTTTCACTAAAGGCATTTTGTTTTCCGCGATAATTGCTGTTTTGTTGCAGATAAGATACTTTATCGAAGGTTATCCGTTAGAGTTTGTTTTGGAATTTCTGCTTTTTCACTTTTTAATGCTTGCCCCGATTTCGGTTTTGGCTTTTTGGCTGTTTGGAAAACACGTCTGATTTTTAGCCGGAAAATTGCTCTAAATAATTATAAAAAGTTTGGAAAAATTCTATTTTTCTGTTACCTAAGACAAAATTAATATTTTAAAATCATGATGTAGCTTAATTTATTTATAAATTCTTCAAAGTCGTCTGTAAGTTAAGTCTTATCTGTATTTAGTTTATTTCATTAAGGATTATTTTTTTTCTTTGATTTGTCGGTGGGATTAACTTTTGAGCTTAGTTTTTCCTCGAGGCCGAGGCGTTCTGTTAGTTCTTTGTACCTGTTTCTGATTGTGACTTCAGTTATTCCAGCCACATCAGCAACTTCTCTCTGTGTTTTTTTCTCGTCGTTAAGTAGTGCGGCCACATAAAGGGCAGCCGCTGCGATTCCTGCAGGTCCGCGACCGGAAGTTAACTCAGATATGTCTGCTTTTTTTAGTATTTTGAATGACTCGTTCTGTGTTTTTGGTGAGAGGTGTAGGATTGACGAGAATCTTAAAATGTAATCTTTTGGAGAAGATGGCTTTACCCTGATTTTCAGTTTTCTTACCACGAATCTGTATGTTCTTCCAATTTCTTTTCTTTCAACGTCGGACGCTTCAGCTATTTCGTCTAAGGTTCTTGGAATGTTATAGGAACGGCAGGCAGCGTAAATACATGCGGCTATTACGGATTCCATTGAGCGCCCGCGGACTAATCCCCTTTGTAGCACATAACGATATACTCTTGATGCTTCTTCCCTAATAACTGGAGGAAGGTTAAGGAATGAAGCAACTCTTCTTAATTCTGCCATTGCAAGCCTTAGGTTTCTTTCAATAGATGTTGAGACTCTTTCCTGCCATTTTTTCAGCCTTAAGAATTTTCTTGTTTGTCCAGCTTCTAATTTATATATATCTGAGATTTCGCCGACGTTTGTTGTCAGTCCGCCGTCGTATTTTTGCATCGACATTGGCGCTCCGCCACGCCCTTTCTTTTCTGATTTGTCGTATTGGCCTCCTGATTCCTGTCCAGTGTCCACTATTTTTTCTTCTACGATAAGGCCGCAGTCATTGCAGACTACTTCTCCTTTTTGTGAGTCGTAGGTTAAATCGACACTTCCGCATTCAGGGCATCTTTTTACATAATTCATAGAATATTTACTCTCCGTTGGGGTTTTGATTTGGCAGCCACTTTGTATGGAAAAGCTTTTAAATAGATTTTATAGCGGAGAGTATTTAAGGTTTTGGGTTTGGTTTTTGTTTGTGAAAAAGCCTTTGTGATGAAATATCCTATTAAAAAATAAGTGAAGGAATTACTTAAAGATATTGCAATTGCTGAGATTGTTTCTGCTGTCTGATTACAACCAGAACCACCAAATAATCCAAAGTCAATACATAGAGTTCCTGTAAAGAATGCAATAATCCCTCAGGCACTAAAATTATTTGCACAGGAAATATTACTTTGCCCAATATAATCCAAAATTTATCCTCGGATGTTAATTCTCTTGGAGGAACTTCCCCTTCAAAATATTCCCCATTTTGTCTTCCGGACGTAACATAAGGAGCTTGCTTTGCGTTTGCATGAGACGATTTATCAATTATTTCCGGAGAGATTATTGAATTACTATCAATATTATGAGAAATATCACCCCTACGATTAAACCTACTTTAATTGATTTATTCATTTTATTCAATCAAAACGGCGTTAACCATACCTTCCTGCGAAGGGCGGTTCGTGATTTTGGCCTTGCCGATTTCTGTTTCAATTATGGCCGATTTCATCAGGCGGTTTTGTCTGGCCAGGAAAACGTTTTGCGGCGTTTCCAGAACATTTTTGATTTTGGTTTTTTGGGTTTTTTTTGTTTTTGGATTCAGGACGTTTGCAATGTTTGCGCTTAGAAGAATTGTTTTGCCTTTTCCTCCTCTTGCTCTTAATGCTTTTCTTTTAGTTTCCCTTATACTTACTGTTCTTTCCTGAACTTTCTTTTCAAAGAACTTTTTCTTTCTACGTTTGTGATATTTTCCGCCCGATATTTTCCGCCCTAAATTCATAAATTAGTTTGATTTGTTTGGGTTTTAAAGATTTCGGTTAGCGTTTTTATGTTAGTTCATAGAATTGTGAGGTTAAAATAATAATTAAATCTCGAGCGTGATTTTATTTTACTTTTAAATTGATTTGGAAATGTTTAGCTTTCAAATATATGTTAAGTCCAGCCTGCAAGTTAACATCTCTTTAAATCTCTATCCTAAAAAAATTCATTTTATTATTAATTAACCTTGTTGTTATTAGGAATTATTATTTACTCAAATTTGGGATTATCGTATGTAAACTATGTTAAGTTGGAAGGTTTACTTTACAATATAAAAAAGTTTAAATACACTAGAAATAAGAGTCACGTATGGTAAATGGAATCGAGAGACCACTTGATCTTTTGAATCAGGCCAAAGGAAAGGAAGTTTTGGTTCAATTGAAAGGCGAAAAGCAGTTTGTAGGGACGCTGTTGGCTTTTGATATGCATATCAATGTCGCTTTAGATAATGCAAAGGAAGTTGTTGGTGGAGAAGTTAAGAAGAATATAGGTCTTACTTTTTTGAGGGGAGATACAATAATTTTTATTTCTCCTTCGATGACTAACAGCGGGAAGTAAATTTTTTCATAAGAGACATCTTTACATAAATTAATTAAGTAGGATTTATTTTTCTAATGATGGATGAATACGGGGAAATTGACAGATTTCTTTTGGCTATTGAAGAAAGTTTTAGTGGGCTAAATCCAAAAACCTTCTGGCCATTAAACGGCGGTCAGATTGATTCTTATTTTGACGTCGATGAAGCTCTGGATATGTATTATCGCCTAAATAAGCTTAGGGGCAAATTAAACGTGAAAGAAATAGCAGACTTAATGCCACAGGCAGATATAATTAGAATTTTTTTAGAACACAATGCTATAATTGGGTTAAAAGTTGCAAAGAAACTTGGAATTAGTGAGATAAATATTGAGGACAGAGTGAAATATGTTTTATTATTGTTCGAAATTTTAAAACATAAGGTCAAAAATGATATATTTTGCCTTGACGGAAAGAACCTTCTTCTTGATGAAAAGGAAGTTTCAAAACTCCTAAAAGAAATTGCATGGGATAAATCTCTTTCATACGATGAAAAAAAGAAAATAGCTTTCTTTACAGTTATGGCTAATAATTTATGTTATACCTTATATTATGACGTTTTTATGACTGGAGGATTTTTATCTTCATGGACCCTATGATGCCAGCGAAGAATTTGGAAAGGGAGCAATTCTATTAATTAGAGATTTCCATGATTTAAATCCAAGAGAAATTTGGCCAGACTTACAAATGCCTTATCAAAAGATTAGAATCTATGCAATTTATAAAAATTTAGACTTAAAAATAAATTTTGTAAATCACCCAATTACAAAAGACTCAATTGGGGATAAGTTAATCGCTTATAAAATTTATTTAGATGATAAGGAGATAGAAATTAATAGGATTGGTGAACTAACTAATCTTTTTCATAATATTTCATCGCAACAAACGAAAAAAATTAATTCTATGCCTGATTTAGATAAAGTAAGAAAAGGCGCGGAAATTTCTTTTTTCTTTTTTAGGAAGTTAAGAAAATATATGGGTGATGATTGGAGACCACCTAAAGAAATAGAAGAAACTATAAATAAATTTGGAGAAGAGTTTATTGAAAAGTTCAAATATAAAAAAATACCGGGCATATATCATTGGAAAAAAATCTTTGACCCTCGGAATGATTATTATTAAACCTCCACGACGTCAAAATCCTTTGCTATTGAAACGTTTCTGAAAACTGATTTCGCTTCGCTCAGGATTATGTCCGGATTATGCTCGTATCTTTGGGAAATGTGGGTGAGAATTAATTTCTTGGAGTTGGATTTTTTTGCGATCATTGCCGCCTGCTCGGCTGTGAGGTGCTTGTATTTTTTTGCCAAGGCAGATTCTTCTTTTGAGAAAGATGATTCGCAGATTAGCAAGTCAGAGTTTTTAGCTATCTTAACAGTGTTTGCGTTTTGAGATGTGTCGAGGATAAAAGCAACTTTCCTTCCTTTTTCTAAGTAAGTTACTTGCGAGGATTTTATTCTTTTCCCTTTTATTGTTATATCTTTTCCTTCCTGCAATTTTCCCAAGAGAGGAGAGTTGGGGAGATTTAGCTTCTTTATTTTTTGCTTGTCTAATCGCAGCTTGTCTTTTATAATGAATGAGTACGCGAGCGTCGGAGTTCCGTGAGACATTGGTGCGCTCTCGATTTTGAATTCTTTTGTTTCTAAGACTTTTGTTTCAACTTCTTTTTCTTCAGTTTTTATTTTTAGGTTGAATAAATTTTTCAATTCTTTTATATATGCCGATGTTCCTTTTGGTCCGTAGATTTCAATTGTTTTTTTATAGTCGGAGTTTGACAAAGTTTGGAACAGTCCCGGAAGGCCGAGCACGTGGTCGCCGTGCCAGTGTGTTAAAAATATTTTATCTAATTTTGAAGGTGATAGTCCTGCCAGCCTGAATTGCCTCTGCGTTCCTTCACCGCAATCTAGGAGTATGTTTTCTGCTTTGTAATTCAGCAAAATTGCAGTGTGATTTCTTTTTCTTGTCGGTATTGCGTTCCCTGTGCCGAGGAATGTTATTTTTATCATTTCCATTTTATTAACGGTAAGAGCACTCTGGCTTGTGAGAGAAAGGAATTGCCCTCTTTAAATTTAATTTTTTGTTTGTAAAACTATGATTAGCAATCAAATCTTTGTTTTGTTCTTTAGGGCGATTTTCCATGTTTTTATAAGGAAGAGAATGTTTATAAAATTATAAGGTTTTTTGATTTGATGTGGAAAAGAGTTGAACTGGTTTTTATATTGATTGCATTGCTTTTTCTTGGAGCTTTGCATTTTATTAGTGGCCTGAATATGACAGGTTTCTCAGTTTTAGGTGACAGGAATTTAAGCGTCGATAACTCGGAATTTTTCCTTGTTGCTCTTCTGATGGCTTCAGGAGCCGCTGCTTTGTTTGTTCTCAGGTTTTTGCATGATTCTCATAAGAGGACGAAGAAGATTGGTTCCGGAAGGAACAGAATCAGCGTTCAGAGGAAATTGCTGAAGTTCAAGGTTTAAGAAAGGTTTATAAATGAGATTTCTTAAGAGTAGTTAATCACTAAATTTTAGGTGGATAATGCCTGACAGCCCCAAGAAATCAAATTTGAAGATTCAGAATATTGTTGCGACTACTTCGCTTGGCAAACCTGTTTCATTGACTAAACTTGCGAGGAGCCAGAGCAACACAGAGTATAATCCTGAGCAATTTCCCGGTCTCGTTTTGAGGATAAAGGAACCTAAGTCTGCTGTTTTAGTTTTTTCTTCTGGGAATCTTGTTTGCACTGGAACCAAGAGCGTTGCGCAGGTTAAGGAGGTCATTAATCAAGTTATCAAGCAAATCGGCAAGATTGGCGTTAAAATTACTGACAAGCCGAGGATAACTGTTCAGAATATTGTCGCTTCGGGGAGCATTGATTTGAGCTTAAATCTTAATGTTCTTGCTTTGCAGTTAGAAAATACAGAATATGAGCCTGAGCAATTTCCCGGTCTCGTTTACAAGTTGGTAGACCCTCCTGCTACTTTTCTTTTGTTTTCAAACGGGAAACTTGTATGCACTGGAACTAAGGACAAGAACCAGCTTGAGGAGAGCATGAGGCAGCTTAACAGAAATGTCAAGGAAGCTGTTAAGAAGTAGATTTTTTATTTTAATGAAAGACTTTAATAATTCCAAAACTAATTATTTAAAAATCCTTGTATAAGTTATTATGGGGAGGTTGGAAAAACCCTATTTCTGTAATCCATTACGAATCAAAAATAGCCCCGACCTTAGATTTCTATATAATTATCTACGACAAAATTAATATCTTAAAATAAATTCTTCAAAGTCGTCTATATTAAATTAAATCGGGAATGTTTATTCCTTTTGAAGAAACCGGGTAATGATTAGAAAAATTTAGACTGTTTGCTATAATTAATCTTTTTATTTCTTCTCAATACCCTAAGGTCTTGCCTTAGGGATAAAGCTTTAAGTCAGAAACATTCCGCTTAGTTATGGACAATCCAATATTCAAATCTTATTAGAAACTATATTCGGAATCAGGGGAGAAAAGAAGAGCAACTCAAGTTAGTGGATTTTGTTTAACGATGCCCCATGGTCTTGCTATAGGGTTGTTCACTTAACAATCTATATCATAATAATTTATTTAAATTGTTATAGGGTTAATTTTTAATGGCTATGTATAATTGTCCGAATTGTAATTCCCCTTGGGTACAGTATGACGCGAGGGCACGAGCATTTCTTTGTTTAGGGAGACAACCCCTTTGTCGTTTCAGCGCAGAACCGGAAGAGGCGGATTATATCTTGGGACAGAGAGGTCGCGAATTTGATGCAAGGAAGGGAATACCCCACAGTGTTTTTTATTCTAGAATTCCAGAAGATGTTATGAATCAGACACTTGCAGATATCAAAGCGTGCAGAGAAGCAAGGAGAAATGATTCTCAGTTTGTTTAGCCTTTTAAGTCAGAAAGACCGAGGAGGATGAAGAGCACTCCGAGCATTACGATGAACCAGAAAATTCCTCCTTTTAGGAATGTCCATGCCGGCGTCCAGAAGTTAAATGAAACGCCCCACGCTCCCCAGTTTTGAGAATAGAATGCAATCAAGATTGCTGCTATCACCAAAATCAAACCCAGTAAAAGTTCTGTCCACTTATTCATAATAATCTGTTTATCTTTTTGTATTTAAATTTTTTGTAGATTTTTTTACTACTTTTTATGGTGAATATTTTTGGTTTCAGAAGGTTTCAGGTTTAAATTTAAATAGTTCCCCGTTTTAAATTGACTATGAAAAGTCAAAATAAATATGAAATTGTGGTGAAGGGAATTGTTCCAGTTGCAGTTGTTATTGCGCTTGTTTCTGTTTTAATTGGACTGTTTTTTGGTGTTGATTCAGGAGTGCAAAAAGATTTTTCGGTGATGGATAATGTGCGAGAGGTCTCAATTCGCGATTCAATGAATGATGCGCCTAATTCCTGGGCTTGGTTTTTGATAGGCGGAATGTCAGCGTTGGTTTTATTTATACTTTGGAATTGGAGGAATTTGTAATGATATTAAGAAAGAAAATTGGCGAGAGGAAATTTTTTATTATAGCAGTTGCAGCTGTTTTGATTTTTGTTTTAGGAATTTATTTTTTAGGAGGCGCGACAGTTTCAGCAAGGGGAAGTTCGGTCTTGGAAGTTGAGTCTGATGAGGCTATTGTTAATCTTAATATTGAGAGCAGAGAAGATAGTGCGCAGGACGCTAAAAATAATGTTTCTGAGATAAGCGATAGAGTTCTCGCTGACCTGAAGAATTTGGGTCTGGAAGATAAAGTTGAACTGCAGGGATATAATATTTATCCGGATTATATATGGAATGATGACGGTCGTGAAGAAAACGGTTATGTAGCCAGCCAGCAGATTAGCGTCACCTTGGAAGATTTTGATTTAATCGCTGAGGTTTTAGATGTTTCCGTTGATTCAGGAGCTTTGGTTTCGTATATATCTTTTGAATTGTCTGATGAACGCAGGAGCGAATTAAAGAGCGAGGCTTTGAAGAAAGCAGGAGAGGATGCGAGAGAGAAAGCGCAAGCGACTGCTTCGGGGCTTGGAAAAAATATCGGGAGACTGGTTTCTGTGAAGAGTGAGGATTTTGGTTTTGTTCCTTATGTTGTCGAAAGACAGGGACTTGAAAATGCCGTCGCTGAAGGAGAGGTTATGAATATAGCTCCAAGCAGTTTGGAGGTCAGCGCGACGGTTGAGGTTGAATATAAACTTACCCTGTTTTGAAAACTTTTCTCTTATAATTGTTGTTTTCAAAATTAAAATAATTAAATCTTATTTTTGCGTTGACGGGCCGTATGATGTTTATTACTCGCTTTTGAATAGAAATTATCTATTTTTAAATTTATTAGACAGTTTTGGACAAATTTAAATAACTGGTTTTTTATTCTGTTTGATGTTGAGTGAAAAACAGATTTTGGAAATCAGGGAACATTTGGAGAGGGCCCAGAACCCTTTGTTTTATTACGATAACGATGCGGATGGCTTGTGCAGTTTTATTATTTTGAGAAAGTTTTTGGACAGGGGTAAAGGCGTCGCTGTTAGGAGTTTTCCGGATTTGAATGCGAGTTATGCGCGAAAGGCGCAGGAACTGAATGCAGATTATATTTTTGTTTTGGACAAACCGGTAATTGCCGAGGAATTCATTGAGGAGGTTGACAAGCTTGGACTGCCTTTGGTTTGGATTGACCATCATGATTTGCCTCTTCCTGAATTAAAGAGAGAATTTAATAACTTTTATGTTTATAATCCGACGAGGAATACAGGAAAGGATAAAAGCGAGGAGCCGGTTACTTATTTGTCTTATAAAATAGCTAACAGGAAGGAAGACGTTTGGCTTGCAGTTATAGGATGCATAGCAGACCACTATTTACCTGATTTTGCTCCTGATTTTGAGGAGGTCTACGAGGATTTTTGGGGCAATGTAAAAAAACCTTTTGATGCTTATTACAGGACAGAGATAGGCAAAGTTGCGCAGGCTCTTAATTTTGGCCTGAAGGATTCAATTACAAATGTGGTCAGGCTGCAGAATTTTTTGATTTCTTGCAATAGCCCAAGAGAAGTTTTGGATGAGAGCACTGGAAATTATTATTTTCGCAAGAAATATACTGAGATTAGAAAGAAGTACGATTCCCTCGTTTTGAGGGCGGGCGAATGCGTCGACGGCAATATTATTTTTTTTGATTATTCTGGCGAGCTTAGTATTAGTTCCGACATTTCTAATGAGCTTTCTTACAAATTTCCGGGAAAATATGTTGCCGTTGCTTATAAAAACGGAGCAATTACGAATTTGTCTTTGAGAGGAAAAAATGTAAAAAAGATTTTAGCAAATGTCTTGAAAGAGGTTGAGGGGCGGGGTGGCGGGCACGAGGATGCGGTGGGCGCCAGAATTAATACAGGGGATTTGGAGAAGTTCAGGGAGTTATTGAAGAAGGAGATTGGAAAATGAAATGCTTTAGATTAATTGTTTCGGGAAGAGTGCAGGGCGTTAATTTCAGAAACGGAGTCAGAAAGTTTTGTTTAATGAAAGGAATCAAAGGGACTGTTCAAAATTTATCCGACGGAAATGTTGAAATTTTTGCCCAATGTGATAAAAATATTTATGAAGATTTAATAAAATGGCTGAAATCAAATCCGGGATTTGCAAAAGTTGAAAATGTTGGGACTAAGGAAATTAGCTGTGAAGAAAATTTTGGGGATTTTGAGATTGTCAGAGAAGGAAGGTTTTTTGATGACCAGAAAGGAAGCGTAAAAAATCTTACGAGGAGAATTCTAAAGATTTAGATTATTGGATTGTCAGAAATGAAGACTTTAGAGATGTTGTTGTAACTATTTAGTTACTTCAAAATAGAAAGATATTTAAAGACAGATTTTCTGCAACGATTAGGATAAATTGCTCTTAAATAGCAGAAAATAAGAAAATGAAGCAAAAAATAAGCATTTCAATTGACGAGAATAAAATAAAAAAGATAGAGGAGCTTTTGAAAAATGGCAAATTTAGAAATAAATCTCATGTTTTGGAATATAGTTTAGATAGACTTTTGGAGGAGAAAAATGACTGAAAAATTAAGGTATGATGAACTTGAATTGCCTGTTTATGTGAACTCGAGAGATGTTTTTGCGGGGCTTACTGTCAGCGATTTGGCGAAGGCGGCTGTTTTGGCTCCTTTGAATCTATTGTTAGTCGGAGATACAGGAACAGGAAAATCTAAACTTGTAGAAGATGTTTATAGACATTATTTTGGAGGTAATAAGATGGATGGTGGAGAAGGAGTTTTTATGAGGGCGCATCCGGATATTGATATTTATAACGAGATATTTACAAGTTTGAATAAAGATAGGGCGCAGAGAGAAACTACTACTAATTTGGAGGCGCTCGTTTATGACGTAGATGAAATAAATAGGGCGCCGCCTGTTGCGCAGAACCAGTTTTTTGGCTTGGGTGATGGAAAGATGGACTTTAAGGGAAGAGAAATTGTTTTGGGAAAAGAAGGGTATATGATTCTTCTTGCTACTGCGAATATAGGAAATGGAGAGTTTCAGGGAACATTTGAGACCGATAAAGCTCTATTAAATAGATTGCACGTTGCTCTTGATTTGGAATATGGGCCATTTCAGCCAACGACTGAAGATAAGTTAATTATAAGAAAAAGAAAAGCAAGTCCAAACGGTCCCCGAGCATCTTTACGAAATATTAGTGGCAGCATTATTGACGCTTCAAGAGAGATTGGAGAAAAAACTGTTTCTTTGGATTTAGAAACGCGGGCGGCTTTGGATTATATTGAGTTTGGTTTGCAAAATTGTCAGAGACATTCGGTTAAAGATAGAGTGTGGCCGATGGCTTGCCAAGATTGTTCTTTCAATGCGCGAGGCGATGCAGTTTGTTCAAGTGTTAAAGCGCCAACGACAAGGACTATGGAAGTTGTGAGAAAATATGCGGCTGCCTTGGAATACTTGGCCAAATTAAAAAATCCTGAACTTAAAGTTGAGCCGCATGAATTTGTTTTCAAAGCATTTGAACTTACCGGGGCTTATCAGCATCTTCTAAATCCTGCGAATTTGAGAAAGTATTATAATCATAATTCTAAAGTTATGGCTGAAGCTGCCGCTAAACTTAAAGCAGATTATAATTCTCAGAGAGATTATATTTTAACTTCTATGAGTGAAGCGGAACAGGGCAGAAGTGTAACTAAATTTTTCTCACGAAGCGGAGAAATAGGGAATTATGATGGTTTAAGTGAAGAAGCTAGAACAAGATTTACTGCAATAGAACCATTTACAAATCAAAGAGAAGTCGGTTTAGGACATGTAAAAGAAATTGTTGAATTGACAATTGCCGGCAGAAAAGCGGAGGAGAAATAAGATGAGATACAATCCAAAATTAGCTGAAATAGTGAATAGAGAAGTTGAATTGGAAGGGAGAGCTGGAGCGAGAAAGAAAAACAGAAAAGCAGAGCCGCCTAAAATTGCCGCTCCTGCTAA
>Ga0209542_10014166_pt1 | contig 13619 bp, 15 predicted proteins | sample RifCSPhighO2_01_FD_184028 | JGI IMG/M metagenome (GOLD analysis project Ga0209542, IMG submission 184028) | Soil microbial communities from Rifle, Colorado - Rifle CSP2_plank highO2_0.1 (SPAdes) (version 2) | ecosystem: Environmental > Terrestrial > Deep subsurface > Rock core/Sediment ... | reverse complement strand
TAATGCTGATATAATCAGAGATTATATCAAGAAGCAAGGCAGAAAAGGAGAACAGCTTAAGCTGTTCGATTTTGTCTAAGGATGCCACGAGGTCTTGCCTCGTGGAGCTTCACTTTTATGATTATTGAGAAGAAGATTAATTAATCAGATCTCTAAAATCCGAGCCGCGTTTTCCTAGAATCTCTTTTAATTCCTGCTCAGATGCGTTTATAATATCTTTTATTGAACCGAACTTTTTAAGCAATGCTTTGGCTTTCATCGGGCCTATGTGCGGGAATCCTTCTAAAATAAACTGAATTTTCTCCTCTTTGCTTAACATTATTTTAGATGCGCGCAGTGAAATGGCCTTGTCGCCTTTCTTATTTGCTAAAACTGAAAGATATTTTACGGTGTCTTTTTCATTTTTCGTGAATATAATCGGAATTCTGTAATCAAGTGCGGCTGAAATCATAAAGCCGCGCAATGCATTCTCATGTATTATCCCTGCATAGATATCTTCTTCACTAATACCTTCTATTATCAGCAAGTAGGAGGGATATTGCTGCAGCTCCTGCATTTGCGAAAAGATACGCTTGTTAATTATGGATGATTTTAAATCGGAAATGGTTTTTCTTTCTATTGCAACATTATCTATAAGATAGTCTGCAACAGGCAGATTTTTGAATTCGACTTTAAAGCCTATATTGATCAATTCAGAAGGGACGAGAGAATTCTTCTCTCTATTGTCCACTATAATTTTTAGAGTGTTTTCTTCTTCTTTCTCTTTTGAAAAGATATTAAAGAAAGTCATTTCTCTTTTATTCCTTTATAGAATTCATATATGGGGCCTGCGCAAAATCCCCATGAAAAAGCCCATGTGAATTCTTCTATCGGAGCTCCGAAAATTAAAACATTACTTAGATTGTCCAGTATCCAGACATCTTTTATAATATTTGGAAATATGGATATATAGATTGTGTAAAATACAATCATAAGCATGGCAACGAGAATGCCGCTAATAACTGCGTTTTTTAACAAATCTGGTCTTTGAAACAGCATGATGAATCCAACCAGTATAAAAACTATTGAACTTGCATGAATTGAATTTATTTTGAGGAATAGATTAAGGTATATTATCATGAATACGCCTATAATGGATAAAATGGCGATCTCTGTTGAATGCTTTTTTCCTGATTTTATCTCTTTCTTTATAAAAATTTCTTCATATATAACTGCTGAGATGCCTCCTATCAGAAAAGCGAATAGAACGTCTTCTAGTCCTATGCCCAGCACAGTCAAGGAATATATTGGATGCCAATAATCTTTTGTATGAAGTAATTCTGCTATGGGACCGAACGGGGCAATGATAATGCTCATAAAAATCATTTCTTTTCTGAGCCCTTTTTTATGTAAAAAAAGAATAATCCAGACCAATGCGAAGAAAGCAATGGATATTGGCCCTGCAAACTCGTAGTTCATTCTATTTGAAATCTTTTAGAGTTTTTATTTTTTTGCTATTGTGCATTTCTTCTTTTATGTTATGGATTGTTCTATGCATTTTTCTTTCTCTTGCTCCAGATGCATAGTGATGATGCACATCTCTCGTATCTTTTGTCACTAAGATTATTAATTTTCCAGGTGCTAAACGGGCTGTTCGACCTGCTCTTTGGATTTTTCTTATTGCGCTAGGAATTGGCTCATAGAAAATAACTGCGTTAACTTCAGGAATGTCAAGGCCTTCTTCTCCAATGCTTGTAGCGCATAAAACATTGATCTCCCCCGATTTAAACTTTTCAACTACTTCTTTTTGATCTCTTTGCGACATTCCGCTTCCACTTTTTGTTTTCTTGGCTTGGCCTATAAATGCCGAAGCCCTTATATTCTCTATTTTGTTTATTCTTGCGCAAATTGTAGAGACGGTCTCTCTGAATTGACTGAATACAATGACTTTCGCTTTTTGGTTTTCTTTTATTTCATTCTCTATTATAACTGCAAGCTCTTCTATTTTTGGGTGTTCCATATCTTTCTCTCTGAGGTGTTTTAGGGAAAGCAGAGAGGCTTGGAATTCAGGTGAATTTACCAATGTCTGTACGCCCTTGCTTTTCTTTTCTATTGCCTGCTGCACTAGACCTTGAAGGTATATGTCAAGACCTGACAGAGTTTGAGTTTCCAGCAATTCTAAGGCGTGTGAGATTTTTATCGCTTGGGCGCAAAGGGACATCCCTACAAGAGCATTAAAATTGCTCGGCGATGCTTGTGCTGCGAGTCTTTGCTGCAATTGCAAAAGTACAATTTTATTACTTTGCTCGAATAAAAGTCTCCGGTTTCTTAATTGCTCAACCTTTGATTCGTAAATTCTCTTTAGCAGGACGCGTATTTCCTCCAGTTCTGAGGGGAACGGGACTTCTATTTTTTCAAAATTCAATTCCTGCAGATATGGTTTGACGTCTTCTGAGTCTCTCGTTCTGAGTTCAATTTCTTCTATGGCTAAATGTTTGCATATTTGCTTTACTATTGCAGGATCTGAACCTGGGGATGCTGTCAGACCTAAGATGTGAATGTGATCTGCCTGCATTTTGTATCTTTCAACGACTTTAGTGTAGTCGTAATTTTTTAAGCATCTATGTGCTTCATCCATTACCAGAAGAGAAACTTCATTCAGTTTATATATCTCTTTTCCTATATCGTTTGCTATGCACTGCGGTGTAGAAAATATTATTTCTGCAGTCTGCCATATTTTCTTCCTTTTTTCTGCTGGCACTTCGCCTGTGAAAAGTTGGATGTCCGCGAACAATTCTGTAAGGTGTTTTTTGAAATATTCAAAATGCTGTTCAATCAAGGGTTTTGTGGGGGCCAAAAATAGGATCTTTGAAAGGGGGAATGCTTTCTTTCTCTCAATTGCAAGCATCAATGCAATAAGCGTTTTACCGAGGCCCGTGGGCAGAACTACGAGAGTATTGTGGCTTCTTGCAGTCTCAAATATTTTTTGCTGGTATTCTCTAGGATGGATATTGATTAATGTCATGAGAAATTATGATTATAAGAGAGTTTAAAGTTTTAGGTTTTAGATAACTGCATAAACTGTAAATATTAATGTAATGACTGCTAGAATGCTATAAAGTATTCTAGAACCGAAGAATATTTGGCTTCCGTCCAGATTTGATATTGGAATAAGGTTCCAAAATGCGTAGAAAATGGCTAATTTCGCCAAGTATTCAACATTCAGAGGGATGAAATATGCGACTATAGCGAGTATTAAAAGAGAAATAATCCCAGATGCCCCAATAAGTCCATTGTGCCAGTCAGTCATTTCGGAATAACTATAAAAACCAAATCTTTTGGCCATTCTTGATTTCAGAGCACGGGTTTCGTAGGTCAATACTGATGTTAATTTTACTACTCCAAGCGAGAATAAAGAGAAAAAAAGAGGGAGAATAATCCCTGTAGGTATTGGCCTTTCAAAATGCCATCCTGGCTTAAATCCGTATCTATAAATGCTCCAAATCTCATGTTCAACATCAGCATCCAGCAAATAAGCCACTAATTTTTTTGAGAAAACAAATAAAAAGATTATTATGGCTGAAAAAAGCAGGACTAGCGGGATCATTGCCCAGTTAGAATCCAGTGCGAATGAAAACCCTCCAACTGCTGTCAAGATGATTATTGCTGCAACAATACTTGTGAATTCTTTGGAACGCATGTATTTAGTAAAATTGTTGTTTATATAAAGATTATGGCTTTAATTTTAATCACTCAACCATGAATAAGAATAATTTTTGAACTGCGAAATATATTTCAGAAAAACGTAAAGTATAAATAGTGTCTATAATAGGTTTTAGCATGTTGAGGATAAAAAATATAAGCGAGGTCATAGGGAAGAAGGTGTATACTTCCGATGGCGATTTCTTTGGAGTTGTTGAGGAAGTTAATTTATATGATAATAAGATTGATGGATGGAAAATCCGCGTCAGTAGTGGATTCATGAATTCCCTGGGAGGAGCTAGAGGTGTAATTATTCCTCACCAATTTGTCAAGGCAATTGGTGATGTTTTTGTCGTAACAAAGGCATCTTTGCCGGCCAGAGAGGACTCTGGTGAAGCAATATCTGTTGATGGCTCGGGCAGTGCTTCGGATAGCGATGAGTTGATTTAATTTCTGATTTTGGATATTGTTTTGAAGTAGTGAATATAATGTTGTGGTAAGGTTTAAATATCTAAATGAATGAAATTATCCATGGCGTATCAATCCATTTTTTCGACTGATTTAGGGCAGGCTGTGTTAGCTTTCCTTCTTGTTTTTACTATTGTCTTTGCTGTTCTTCAAAAATCTAAGATATTAGGCGATGGAAAAAAGCAGATTGATGCTTTAGTCTCCCTTGCCATAGGTTTGATTGTGATATCTATTGGAACCGCGCTGGACTTTATACAGAAGATCATTCCCTTTTTAGCGATATGCCTAGTAATCATACTTGTCTTCATGATATTGTTAGGAGCGTTTTTCAAGGAGGGAAGTTTTGATATTCCTCCATGGTTAAAGGTAGTCTTCGGAATAATAATCTTTATTGCGGTGGTCATTGCAGTATTGATGTTCACTCCAGGATGGGATATTATAAAGAATTGGATTGGCGAAAGCGGTTCGTGGGGAACAAATATTATTTTTGTTGTCGTCATTATAGTAGCAATTCTTGTGGCTTTACTTGGCGGCGGAAAATCTGATAAAAAGGATTAATTTATTTTTAGTATACAATATATCGGCGGACAGGATAAAAATACCGCATCAAGAATTAAGATTTTTCGATAGAAAAATCTGAGCGTTTATTGAAATAACTTATTGATATTTTTAATTCAGAGTTATGAGATAAGCTAATTAACTTGAACGAAACATATTTAAATAAGGTCAGAATTGTTAAGGCATGGTTGATATAGGAACGATTTTTACACAATGGCAGTCGATTGGAATTTATGAATATCTTCTTCCTATTCTATTAATTTTTGCTGTTATCTTTGGAATTCTTGAAACCACAAAAGTTTTAGGAAAGCATAAGGGAATCAATGTAATTATTGCTGTCATAATAGCTTTGATGTCTGTCGGATACAGCAATACTTTAGGTTATTCACTTGGGCAGTTTTTGCAGGATCTTTTTCCTAGGCTTGGAATAGGGTTGGCTGTCTTGCTTTCTCTTTTAATTCTAATAGGATTATTTGTTTCTGAAGATGATAGAAAATACTGGCTATGGGGACTTGGTGCTATTGGAGCAATCATAGCAATAATAGTTGTGACTAAGACTTTCCAGCAGTTCTCCTGGTTTTCATCAGGATCTTATGGTGACTATGCCGGCTGGGTTATAGGGGCTGTGCTTTTGTTGGGATTAATAATTGCTGTTGCTGCAAGCGGTGGAGACAAAGATGGCAGCGAAAAGAAGGGACCTGCAAAGTTAGTTGCTTGGAGAGAATAAAATGGTGGCACAAATAGACGTATCGGGGATAAGTTATTTTTTACCTATTATCAGTTTTTTAGTAGTGTGGATAATTGTTTTTGCTATATTAAATAAGACTAAAATTATAGAACAACCGATATTACAGACTTTTGTTGCTTTCTTGTTTGCTACTATTTTTGTTGCTGCTGTTGGACCAAGGGAGTATATTATAAATGTAAGTGCATGGTTTGCAGTTTTTCTCATCAGCTTATTTTTGATAATGCTGATAATGGGACTCGTAGGGAAAGATATGAGTTTTATGAATAAAGGAATAGGAGTAGCTTTCGTGATTATAGTCATTCTAATGTTTATTATTTCTGCTATCGTCATATTTTCAGATTATCTTGGGCCGTATCTGCCTTGGAGTTATAGCTCATCCGGGAATTCAGATGCTTCAGCAATCACAAGCTGGCTTTATTCTGCAAGAGTTATGGGTGCTGTATTACTTATAGTTGTCAGTGCAGTTGTCAGCTGGATTTTGGTAAAGTCGAAGTAAAAAGAATTTTGTTAAGTAAATTATAATATCTCAGTAATATTTTAATAAAAGATATTAATTTGTATCAGCAATATAAGGTTATAGTTCTAATGGGAGCAGTTAATAAATTAGATTGATTACTCTTCCAGTTGTTTGTATTCTGTCTTAGTACTTTTTCCGAGCATGGACTTGAATGATTTTTGGGTTTCAATCATTTCTTTTTTTATGTCTTCAACATTTGTTACGTATTCTCCGACTTTTTGAAGTATTGACAGCTGGATGCGGTCAATTACTTTTTCCATTCTCTTCAATCTATCATCCATCGAGCTCATTTTTGCTTCAAAGGAATTTTTCATATCCCATATAGATTCCAACTGTTTTCTCAAGGACGAAAGTTTTTCCGACATTACTTGTTCCGCTATTTCCGACATTGCATCTTGGTTGCCTGTGCCGTAAGATTGATAGGATGAGTCGTATGGGGCATACTGCTGCTGTTGGTATTCTCCTTGTTCTGCATATTCTGGTTGAGGAATAGCTTGGTTTGTTTGAGGAATGTAAGGTGGAGGAGGTGCATGCGCCTGTGCGTAAACTTCTTCAGGAGAAGGGATTCGAGGCAATTGCTGTGGCGATTCTTCTTGTTGTGGTTGTTCCTGATCTTCCTTTGGAACTTGCGACTGATTAAGCATTGACTGCATCATTCCCTGCTCTTGTCCTGTCAGAGGAGCAGTCATTGAGTCCTGGCCGTTTTCAGAAACGGCCTGTTTTATCTTAGCCTGCGCTAGAGAATCTGAAATCTCTTTTATGCCGTAACCATACTGCTGCAGCAAAATTATCATATCCTGATCGGATTTACCCTCCTGCTGCATTCTTTTTATATCTTCTAATATTCCCATCTAATTATTTCCTGATTAAATCAAGCTGTCTTTGTAATATCATCAATTCTTCTTTTCTGGCAATTCCATTCATTTGTTCAGTAACTCTCTCTAAGAGTTCCTTTATCCTGTTGTTTTCTTCAGTTATTTTAATGATTGTTTTCTTCATTTCCTGCATCTCTTTGAAAGTTTTTTCTCTTTCTTCAACAAGTGTTTGGCCAACCAGTAGAAGTCGATCTTTCAAAAGCCTCTGTTTTTCTTCCACATCACGAATTCTGGAGTTAGGATCTGCAGAAAATGGCTGCTGGACATAGGTTTCTACCATTTCTATAGGAGTACATTAGGGTTTAAAATAGTTTGCCCAAACTATTTTAGTGTGAGGGGATATGTAAAACAAAAAAGATTAAAAATGGACATGGTTTTATCATTCAATGAAGGACTATGATTATAAAAAAATGGCGGAAAATTATGATATTATCGAATCTAGCAGCAATTCTGATAAGGTAAATGAGAACTTGAATAATATATTAAAAAGATTCAAAGTTAAAAATGTATGGGATATCACTTGTGGAACTGGAATACAGGCAATTTATTTACATCAAAATGGTTATGAAGTAACTGCCTCTGATTATAGTAAAGAAATGCTTGATGCTGCCAGAAAAAAGTACGCCGCAATTAAATTTGTTCAGGCTGATATGAGAAAGGATAGTTTAGGAAAATTTGATGCAATAATATCGATATTTAACGCTATAGGTCATTTATCCAAAGAAGATTTCGAAAAAGCATTAAAAAATATCAATAGTAGCCTAAACAGCGGAGGTATTTACATATTTGATATTTTTAATTTAGAATTTATGAAAAATAATTTTATTACTTATGAATTTTTAGATACTACAAAAGAAGTAAATGATACAAAGTTTGTTCGTTTTAATCATAATAAGTTAAATCTCAAAAAAGGATTAATGTCTATGAATCAGAAGACATATATTCAGAAAGGTATTGATAAACCTTCAATCACCAAGGAAAGTTGGGATATGCAAATATACACTGCCGAACAACTAAAAGGGATACTGGAAAGAAATGGATTTAAGATTATATCTTTCTCAGGATTTGACGGAAGCAAATTTGATAGAGAAAAAAGTAATTTTATATTAACTACGGCACAGAAGAAATGAAGTACACGATAGAAACCTATTTAATCACTGCGATATATAATTCTATATTAGAGGAAAAGAAGAGGTAAAAATGTTCAAAGAAAATGCTCCGTTATATTCGACTGAAATAGAAAGAAAGCAGGGTGAAGAAGTGCTATATATCAATCTGATGAGTGCGCCATTTGTGCCGAGCATTGCTGATGATCCAAGTATCATGGCCAGAGTCATTGATTTGCTTGCTGACAACCCGGAAATCTCAAGAATAGTTTTTGTGCAGCAAAGAAATTATAATTATCCATTTGAGCAAGTCTCATTGCTGGCAGAGATTGCCAGAATCTATAATTTTCTTACTAAGCAGGAGGCTATTTTGTCGCCTGAAAGATTAAGGATATATGGAAATGTCGCCCAGCTCTATGAAGAGATGAGTTCTATTTTATTACTTATGAGGCAGGACCCTTTAATATGCTATCAGAAATTGAAAAAAAAGAATAATTCTTTAAAATTAAATGAGAGAAGCAGTTATTCAAGACTGCTTGATAGCATTACTTTATTATTGGAGAATACAAAAATAATAAAACAGTATTATGAGAAATTAGAAGATTATGGAAGTTCAAGAGAGGTATATGGAAATATTTTCAGACCAGACATACTTCCAAATTTTACTTTCACAAGATTAGTAGCTCAGCTTCCTACAGATGCAGAACTAGTGGATCAATATGAGATAACATCTGATTTTGAAAGTTCAACGGTCACTATCCTTAAGAAAAAGGATGAAGCTAAGTATTTCTATCATCTTGCTCCGCCCGAATATACGCTAAATGAGGACCATCACATGCTGTTAAATTTAGCAAGAAATGTTCTGATTGAACACAGACCAAAGGCGGAAGAGTTTACTGATCCTGAAAAAACCAGAAATGTTTTCTTTAACGTTGCAAAGGATCTTCTGAATGAATTGAGTCAGCATAAAAAAATTACACTTTCTTATAAAGAATTAAACAAACTTGCCCGTATTCTAGTCAGATACACAATAGGATTTGGACTGATAGAGGTCCTGCTTACTGATAATCGCTTGCAGGATATCGTGTTGAATGCGCCGATTGCACAGAATCCTATTTTTGTCCGTCATCAGGCATATGATGAGTGTGTTACCAACATAATGCCTAGTTATGAAGATGCTGATTCATGGGCCGGTAAATTGAGACTGCAATCAGGAAGACCGTTAGATGAAGCGAATCCTGTTCTTGATACAGATTTGGTTTTCGGAAAGATAAGAGCGAGAGTTGCTGCTGTCAAAGAACCTCTTTCTCCGAATGGGCTTGCCTATGCACTTAGAAGACATAGAGATGATCCGTGGACGCTCCCACTATTTATCAAGAATAAGATGATGAATTCTTTTGCCGCCGGCTTGCTTAGTTTTCTGATTGATGGAAACAGAACTCTTCTTGTTGCCGGGACAAGATCGAGCGGTAAGACTTCTTTGCTTGGAAGTTTAATGTTGGAAGTAATTCCTAAAGTAAGAGTTCTTGTAGTAGAAGACACACTAGAACTACCTATAGATTCAATGAGGAAAAATGGGTACGATATTTTGAGAATGAAAGTAAGAAGCGCGTTATTGGAAGGAACAAGCGAAGTTGAAGCTTCAGAAGGAATAAGAACCAGTTTAAGACTGGGAGATTCTGCGTTGATAATTGGAGAAGTAAGAAGTTCAGAAGCTAAGGCATTATATGAAGCTATGAGGGTTGGAGCGTTGGCAAATGTTGTTGCAGGAACGATACACGGGGATTCTCCTTATGGAATATTCGACAGAGTAGTGAATGATTTAGAAGTTCCGGAAACTAGCTTTAAAGCCACAGATATAATTATTGTGGCTAATCCAGTCAAGACTGCGGATGGATTGCATTCGATGAAGAGAATTGTTTCAATAACAGAAGTAAGAAAGCATTGGACCAAAGATCCTATGGAAGAGGGAGGGTTTGTTGATTTATTGAGATATAATGTAGAGAAAGATGAACTAGAACCAACTCAGGAATTAATGAATGGAGAGTCTGAGATAATTAAGAGCATTGCTGGGAATGTGAGGGGATGGGCTGGAAATTGGGATGCCGTTTATGACAATATTATTTTGCGAGGCAAGATCAAACAGGAGATTGTAGATGCTGCTGAGAAATTAGGAAAACCAGATCTTTTGGAAGCAAGATTTAATGTCATCTCAAATAATGCTTTTCATAGAATAAGCGACCAAGTGAGAGAAGAATACGGTCTTCCATCATCGGAGAGGGTTTTTCCGTTGTGGAAACAATGGCTTTATGATACTGCCAAGGAATTTTGATATATCTCTTATGCTTTAACAATCTTTATAAATCTTAATAGCTAAGTTCTTTTATGGTAATCATAGGACGTTATGGAGGGAGACGCCGGAGCGAATGGGAAGATGTTCCTATTCCATTAGAGCTGCCAAAACTTGAGCCTGTAGAGCAAAGAATCCTATTCCATAAAGAGCTTTTGGATCCTGGGAGAGGAGATATGCCTTTTGTGAGTCCATTGAAAATACCTGTTCATCCTGATGTTTATAATTCTAATTTATATACGGCTGCTTTTTGTGATAAGATTTTAAGAGAGTTAGGGACTTCAATCGATTATGACCTGCGAATGATGCGCAATAGATTCAATAAAAGAATAGAATTTGAAGGTTTGGAAAATTTTGAGGCTAGTGCTTATCCTGAAAGAAAAATGATAGAATTCGGATATGATGATGCTCACTTTTTGCTTGTCCCTGGGGGAGATAAGGAGAGAATATTAAGAAGTTTGGATGACCTTCCAGCGAATTTTTCTTATGATAGAGCATTAGTTTTTTCTAGAAACAATACTAATATCGAGGTTCCATCCTGGTATGCTGTTTCAGATGCAAAGGCTGCTCGTGCGCTAAAAAATCCAAGTGTTCTTTTAGCGTTGAGAAATGCTTCCTTATTGTTCAATAATTTAGGTATTGCTGAGATAAAAAGGAATTAATTTTTAAGTATAAGAAAGATTAAATAGCCTAATTTTTTTGCTTCTGAATGACTGAAATTTGTGTTCCTGTGGTTTTTAAGGAAAATGAATGCTTTAATGTGGGGGACTTTTCAATAGATAATTATTTTAATGATATGCAAGCTAAAGGAATTTTGCTTGCAAACTTTAAGGAACGAATTAATCTTTTAGAGCTGGTAAAGAAAATAGGGATTCCACATGCGCACAATACGGATGATAAGTATGTTTGGGATATTCAACCTAAAAGAAAAAAGTCAGAACTTGTCCGTTCGTTAACTGCTGAATCTTTTCCGCTTCATACTGATTGTTGTTTTGAGGAACCTGTTCCTACTTATTTTGGTTTGTATGTTTTACAAACAGATAGAGAAGGAGGAGGTTATACAACTTTAGTAGATACGAGGAATATTTTTCCTTTGTGTGATAAAGCTACTATCGAAAATTTAAAAAAAATTTATCGCTTTAGTGTTCCTAGGGAATTCTTTAAAGGCAAGAATCACTTGGAAGCACCTATAATTCTGGAAAACGGAGGAATTCGGTATAGAAGAGAGTGTATAATGGAAGAATTTTGCTCTTCAGAACAGTTTGTTTCACTGAATAGATTTGATGAATTAATAAACAGACCAGAATTTGCTACTTCTTTTCTTATTCCTAGTGGAAGTGTGCTCTTTGTTGACAATACGCGTTATTTACATGGAAGAACAGAGATTAAAGATCCTGAAAGACATTTGCAGAGGATACGGTATTTTTAGAATAACATATAATTTTAAATTTCAACACTTAAATCTCTTTTAGGACAACCAGGCAGAGTTATTTTGGTGGGAGTTATCTTAACTAATAATCCTGTTATTTTTTCAGTATTGAGGACTATAGGGTTATATGTCTTTCCATCATGATCGCTTTCGCACACTGCAAAATCTGGACCAGTCAATATCCCATACACAAAAATATTTTTTTTACTTTCTTCTCTTATACCAACAATAACTTCTCTTCCAACATACTTGTGCAAAGTTTGTGCATTAGAATATCCTTTATTTTCTCTTACAGTATCGATTGCCTGGTAGAAAGCAAAATCTTTATCTTTCATTCTATGTGAAAAAAATAACTTCTTAAATAGATTGTTATTATGGGATATATAGTTATCTTACAAACTTTGCAGGGCGATTGCGGCCAGCAGCGTGAGGGCGATTATAGATGCGAGCGCTGTCAGAAGATAAAGAATGATACCTGCCTTTAGATATCTTGAAATGTCATACTTTTCTTTTAGAGTATCTTTTCCTGCATCAATCGTGACTAATGCGATAGTAAGAATAAATATGATTTCTATTATATAAAGTCCGATTGTGACTTGTATAAAATAAGGCGGAATCATGGTCGAGAGATTGAAAATAGAGGTTATGCTTCCTAAGGAGCTAAGACCTGCGACATCTCCTCCACTTGAATTCAGAGTTGCCTGAAAGCCCTGCAGTTTGTTCAAAATTAAAGTAATCATCGTTGAGAGACCTACAACTATTCCTGCTAATAGGGGAGCAAGGAAAGTCATATTTGATTTCATATCTGAAACTATTTCTGCCAGCAAATCTCTGAGGCGCTGATTTATTTTTTGGATATTTTTTACATACTCTGAAATTGACATTAAAGAGCGGGCTGCAACTTGCAGACCTTTTTTGACAGATTCGACTAAAATGTGCATAGAAGTCGAGATAAGAGCAGAAGGATAGTATATTATTGCTCCTCTTTTTTTATTGAATATAGCATCATCAAGAGACATCCCAATTTGCTGAATATTCATATTTACTAAAGAGAAGAAACTTTGAGTCACTTGTCCTTGCGTTGATTCAGAGACTTTTGCAAATGCTATTTCTGCCGGGACTCCATCACCTAATCTATTACCCAATTGAAAGATAGAATTGTTAAATTCCTCTTCAAGTTTTTTTGTTTTTTCTCTTGATTTAATCAGATCCAGTGTTTTGAGTTTATAGGCTACTGAAAAGAATAATGCTATACCTAAGGGTATGAAAAGACTAAGAAGAACACCAAACATGCCAAAAGGTCCAACTGTCTTTCCGTCAATTATTTTGAAATCAAAAAGCTTGCTGGTCTCTAAAGAAGGCAGATGCAATCCCATATCCCCAAAAGTATAATCGCTTTTTAGACCAAGAAATGAAGTAAGAAAGTCTATCTGAAATATAAATGGGAGAAGACCAATTATTAATAGAGGTATAGCAATTAAAGAAGCCTTTATCCAGGGTTTTTTTGATATAAATTTATGGTAATCTGGGTTCAATTCCAGGATTGATGTCTCTCCGTATCCTCCAGGTCTTTTCAAAAGAACTTCAGACGCCATGTAAAAAACAAAGAATGGGATTATAACGTTGAAAATAACAAAAACATGCTGCCATTGCAATGAACCGCCGAGTAAGGTTGAAGCGAGTGGAAGAAGAGCGAGACCTAATGTAGGTAGGATAATTCCAAGCATGTAGATATTAGTCATAGGAGATCGTATTTCTCTGGAATATTTTAGCATTTTTTCATAGATACCATCTAAGATTACTTGGAGGGCTTTCTCGAGTATCTGCACTCTGCGCTGCTCAGATGGTTCGTATAGAGAAGATTCGATAAGGTGAAAGGATTCTATC
>Ga0209542_10014165_pt1 | contig 13619 bp, 20 predicted proteins | sample RifCSPhighO2_01_FD_184028 | JGI IMG/M metagenome (GOLD analysis project Ga0209542, IMG submission 184028) | Soil microbial communities from Rifle, Colorado - Rifle CSP2_plank highO2_0.1 (SPAdes) (version 2) | ecosystem: Environmental > Terrestrial > Deep subsurface > Rock core/Sediment ... | reverse complement strand
AAAAGACATTTCATGCTCATTATTCAATGAGAAAATACTGTGCTGTTTTTTACAGAGGTTGAAAGCCTTCAAGTTTTTCTTTAGCCAATTCCCACGCATTTAAAAATAAAGGATTATTTTTTATAGCTTCCGAAGCCAAATCAAGTTTCCCCTTTGTCCTTTGGTACCATTTTCTATGCAATTCTGGTAAAGTACTAAATCCGTTTGCCCATTGCTTCCTTTCCTCCAAGGTCAATAAATTAAACTTATCATCAAACATTTTAAGTACTTCCTCTATATCCGCTCCTGGTTCTATTACTCTTGCAATCTTCTTAAATACATCAACAGCTTTTAAAACATCTTCTTCTGAAAGATGATTTGCATTTTCTTTATCTAATACTGCCTTTATAAATTCCTGCTATTCTTCCCTTGATGGCGCTGTAAGATTATTTGAATAGAAATCCGAATCGTGCTGGGAATATACAGATGTGCTTCTGTCGCGGCCTGTATCCGCAAACATATTTATATGCTCCAGAATATTCCTTGCGTTTGAGCCATCCTGCTCTCTTTGCCTATCTTGATCGCTTCTTAATTTCGGACTAAAATGATGCCGAAAATCCTCATCTTCGTTCTTGCTTACATGGTAAAAACCCTGATCGGAAGCATAACCCTCAATCGGCTTTACTTTAGTCAAGCTATCTCTTACAAACATAATAAAACCTTGCGCATCAAGTCTATCTGCCCATTGAGTCAGCCAAACTCCGGCTTTGTTTCCATCAGTCAAATCAACATTATAAGGTTTCTTAACCACTTTCGTTTTTTCCCCGTTAATATCTATCTCAACAGGAATTTCTTTCAAGTAATGAGTATGCCCTGCAATAGAAAACTGCGCTAATTTCATTAAGTTTTCCGGAACGATATCTTTTGCAATTTCCCCAAACAAGTATGCGCTGACCTCGGCGTGAGAACAAAATCTTTTTGTCTCTTCATATCTATTTACAACAGAATTGCCAATATCATGAAATGTTCCCCCCAAAATCCCTACCAAACGCTCTACGGCATCCAAACTGCCCACATAAGGATCCTGCTGAAAAATTATGGAGCTTATTAAATCTCTCTCAAAATGCCCTCTGCTATGCCCTGCAGGTAAATTATTTATAAAGATCGAAGAACGATCGAACAGTCTCTGCATTATATCTTGAGGTAAGCCTGTAATTTCCTGTTCTGCTAATTCCTTAGTCTTTTTCCAATCCCCCAAACTCTCTACGTCTCTTCTTAATTTTTCAACAGATTGAAAAGCCATTAAATCACTTTCGGGAGAAGAGAAAAATTGTTTATATTCTTGAAGATTTTTTGGTCGTTCTCCAAGAGAAGATAAAGCTTCCATCATGCAATATTATACATTATAGCAATCTATTGTGACACTGGAGATTGTTTGATACCACATGGGGCATTTCTGTTTATGGTACAATTAACATATGGATAAAATCGAAGATAGCAAAATAAAGAATCTGTTATGTGTTTTTCAACTTTACCCTCAAGTAAAGCTTGTTTATTTTTTTGGTTCAAGGGCAAAAGGCAAAGAAAGCGCATTAAGCGACTATGATTTTGCGGTGTATTTGGACGAAAAAGACACAAAGTTAAGATTTGAGACCAAGCTAAACCTTATGGCTAAATTATCACAAAAAGTTGGAACAGATAATGTAGATGTTGTCGTGCTAAACGATACGGAAAGTCCCGAACTAAAGTATAGCATCGTAAAAGAAGGTAAGTTAATTTACGAAGAAGAACCATATAAGGTTTTTATTGAACCCAAGATTTTCAATGAGTATTTTGATTTTATCTATGGTCTTCGCAAATATAATCTCACAAGAATATGAGCAGCCTTAGCGTTATAGAAGCAAAAATCAGTCATATTCAGAAATACCTAAAGCTTTTAGAAAGGTATAGAAAATTTCCCCAAAAAGAAATAGAACAAAACCCTGATCTTAGAGGAGCAGCGGAGCGTTATCTGTACCTTGCCGTGCAAGCAACCCTTGATTTGGGAGAAGCAATTATTGCCTTTAAAGAATTTAGAAGACCGGGAGCATATACAGATGTGTTTTATATTTTGGAAGAGGAAAGATTTATCTCTGCCGATTTATCTGAAAAATTGGTAAATATGACAAAGTTTAGAAATGTCATAGCTCATGACTACGAAAAAGTGGATTTTGGAATTGTATATGATGCTCTCAAAAATCGTTTGATGGACATAGAAGAATTTACCAAATCCGTCAAAGAAAAATTAATCCCCTAACAAATAATTTCCTCACACTATCTATATGTGATATATTTTTATACAGATGTCAAGAGGGCAAATTATTTTTTTATTTTTTATGCTATAATCTTTCAGATGACAGAAAGAGTGGCGGAAAGAGTTAGGGTCCCCTTCGTCCCAAAAGTTGCACATGCGCTTGCACGAAATTCCTTAGTTCATAGAGCTCTAAACAGCGAACCTGTTCATTGGGGACTTGATAAACTGGTTGTTTCACTCTACATCCGATCGTTACGAGACCCTGAAAACAAAAGCAGAATAAACCCAACGAGTGAAACCATGCTAGGAAAACTGGGTAAATTGGAAAGAATTATCCATCCATTCTTTCCCGATCGGGACAGAGTCTTTGAAACAAAAATGGGTGGCTCAATTAGAACAAACCTTGAAAAATCAATTGAGACCGGCGAAGAAACTAATCTTGTGCGAAAAATAAAACGAACCATGAATCTTATGGGAGAAAAATATCTCAAAACAATTTTATTAGATTACTTAGTTGTTAATTTCGGACTAGGTACTCTAAATGAATATTTTCTCGCTAAAGAAGGCAAACCTTTTTTCCATTACCTTGCACTACAAGTAAATTCGGAATGCAATGCTCAGCCTAGATGTCCCGGCTGTTTTGCAGCAAGAGATAAGGACAAACTAGATTTCGCAACTATGGACAAAACTGTGGGAGAATCAAAAGCTCTTGGTACCAGATTTACTATTGCATTGGGAGGCGAAACTCTTTTGGAAAAAGAAAATTTATTTAAGCTGTTTAGAAAATATCCCAGAATGCCATTCCTAGTTGCCACCAATGGCATACTGGTAGATGAAGCCTATGCAAAAGAAGTTGCGCAGATGGGAAATGTAATTACCATGATCAACACTCCGGGTCTTGAGCCTACCACAACTAAAATTAGAAGAACCCCGGAGGCATGGGAATCGATAAGAAAAGCAGCGGAAAATCTACGGAAATATGGTGCAGCATCAGGATTCGCCTCAACTGTTTATAGATCCAACTTTAAAGAAGTATCTTCTCCGGAATTCGTTCAGCAAATGATTGACTTCGGAATGATACTTGGACTTTATTTTGGCTATACAGACCCCATAGGCTGCTCTCCACAAAAAGAACTTGGCTTGACTCCCCAAATGAATGAAGAGTTTTCTCAAAGAGTCAAAGATGTATCGAGCACCCATCCAATGTTTTTGGTTGACACAAGCGGAGGAAGAGAAAAATTAATAGGCGGATGTCCCGCGGGAAAAGCAGGTCTTATTTATGTTCAAAGCAATGGAAATGTCGGAGCCTGTCCAATGGTTCCCCAAATGGACAAAAGGCTCAATGTCAGGACAAATTCGATGGAAGAGATTTTGAAGAGTTCTTATTTTGAAGCCATCCGGGAAGGAAAACCGTCATGCTTGAGAAATCCTGTTTTCTTATCAAAATTGCCAACGCCTGTTCCATTGATATTCGAGCGCAAGCCAAAAAGCAAAAGCCAACAAGGAAATCAAAGTTGAAATTCTGAAATAAATTCAGGATAACACGGGGATAGATTTTATGTCTTCCAACTTCCAAGCTGCGAAGGTACAAGCTGGGTAATTGGAACAGCCGTAGAATTTGCGACCTTTTCTGGTTTTTTTTATCACAATTTTTCCTTTGTCTTTTGGGCAATCTAAACCTGTTTCCTCTACGAATGCTTTCGTGAATTTGCATTTCGGAAATTTATTGCAAGCTAAAAATTTACCGAATCTGCCTGTTCTTATTATCAAATTTCCATCTTTGCAGGTCGGACATTTTTCCGAAGTCTCTTCAACTGCAATTTTAACTCTTTCCGCTCCATCCACTTCGACAAGTTTTTTCTCAAACGGGGTATAAAAATCCTTTATCATGGGAGACCACTTCCTCTGCCCCTGAGCAATTTCATCCAAACTATCTTCCATTTGCGCAGTAAAAGGAATATCGTCAATATCCGAAAAGTTTTTGACTAAAAAATCATTAACAGCAATTCCGATTGCAGTTGGAAAAAATTTTCCATCCTGTTTTTCTATATATTGCCGGGATTCAATTGTTGAGATAATTGTCGCATAAGTTGAAGGTCTGCCAATCCCCTTTTCTTCCAAAGTTTTTATTATAGACGCATCATTGTAACGGGGCGGAGGCAATGTCTCATGTTCTTTTTCCAAAGCTTGGATAAGGTTTAAATTTTCGCCATTATTAAACTTTGGCAATCTATTGTCGGACAATCCTAGCGGATTTACTTTCAAAAACCCATCAAAAACCAAGACTGACCCATTGGCTTTCAGTCTATAGGTTTTTCCACCTTCCAGGTGGTGTTGCGCCTGCGGCACACCTGGAAGGGGAAACTCTTTTGTGTCAATAAAAACTGTTGTTGATTCGATAATTGAATCGCTCATCTGACTTGCAACCGCTCTTCTGTAAATTAGTTCGTACAATTTCCATCCCTGACTTCCCAGCAAATTTGAAATTTGAAATTTGAAATTTGAAATTTCGCCGAAGGCGGTGGGGCGGATGGCTTCATGCGCTTCTTGCGCCAGCTTTTGTTTTACAGAATAAAATCTTGGTTTTTCCGGAACATATTTTTCCCCATATTCTTTTTTGACAAAATTAATAATCGCAAACATTGCAGCCTGTCCAATCGTTACGGAATCTGTTCTATGATATGTAATATAACCTTCTTCATATAATTTTTGCGCCAAACTCATGGTTCTTTTTCCATTTATTCCAAGTCTTCTTGAAGCATCCTGCTGAAGAGTTGAAGTTGTGTATGGAGGCGCGGGACTTCTTCTTGTTGCTTTCTGCAAGACATCAGCAACTGTAAATGTTTTAGTTTTCAAATCCGCAGCTATTTCTTGCGCTTTTTCCTGAGAATTAATACTTGTCTTTGTAACTTTATATTGTCCATCATACAAATCATGCGATTTTTGAAGCTCAATTTTATTTCCGTTAATTTCTATCAACTCAAATTCCGTGGAACCCGAAGGGGTGGCAAAAGAAGAAGGGCTCCCGACAGCGTGGAGCGAATGCGAACCCTGGCGGGAGGGATTACTTTTGACAGGACCCCGAGTTAAAAACGCAGCAATGGTCCAATATTTTTCTTTCCCAAACTTCTCAATCTCCCTTTCCCTTTCTACTATTAATCTGAGGGCGACTGACTGGACACGGCCTGCTGACAGGCCTCTACGGACTTTTTTCCACAAAAGCGGAGACAATTTATACCCAACAAGTCTGTCCAAAACCCGTCTTGCTGTCTGCGCATCCACCAAATTTTTATCTATGCTTCTTGGATTTTTTAAAGCCTCTTCAATCGCCTCTTTGGTAATCTCATGAAAAACTATTCTCTGTAGCTTTTCGCTTTTCGCTTTTCGCTTTTCGCTTGAGCGAAGCATGTCCGCAACATGCGAAGCGATCGCTTCCCCTTCGCGATCAGGATCAGTTGCCAGAATAATTTGATCTGCGGACTTCGCCAATGATTTAAGCTCTAAAATAATCCCTTGCTTATCTTCTACCGCTTCGTATTGAGGTTCAAAGTCATGCTCGATGTCAATCGCCAAAGTGCTTTTCGGCAAATCAATCGCATGCCCCATTGAAGCCTTGATAACATAATCGCTGCCCAAAAACTTCCCAATCGTCCTGGCCTTGGTCGGCGATTCCACAATAACTAATTTCATAAATAGCTCTCCTCATTATACAAGAAGTGTCAAGGGGAAAATTTACTTTACAAGACTTTTTTAATTATCAACTTTTTATCTCGGGTGATTGATAATATCCAAGACCATTTCTATGACTACCATCACCTAAGTAAACATTGGGGTCATTTCCTCCTCCGATATAACCTTGAGCGCCTTCAAACTCAGCACTTTTTTGTTCTATCCAATCTTCCCATATTGCCTTCGCTCTTGTTCTTGCCTCAAGTATTAAATTTTGCCCGATATCCGATTCTTTCATCAACTGTTCTTTTACCTCTATCAGTTTGAGTTGAAAGTTTCTTCTTTCCTTATTCCTCGTACTGAAATAAAGAACTCTCCTTAGAACTAATTTTTCATAGTCCGGATAATGCTTTTCCCCAACTTTTTCTTTTAAAGATGTTAGCGATCCTTTAGGATCGAAGGAGTTTATGTATCCTATACACTTAGTTGTTGTACAACAAATTTGCCTAGTGGAGACTCCCTAAAAACCATTCTTTGAACTTCTGGCTTTTTAGCTTCTACCATATTCGTATTTATTGTCTTAAAAAAGAGATGTTTTGTCAAGAATACTCTACTGAAAACATTCCTCCATCCAAACCTCTTACCATCCCTTTGATTTCCATCAGAGAAAGAAGGCTGCCTAATTTTGAGGGGTTAAATTTCAAACGCCTCACAATCTCATCAAAATGCAACGCCTCATTTTGCAGAAGTTTTAATATTAAATCCTCTTCTTTCGTATCTCCTTTTCTATTTATAATTTTAGATTTTGCTTGCCCCGCGAAGCCTTGGCGAAGTGGGGAGCTTTGAACTTTTAATTCTTTTAAAATGTCTTCTCCCGAAGTCACCAGCTTCGCTCCTTTTGCAATCAATTTATACGGCCCCTTGGACATAATAGAAGTAATTGATCCGGGAACTGCAAGGACTTTACGATTAAATTTCAAGGCAAAATTAGCAGTAATTAATGATCCGCTGTCTTCAGCTCCTTCTGTTACCAAAACCCCTTGAGATAAACCGGCAATTATTCGATTTCTAGCAGGAAAAGTCCACTGGGTCGGCTTCATCCCTAGAGGGAATTCCGAAACAATGCAATTTCCGCTTTCAAGAATACTATTATATATGCTCTGATTTTCCGCGGGATTACAGCAGTCAACTCCGCAGCCCAAAACCGCGATTGTCCTTCCTCCATTTTCAAGCGCGGTTTGATGCGCAACCGCATCTACGCCAAGAGCCAAACCCGAAACAATAGTAAAGCCGCTCAAAACCAACTCCGCAGTTAAAAGTTTCGTCACTTCCCTTCCATATTCCGTTGTCTTCCTCGCCCCAACTACTGCAATCGTAGGCGTAGAAGGGTCAAAGCGAGGCAATCCGCTTTCAGATGAACTAAAAGTCGGCTTTAGCTTTGATTGGAGCCGACTTTTACTTAGCGAAGCGGAATCTGACAATGATTCTGAATTAGTCAGCTGAGCGTCATCTGAAACGCGCGGTTGCCGAGCAAAAAATTCTTTATCCCCTTTCCCGTACAAAACAAACGGCGGATTGCTTATTTCTTTCAAAATTTGCGGATAATCCTCATCTAGCAAAGTCAAATACCAAACTTCGCCAGCTGGCGAACTTTTCAGTTTTTTAACATAATCCTCAATCGAAAATTCTTTTCGGAACTTCTCAAACTTCTCCGCCGTCTCCTCCCCAATTAACCCATCTAGCTTTGTAGGGTGACACCCTACAGCCTCCCAGGCGGATTTTGCGGTTTTAAATTCCGCAAGCAATTTTCTAAATTTTGCCGGCCCGATCGCCGGAAAAGCGGAAAACGCCAACCAATAAAATCTCTCCTCCATATAAGCATTCTAACACTAATCATATTTACTCCAAAATATTTCCCCTCTTGACAAACGGCGAACTTTGTTATAACATGGTTATAATCCTTCGATAAGCTCAGGGTAAATATGTTACAAAAGTTAATTACTGTCGGGAATTCTCGGGCGTTTACCATTTCCAAAGACATACTTAACCAAATTGGAAAAGCAGATATTGCGGATGTAAATTTTTTGCCTGCAAAAAAAAGGCTCATCATTGATTTTGATCAAAAAGAAATCATAGAAGATATTGTAGATTCTGAAGTTTATAATGTAGCTAAAAGTCTTCTCAAAAGATATAAAACAGCTTTTGCAGAACTTGCAAAGAAGTGAAATATTTAACAGTAAAAGATGTTATTCTCCTGCATAACCTCTCTATAGATAATTTTGGAGGCTCCCATGGTATCCGCGACTTTGGACTTCTTGAATCCGCGGTGATGCGCCCGCAAGCATCTTTTGGAGGACAAGATCTTTATAAAACAATATTCCTCAAGGTTGCTGCGCTCCTTCATTCACTACTGCTAAACCATATGTTCGTTGATGGAAACAAACGAACAGCAATGTTTGCAGCAATGACCTGCCTTGAACTAAATAATTATACTTTTGTTGCCCCTCAAAAAGAAGTTGTAAAAACGGCCATGTGGATTGAAAATCAAAAACCATCTCTTGAGGCAATCGCCGCTTGGCTGAAGGAATATGCAAAGAAAATAAAATAATCTATTTGTACCCAACACGACCATCTACAGACAAGGGAAGAATAGGAAGATGCATATTGAGCTCGTAATCAAACTCACCTATTATTTTTTGCTTACTATTGTTCTTAAGATTATCTACTATATTATTGGGAAGAGGTATAATCAATCTGGGATTTGACCCATACTCCGAATCCCTTTCCTTTTGTTTTCCAGATAGATAATCAGAAACTTCACTCGGGGAAGATCCCAAATTTATATGGTATCTGTGAAAAAAGTCTAACTTATCGCCAGCATTATCATCTTCAGGATTTACTCCTATCATTATTGCCCAACCAGATACCCAACCGCCAATCGGCAGTCTTCTTTCTTGCTTAAAAGCCATAGGTGGCTTCCTCATGAGAAATGCCTTAATTTCAGGCAATTGACATACCTGCATAGCAAATTCTAAAACTCCCACTACCGATCCTATCGGCTTATCATCTACTAGCCTTCCCTCGCTGTTTTCTTTTTCGGCAAACATTTTTAAAGCCGATCGAGCAGCACTTACTTCACTAACAATTTTACCTTGCTCAATATCTATTTGTGCAGGTATAGTTTCCATACAGCATGATATCTTATCAAAAAAAAAGCTTTTGTCAAGGAGCAAAACTATAAGCTAGCGCGAAAACCACTCTTCCAGGATTTTTTCGGTTTTTTATGTATCTCTTGCAATTGTGTAGTATAATACAAATGTATGAAAAAAACCATGCATTTTCAAGTTATCAACAAAGGGATCGTCTTTGATTTTACGCAAGAACCTGAAGGAGGATACACGGTGGTTATTCCATCACTGCCAGGATGTGTTTCGTATGGAAAAAATTTTGAAGAGGCGGTAAGTATGATAAAAGATGCTATGCGGGGATACTTGGCAGTTGCGAAAAAAGAGGGACTTTTAATTCCCGAAGAAATAGAAGAAAATGCAAGCTCCACAGGTATTGGACTTACTTTTTAATGTGCCGAACTTACCATCCTTAAAACCAAAAGAAATTGCTAAACTTCTTGAAAAAGCCGGTTTTATTCTCAAACGCACAACAGGAAGTCATTACATTTATTACAAAAAAGGAATAAGAAGACCGGTAAGCATTCCGTATCATACGAAGAATTTGCCTACAGGAACACAGCGCGCAATTATCCGAGAAGCGCAATTAACGCTAGATGAAACATTGAAGCTTCTAAAAAATTAACAGGCTATTTCCCAAACTCCTTTTCTTATTGTATTTTTTCTCCACTCCTCAAGCTATAAATTCAAACTAAATCTTTGACAACTTTTTTAGGCGATCGCAGATATTAGTTGTCAATACTAATTTAATTTAAATTAATTACTATCGGCTATTGACATTCAAAAAAAAAGATTACAATATCATCATGACAGAACCTATATTTGATTCTCTGCCGAATGACCCGAGAGAAAGTGGAAAAGAATTTAGTCCGGAAACCAAGTATGGCGGTCACGCTCGCAAACCATTTTTGGATAGGGTTTGGGACAATAGCAAAGTTGCAATAATGCAGGAAGTTGCGCCTAAATTTGGTTTTACTATCCAAGTCTTAGTCGAAGAAGGAGAAAATGACACATTTCAGAGTGAAGATAAAGAAACAGGTCTGCCCAAAACAATTAGCAGTATCGTTCCTAAAGACGCGTCTTATATAAGAATTGCCAGCGAAGAATATCCTTGGGATAATTTTTGGAAGGCTGTCGAGGCTGAACAAGCTCAACGGACAGCCACAGAATCTCCTAAGGCTTAATTATTTCTCCCAAACCGCTCTTCCAAAATCTCCTACAAAGCCTTGATGAGATTTTTTGCTTTTTCACCCAACCAATCTAAGGGCAATAATTCTTCAGGCAAAAACGGATCTTGCAATATTACTCCAAGATACTCCGACTTCAATGTCTTCTTTAACGAATTAACGCGATCGCTGTTGGTAGTTAAATGGCTATTTTTAATTTCCTTGATCTTATCTACAATATGATTATATCTATCATTCAAAGAATCTAACTTCCAAGCCTTATTCGCTAATTCTTTTAAATCGCCTACTGCTAATGCCGATGCCTCGAAAGCATATACCGATTCGTCCAAACTCAAATTTTCTATAAATTCCAATAAATCTTTGAGAACATCGTGAGGGGAAATAAATACTGATTTCTGGAGCATTCCGAATCCCAGCTCCTTGAGTTTCTTGCGCAGTTGGTCCCGAACATTTTTATTAACTTCCTGTATGTCAAAAATTGCAAATCTCCATTTCTTATCCCATTTCTTTTTTTGAAGAGAAAGCAAGGGAAATTCCCTTATTATTTTTTGGCTGCCTTGCGATGTCAAACGAATATATATTTCCCCGTTCTTTTCTACTTTTTCGATAAATCCTGTTTTTATATTTCTCCATACCAGATGACTAAAATTATGTCGCTTATATTTTTTTGGAACCCACCCATACATGTTTTCGTAACTTTTACTAACAAGAGAAAGAGGGTCATTTATTTCTTCGAATAAATCTAACCCTCCAGCCAATCCAAGCAGTAAAATATCCTGGCTTCTTAAAAGTTTTCTCATAAAATTCTTTTATAATGTTCTGATAAAATGATCCTACAATCATTTAACAACAGTACGCGATCGCTGTCAATAGTTAAATGGTTAAGCCTTGTGATTTATTTAAGATTTGATGAAGACTTTCAGGCGATCGCAGTATTTAGTTGTCAAGGAGAAAATGAGCGAGATAATAATTTTTCGGTTCTTGAAAAGCAAAAAGGAAAATGCCTCTTAAAAGTTTCGCTAGGAAATTCCTATGATCGGAGCTACATCTTTTAATAAATCTCCTGCATCAGTCGTCTGCGGACGCGGACCCCTCGACAAGGGTAAGGATTGTTTAGTTAAAGGGTAATAATAATGCTGTTCAACAGTAAGTCCCTTACCCGCTTTAATAGCATAAACAACGGATTCATTGCGAGCAACCTCATTGTCAATTCTCAGGCGGGTTCTAGCTACTCCTCCTCTATCTTTAGGCCCCGTTCCATAATCTCCCAAAAATATGTTCTCATAAGGCTTGTGCCCTTCTACCCATCGATTGCCATATGAATCTTGATGGAAAGTTACGTACTCATCGCCTTCAAAATACATAACAACAAGCTTATTTTGTTCCGAGTCATAATACAATTTTTCTGATTTAGGCGTACTTTCCGTATCTTCGACACCTGCTGCCACACCTTCTTCAACAGCATCATTCACCATATTGACCCACTTAAATAAAGAAATATCTAGTTGTCTTGGGCCATTCTCGCTTAACATTAAAACGGGATTCCATCCCCATACATCCGCATTTATCTTTTTATTCTGCAACAAGAATATCTCATAATAAGGAGATGAGGAATCCAAGGACTTGTCTCCTACATCCACGAAATAATATCCGTTTTTAGCCCCATCTTGCTTCATGCCATCCATAATTTGCCTATATATAGCTCTTGTCATTTCATTGCTTGCTGGTTTTTCAGGAGCGGGAGTCGCGATAACCTGAGGAATATTTCCTTACGGATTTCTATTCCCTAATCTCGAAAACCTATCCACCATCACCTTGGATTTTTTCCTCTACTATCCTCATTGATTTATCCACAACACCTTGGATTTCTTCCACTACTATCCCTATTGGTTTATCCACAACACCTTGGATTTTTTCCTCTACTATCCCTATTGGTTTATCCACAACTTTCCTTGTTATTCCCTTATGCTGATAATCATATATTCCCACTCCCACTATTGCTCCTGCTACCAGAGCTGTTCCGACAGCTAAGGCAGCTCTTTTTTTAACCCCTTTTCTTCGTTCTCTTCGTAATTTATCGGAAGGGGTTTCTCCTTCTCTTTTCTTATGAATTCTATAGTTTCTATCATCGACTGTGTCAGCTATCGTGTCGGCAACCGCACCGCCAACCGCTCTTACCCCTGATCCTTCTGCTATTTTATTTATTCCCAAATGTACTGCTCCAAACAACGATTTATTCTTATATTTGTTGGGATCATACCTCTCTATAATAGCCCTTCTGACTGATCGAATTACATCTTGACGGGTTAATTTCGCAAGTTTCTTAATGCAACCCTGCTGATACGAATCTCCATATTTTTCAAGCCACTCCACATCAAGATTAGCATTATTATTGCCCTTAGCAAAACCTAAACCTTGAATTATTAAACGCTTATGTTCGGGATCTTCGGAATCTTTTATGACATAATATGTGGCTCTAGTTCCATCATGCTCAAGCGCAAGTCCCTGGTGATTATCGTAGAGAAATTGAAGAATATTTGGATCCCCGGCAACTACGCCCAAAAAAGATATCGGATGTCCTGTTTGAGGATTTTTCTTTGACTCTTTCTCAATGCGTTTTAAAGCATTCAGACCATATCTTCTAATTCGCTTTGCTTCGCCAAAGGAATCTTTTCCTAAAGCAGGTTCCTTCGAAAACCCTTGTCCTTCCATATCTAAAGAGTATCAAAAAAAAACTTTTTGTCAAGAGGCAAAATAAAAACTATAAGTTATCGGGAGAGCCACTCTTCCAGGATTTTTTTGGCTATTGCCAATTGAAAACAGGCACTTCTATAACTTGTTGAGGTCTAATTTTTGACGACTCTTGTTTCTTTATTAAATTGTCGAGTTTTTTAGAGATCTTTGCGCTATAATATCTTTCTCCGCATTGGCTGCAAACTTCAACAGGAACATTTTTAACCACATATAGCTTATCTCTCCATCTAAAGTCAATGTCAATATTTTTTATTTTAGTTTTTCCTTTGCAAAAATAGCATTTATTCACGGCTTTTCAACTCCTTTACTCTTGTTTTATAATCAATCCAAATTGGCCATTTCTCAATTGTAGCAAAAAATAAATAATTAAATGACTATATGTTTCAATCTCTATCAAGTTAAACTCTTTGATAATTCTTCAGGCGATCACAGTATTTAGGTGTCAAGAAGGAAAATAAAAAACTATGAGCTAGCGGGAAAGCCACTCTTCCAGGACTATTATAAGTAGAGATCTAAGTTATTATGCCACTAAAAATTCTACTGGCGAAGACA